>Ga0180007_10001996_pt1 | contig 25450 bp, 39 predicted proteins | sample MM_PC_MetaG_FD_121122 | JGI IMG/M metagenome (GOLD analysis project Ga0180007, IMG submission 121122) | Groundwater microbial communities from the Aspo Hard Rock Laboratory (HRL) deep subsurface site, Sweden - MM_PC_MetaG | ecosystem: Environmental > Aquatic > Deep subsurface > Groundwater... | reverse complement strand
TGATAATGTAAAGATAACCGCCCAACTTATAGCACCGATAGCGATGGAAAAAGAGCTTCGGTTCGCGATCAGGGAGGGTGGCCGAACCGTAGGCGCCGGTGTCGTCGGTGAAATTATTGAATAGGTGAAATAATAGAATGATGATGAATACAAAGATCAGGATTAGACTTAGGGCATATGATCATGGCCTTCTTGATCAATCAGCAGCCGATATTGTTGATACCGCAAAAAAAACGGGTGCCAAAATTGTAGGGCCGATCCCATTGCCGACGCGGATAAATAAATTCTGTGTCTTGAGATCACCTCATGTGGATAAGAAGTCTCGGGAGCAGTTTGAAATCAGAACGCATAAAAGGCTTCTGGACATACTGGAACCAACCCAGCAGACAGTCGATGCCCTGATGAAATTAGATCTTTCTCCAGGAGTCGATGTAGAGATTAAATTGTAGCATTGAGACAGGAATAGGCTATGTGTAAAGGTATTTTAGGTATAAAACTTGGAATGACCAGTATTTTTGATTCAGATGGAAATATAATTCCAGTCACGGTTTTGCAGGCCGGACCTTGTGTGGTCACGCAGATTAAAACCGAGTCTACAGATGGATATAATGCGTTGCAAATAGGATTTGGAACCAGAAAAGACAATCGAACGTCAAAGCCATTGAAGGGACATCTGGAAAAAAGTGGTGGCAAGAACTGCAGGCATATCAAGGAATTTCAAGTAGATAATCCAATGGATTATTCGCTCGGTCAGGAAATATCACTTGATTTGTTTAATATTGGCGAGATAGTTAATATTACGGGGACCTCAAAAGGTCGTGGTTTTACAGGTGTTATCAAGAGACATGGCTTTAGTGGCGGTCGAAAGACGCATGGAAGCAGATGTCACAGAATACCAGGCTCCGTAGGATGCAGTGCATGGCCATCAAGAATAACTAAGGGAAAAAAAATGCCGGGTCACTATGGTGTAGACAGAAAGACAATTAGAAATCTGAAAATTGTCGCCATAAGGCCTGAAGATAACTTGATTTTGGTTAACGGGCCTGTTCCAGGCTCCCAAAATGGTCTTTTGGAGATCAATAAGCTCAAGTTCATTTAAATAATTTTAAATTGTTTGTGCGTATTGCCAGCAACTTAAATTAAAATATCGATAAGCGTATTAGGGCGAGGAAGATTATGGCTGTCATAGATGTTCAAAATGCTGCAGGAGATAATGTCTCTAAAACGGATCTGACGGATAGCATTTTTAATATTGAAGTAAAGAAAAGCATCTTACATGATGTTGTAAAAATGCAGCTTGCATGTAAAAGATCAGGAACTGCAACAGTAAAAAATCGTAGCGATGTTCGCGGCAGTACACGCAAACTTTATCGCCAAAAAGGAACTGGTAATGCCAGACCGGGAGATATTAAATCACCACTTAGAAGAGGTGGTGGGGTTGTTTTTGGTCCTCATCAAAGATCTTATGCCTATAAATTGCCCAAAAAAGTAATGCGCTTGGCTCTTAAAATGGCTTTAAGTTCAAAATTTCAGGAAGGCAATCTTGTAGTGATTGATAAGATCGAGCTTGAAGGAATTAAGACCAAGAAATTCATGGAAGTTGTAAATGCATTAAATTTGAAAAAAATTCTTTTCGTTACTGCAGAAAAAGATGAAAAAATTGAAAGATCAGCTAGAAATATACCAGATGTGAAGGTAATAAGAAGTGAAGGTTTGAATGTCTATGATATACTAAAATATGACCATCTGGTGCTTCTTGAATCTTCAATCAAGAATATTGAAGGGAGGTTCAACGCATGATTAACCATTATGAAGTTGTCAAAAGACCTATTATTACCGAGAAAACTACTCTTCAGAAGGAAACCATTAATCAGGTAACCTTTGAAGTAGATCGAAAGGCCAACAGAATAGAAATTAAAAAGGCTGTAGAGCAATTATTTAATGTTGGCGTTGATAAGGTTAGCACCGTCCAGGTAAAAGGAAAAAGAAAACAAAGGGGCCGAATATTGGGCAAGCGCCGTGATTGGAAAAAGGCTATTGTTAAACTTAAGCCTGGTGCAAGAATAGAATTTTTTGAAGGGGTTTAGACTGGGAGTTAAACAATGGCAATCAGAAAATCAAAACCAACATCACCCGGACGTAGATTTCAGGAATTTTCAACCTTTGAGGAAATTACTACCGATAAACCGGAAAAAAGTCTGCTTCGAACATTAAAAAAATCCGGGGGTAGAAACGTAAATGGCAGAATAACTGCCAGGCATAAAGGCGGCGGTCAGAAAAGGCACTACCGTATTATCGATTTTAAGAGAAATAAAGACGGAGTACCGGCAAAAGTTGTTTCAATTGAGTACGACCCAAACAGAAGTTCTCGTATAGCACTTTTAAATTATGCTGACGGTGAAAAAAGATATATATTGGCTCCTCTGGGGCTTTCAGTTGGTGATAGCATTGAAACAGGACCGGATGCAGATATCGTGCCGGGAAACTGTCTGCCGCTTGAGAACATTCCTCTTGGTACGCATATTCATAATATTGAATTGAAGATTGGTAAAGGCGGTCAGATTGTAAGGAGCGCTGGCACATATGCTCAGTTGATGGCCAAAGAAAAAGCATATGCCCTGATCAAACTCCCCTCTGGTGAAGTTCGTATGATTCTTTCCAAATGTCGTGCGACTGTCGGCCGCGTTGGAAATACGGATCATGAGAATGTTTCTTTAGGAAAAGCAGGGAGATCACGATGGAAAGGCATACGGCCAAGTGTCAGAGGTGTTGCAATGAACCCTGTTGATCACCCTATGGGTGGAGGAGAAGGACGATCTTCTGGTGGAAGACATCCATGTACACCATGGGGTAAACCGACAAAAGGACGTAGGACTCGAAATAATAAAGTCACAGACAGGTTGATTGTAAAAAGGCGTAAAAAATAATAATTACGTTTAAGTAATACGAAAAAACGGATTGAAGAATTAATGGAGAAGACATGCCAAGGTCGTTAAAAAAAGGTCCATATGTTGAGCCTAAACTCATAAAAAAGATAGTGAATGCACAGGATTCCCGTTCTAATGCTGTTATCAAAACATGGTCCAGGCGTTCAACGGTCATACCAGAAATGGTTGGTTTGACATTAGCCGTTCATAACGGAAAAAAGTTTATACCGGTTTTTGTCACCGAAAATATGGTTGGACACAAAATGGGGGAATTTTCTCCTACGAGGACATTTTACGGGCATGCCGGGGATCGCAAAAGCAAGGTCAAAAAATAGTCATTAATTAATTTTCATTGTAAACGTAAGGGACGTCTGCGTCATGGATGTTAAAGCTGTTACAAAATATGTGCGAATTTCGCCATACAAAGTTCGTAAGATACTTGGAGACATCAAAGGGAAACCCGTTGAACTCAGTCTAAATCTTCTCAAATTTATGCCCCAAAAAGCGGCTGGAATTGTTGAAAAAACATTAAGATCTGCGATTGCAAATGCCGACCATAATGCTGGACTTGATGTCGATTCATTAATCGTTAGTAACATTACCGTTGATCAAGGCCCATCTTTGAAACGTTTCAGGGCTCGGGCACGAGGCAGAGGCGCACGGATACTTAAGAAAAGTAGCCACATTACAGTCGTTGTTTCAGAAGACAGGGTGTAAAAAGGAGGTAATAGCTTGGGCCAGAAAGTAAATCCGATTGGATTAAGGTTAGGAATAGTAAAAACCTGGGAATCGAGGTGGTATGCCGGGAAAAAATATTCTGATTTTATACTTGAAGATTTCAAGATTAGAAAATTTTTGAAAAAAAGACTTTTTCATGCGGGCGTCTCAAGAATTGAAATTGAAAGATCAAGCAAACGCGTCAGACTTCGCATTTTTACTGCTAGACCCGGAATCGTCATAGGTAAAAAGGGTGCTGAAATCGGTGAACTTAAAAAAGATCTTTCAAAATTAACATCACAGGAAATACTAATAGATATTCAAGAAGTCAGGAGGCCTGAAACCGATGCTCAGCTCGTGGCCGAGAATATCGCACTACAGCTAACCAGAAGGGTTGCGTTTCGCCGGGCTATGAAAAGATGCGTATCATCTTCAATGCGATTTGGTGCAAAAGGAGTAAAGGTGATATGTGCAGGAAGATTAGGTGGCGCAGAAATGGCTCGTACAGAATGGTATCGAGAAGGCCGTGTGCCCTTGCATACGTTACGAGCTGATATAGACTATGGCTTTTCTGAAGCCAATACAACTTATGGCATAATTGGTGTAAAAGTTTTTATTTTCAAAGGAGAAATCCTTAAAAAAGACCAGATTGAAGCAGGAAGCAAGTTATAATAGGAGATTAGGACATGCTGAGTCCAAAGAAAATGAAATACAGAAAACAACAGAGAGGCCGAATGCGCGGTAAAGCCTATCGCGGATCCACATTGACTTATGGGGAATTCGGTTTACAGGCTGTTGAATGTGGTTATATAAGCTCACGACAGATAGAGGCTGCTCGTATTGCCATGACTCGCCATGTAAAAAGAGGCGGGAAAATGTGGATTCGGTTTTTTCCTGACAAACCGCTTACGAAAAAACCTGCTGAAGTTAGAATGGGTAAAGGAAAGGGGCCGACTGAATCATGGGTTGCGGTTATCAAACCTGGGAAAATACTCTATGAAATGGAGGGTATTTCCAAGGAACTCGCAAAAGAAGCACTTCGTCTTGCTTCACATAAACTTCCGATCAAAACACGTTTTATTGAGAGGGGGATAATCTGATGAAATCTTCAGAATTAAGAGAGCTTAATATTAGTGATTTAGAAGCAAAACTTAAAGATTTGAAAGAAGAACACTTCAATTTGAGATTTCAGCACGGTGTCGGTCAACTTGAAAAAACGTCTTCATTGAAGCGTGCTAAAAAAGACATAGCAAAAGTTAAGACTGTTATCCGGGAAAAACAATAATTCTTTAATTAAGATTGTAACTACTATGAAAGAACGTGGAAACAAAAGACAGTTGGTTGGGGTAATTGAGTCGGACAAGATGGACAAAACCGTTGTCGTGCGCGTGGAAAGAGTTGTTCAGCATCAGCTTTACAAAAAATACGTGAAACGTATCAAAAAATTTGCAGCACACGACGAAAAAAATGAGTGTAAAATCGGTGACAGGGTTTTGATAACTGAATCAAGACCTCTCAGCAAGACAAAGAAGTTTAGGGTCAGTAAGGTTGTCGAAAAAGCTGTCACGATATAATATAATAAGGAATAAGAGCAATGATTCAGGCGGAGTCACGGTTATCGGTTGCTGATAACTCTGGAGCAAAAGAAGTCTATTGTATAAAAGTCCTCGGAGGATCACGGAGACGATATGCTACTATTGGCGATATAATCGTTGTTTCCGTAAAAGAGGCCATGCCAAACTCAAAAGTAAAAAAAGGAGATGTGGCAAAGGCTGTAATCGTTCGAGCAAAAAAAGAAATCAAAAGACCGGATGGGTCTTTTATCCGATTCGATGACAATTCTGCTGTTATCATCAATGCACAGGGAGAGCCCGTTGGGACACGTATTTTTGGTCCTGTCGCCAGAGAGCTTCGTGCTAAAAACTTTATGAAGATCATTTCACTGGCTCCTGAAGTAATTTGATGATAGTTGTGTCAGGAAATAGAATACTCTGTGGAGACATGTTGTATGAATAATGTAAAAACCCTTATAAAAAAAGATGACAAAGTAAAAATTATTGCGGGCAAGGATAATGGAAAGATTGGAAAAGTACTTAAAGTCATCAAAAAGAAAAATCGCATGGTGGTGGAAAATATCAATATGATAAAACTTCACCAAAAACCGAACATGAACAACAGGCAGGGGGGAATTGTTGATAAGGAAGCACCGATTCACTCCTCCAATGTTATGTTAATGTGTGGCCACTGTGTATCTCCTGTACGAGTGAAGGTAAAGTTGCTGGAGGACGGCAAAAAAGTCAGAATCTGCAAAAAGTGCAATGAGCAGATAGATGCATAGAAATTCTCCGGAGGATGAAAATGTCTAGATTAATAGAAAAGTATAAAAATGAAGTTGCTCCTCAGCTAATGGAAACCTTCAACTATAAAAATGTTATGCAGGTACCCAGGCTTGAAAAAATAGTTATTAACATGGGTCTTGGCGAGGCCATACAAAATATTAAAATTCTCGATTCAGCTGTTAAAGAACTGTCGTATATTTCCAGTCAGAAGCCAGTAATAACTAGAGCCAAAAAATCAATTGCAGCTTTTAAACTCCGAGAGGGGATGCCAATCGGATGCATGGTTACGTTGAGAAAAGATCGTATGTATGACTTTTTCGATCGACTGGTTAACCTATCCTTGCCAAGGGTTAGAGATTTTAGAGGCATCTCGGGAAAAGCATTTGATGGAAACGGTAACTATTCCTTAGGTGTTAAAGAACAACTTATCTTTCCTGAAATCAATTACGATAAGATAGATAAGATTAAAGGGCTTAATATAACAGTTGTTACGACTGCAAAGAATGATGAAGAAGGAAAGGCCCTGCTAAAACTTTTGGGAATGCCATTTAGAAATTAATTTTTATCTCGTATATTGATATTGAGATATAATCAGATATTTGTAGTTAACAAGGAGGCTAATTTGGCTAAGACAGCTCTAATGGTTAAAGCAGCAAGAAAACCAAAATTCAGTGTTCGCGGTTACAACAGATGCCCAATGTGCGGAAGACCGAGAGCATTTTTAAGAAAATTCGGTATATGCAGAATTTGTTTTCGTACACTTGCATCTGAAGGTAAACTTCCCGGAGTGGTCAAGTCCAGTTGGTAGGTCTGTTTCTCAATATATCCGGCTGAGAAATTATGCCTGATAATAAAAAACGATGATACGGAGAAAACAATGTCTATTAGTGATCCAATTGCGGATATGCTGACCCGAATCCGCAACGCTGGTAAAGCAAAATTTAAAAGTGTAGAAATACCCGGGTCCGTTTTAAAGCTTGAAATTGCCAAGATTTTAAAAGATCAGGGTTTTATCAAGAATTTCAAATTTGTTGAAGACAATAAACAGGGAACACTGCGTGTATATCTTAAATATACAGAAGCACAGGAACACGTTATCTATGGAATCGAACGTGTGAGCAAGCAAAGCAGAAGGATATATGTGAAAGGCAGAAATATAAATCCTGTTCTCAGTGGCTTAGGGATAAACATATTATCAACCTCCAAGGGGATTATGACAGATAAGCAGGCTAGACTTGATAATGTCGGTGGTGAAATCCTCTGTAAAGTTTGGTAAACAGGAGCTTTGATACATGTCTCGAATCGGAAAAAAACCAATTCAAATACCATCGACTGTTAAAGTATCGGTTAAGGATGGTATGATAATAGTTAAAGGTGAAAACGGAAATCTTGAAAGACCAATTCACCCCTCTGTGAAATTAGATATCAGTAATGATACCATTAATGTTATCTCAACCTTGGACGAATCTAACACAGGCGCTTTTCAGGGACTTACAAGAGCGCTTATAGCCAATATGGTGACAGGTGTTTCCAAGGGATTCCAGCGAGGGCTTGAGATAAATGGTATTGGTTACCGTGCAGAAGTAAAAGAAAACCATATACTGTTTAATATTGGTTATTCTCATCCAATTAATTTTGCACTGCCAAAAGGTATATCTGCAAAAATTGAAAAAAATCTGCTGACCCTTGCCGGTATTGACAAAGAATTGTTGGGGCATACGGCGGCATCGATAAGGAGACTTCGCCCTCCAGAACCATATAAAGGCAAAGGTATTAAATATATTGAGGAAAGGATTATAAGAAAGGCCGGAAAGACAGGCGCTGCATAAAAAATATTTATAAATCTTTGCTAATTTTCGATTTTTAATCAATATTTCAAAATTGAAATGAAACTTAGATTATAGGAATTGAGATGAAAACATCGCAGGGTTCAAGAAAAGATATTCGAAAAAAAAGAAAGATTCGTATTCGAAAAAAAATTTTCGGTACGCAAGAGAAGCCGAGATTGTGTGTATTCAGGAGCGCATCTCATGTTTATGCTCAGATCATTGATGACACGAAAGGTGAGACCCTTACTTCTGCTTCAAGTCTCGAAAAAGAATTTGATTCTGGAGAAAAGACTAACAAAACTGCAAAAGCGGTAAAGATTGGTAAGGCAATAGCCGAACGTGCTCTCGAAAAAGGCATTAAGAATGTTGTTTTTGATCGGAATGGTTTTTTGTATCACGGTCGAATAAAGGCTGTGTCTGAAGGCGCTCGTGAAGCCGGACTCGTTTTTTAAACAGGGACTTTTTATATGAAAGAAACAGAAGAAAAACAACTGATAGATAAAGTCGTCCATATAAGCAGAGTCGCAAAAGTAGTTAAAGGCGGCCGACGATTCAGTTTCAGTGCAATTGTTGTTGTGGGAGATGGTGAGGGTAAAGTAGGATTTGGCCTTGGAAAGGCTGGAGAAGTACCTGAAGCCATAAGAAAAGGCGTTGAAAAAGCTAAAAAGACGATGGTAGACGTTGCACTGACTGGGGGAACAATTCCCTGTGAAGTCATAGGCAAGTTCGGTGCCGGCAGAGTATTGTTAAAACCAGCCTCAGAAGGAACTGGTGTAATAGCAGGTGGTGCTGTTCGTGCTGTTCTTGAAGCGGTCGGTGTGAAGAATATTCTTACAAAATGCATGGGATCGCATAACCCGCACAATGTCGTAAAAGCTACCATAGCAGGTTTAACTCAGATTCAGAGTCGTGAACAGGTCGCTACAAGGCGTGGTTTGAGACCTGAAGATCTATAAACGGGGAATATCGAAAATGGCTGGTAGGTTAAATGTGACGCTTGTCAAAAGCATGGTGGGCAGGCCCGAAAAACATCGAAAAGTGCTTCGAGGAATGGGGCTTACAAAGATGAATAAAACTGTGAATCTTGAAGATACACCTTCAATCAGGGGGATGATAAAAGCGGTTCCCCATCTTGTGAAAGTGGAGGAAGCTGCAGATGAAGCTTAATGAACTATCACCGTCAAAAGGATCTGTTAAAGCAAGAAAACGAGTAGGCCGCGGGGTTGGATCTGGTCTGGGAAAGACTGCGGGTCGAGGAGCCAAGGGTTATAATGCCCGTTCTGGCGGCGGTGTAAGGCCAGGATATGAAGGCGGCCAAATGCCAATTCATAGGAGACTCCCAAAAAGGGGATTTACAAATATTTTTAAAAAGAAATATTCAATTATAAATCTCAAGGATTTGGCACGCTTTGAAAGTGGCGCTGTAATCGATGAAATCGCATTGTTGAATTTTGGGCTCGTTAAAGGACGAAAAGATGGAATAAAAATTCTGGCCAAAGGTGATATTGCCATACCTGTGACAGTGAAGAACTGCCTCGTGAGTCGGGCTGCCAAGGAAAAAATTGAATCTGCTGGTGGAAAAATAGAGGACTAAATCATTATGGCGGATAGTGGCTTCCAAAACATCTTAAAATTGCCTGAGCTGAAGAAAAAAGTTTTCTTTACCTTTGCCCTTCTTTTTGTTTATCGAGTCGGTGTGCATGTTCCAACACCTGGAATCGATGCTACGGCTCTTGCAGATATTTTTTCTGCAAACAAGGAAGGTATCCTTGGCATGTTTAACATGTTTACAGGTGGTGCCTTGGAAAGACTTTCTGTATTCGCTTTGGGAATCATGCCATATATCAGTGCATCAATTATATTGCAGCTTTTGACAGTGGCGATTCCGCATCTTGGGCAGCTTTCAAAAGAAGGTGAGCAGGGTAGAAAAAAAATTACACAGTATACCCGATACAGTACCGTTCTTTTAAGTATCATACAAGGATTTGGGATCAGTGTTGGCCTGGAAAGCATGCAAGCTGTCATTAATCCAGGATGGGGGTTCAGGTTGATGACGGTAATCACCCTGACATCCGGTACGGCATTTATTATGTGGCTTGGTGAACAAATCACAGAAAGAGGTATAGGAAACGGCATCTCCTTGATTATATTTGCGGGTATCGTAGCAAGGATGCCCACTGCCGTGGCCAATACATTTCGGATGCTATCAACCGGGGATATAAACATATTTTTTATTGTTATATTACTCGCCCTCATGGTTGCCGTAGTTGCGATTATTGTTTTTTTTGAACAAGGACAGCGCAGAATTCCAGTCCAGTATGCGAAACGCGTTGTGGGAAGAAAAATGTACGGTGGTCAAAACACACACTTGCCTCTTAAAATAAACACATCCGGTGTCATACCACCTATTTTTGCATCTTCTATCATTATGTTTCCGGCTACGATCGCGAGTTTTGTCGATCTACCTATCATGCAGACAATACAGGATCTCCTGAGACCCGGAAGCATTATGTATGAAATACTATTCATTGGATTTATTGTCTTCTTCTGTTTCTTTTACACAGCGATTCAGTTTAACCCTGAAGATGTTGCAGAGAATATGAAGAAAAATGGCGGTTATATACCAGGGATCAGACCTGGTGCCCGGACAGCCGAATATATAGATAAAGTATTGACAAGGATTACCCTTGGTGGGGCAATCTACTTATCTGTCATTTGTGTTTTACCATCAGTCCTGATTACCAGATTTAACGTACCATTTTATTTTGGCGGTACGGCTCTTTTGATCGTTGTTGGGGTATCGATTGACACAATCGCCCAATTGGAATCTCATATGATCACAAGAAATTATGAAGGATTTTTGGGTAAAAAAGGGGCAAAAATTAAAGGCAGAAGATAGTTTTTATTCTGGGAGGATTTAAATGGCAAAGGAAGAACCGATAAAGGTTCAGGGCAAGGTTCTCGAAACGTTGCCAAATGCTATGTTTAAAGTCGAACTTGAAAACAAGCATCAGATACTTGCACACATTTCAGGCAAGATGCGCATGCATTTTATCAAAATTTTACCTGGAGATACTGTAACTGTTGAAATTTCTCCCTATGATTTAACCAGAGGCAGGATCACTTACAGATCAAAATAAACTATTAGTTATAGAACATATAAATGGAAGTAAAATTGACGAGAGTTAGGAGTTTATAGCATGAAAGTCAGAGCATCGGTTAAGCAAATATGCATGAAATGTAAGATTGTTCGCAGAAAAGGCGTTATCAGAGTCATCTGCGAAAACAAGCGGCACAAACAAAGGCAGGGATAAAAGGGGGTTGGTTTGGCAAGAATTGCAGGTGTAGATTTACCGAAAAAAAAGCGAATTGTCATTGCATTGACCTATATCTACGGTATAGGGAAAAGCGCATCCATGGACATACTTGCGAAACTGAATATTGATCCGAATAAAAAGACAGACGAAATTTCAGAGTCGGAGACTAATGACATCAGGAAAGCAATAGACGGTGAATATAAGGTCGAAGGTGAACTCCGTACAGAAGTATCCATGAATATTAAACGTTTAATGGATCTTGGCTGTTATAGAGGACTGAGGCATCGAAGGTCTCTACCGGTTCATGGTCAAAACACAAAAACAAATGCCCGTACTCGAAAAGGTCCCAGAAGGGCAGCTGTTAAAAAGAAAAGTGCTCCTGGAAAATAATCGTTAAATCATTGTAAATAAGGACAGGATTAAGGAATGGCAAAAACCCGAGTCAAAAAGAAAGTCAAAAAGAGTGTTTCAAAAGGAGTAGTCCATATACAGTCTACTTTTAATAATACGATTATCACCATTACAGACGCAGGAGGTAATGTCGTATCCTGGTCAAGTGCTGGAATGCAAGGCTTTAAGGGATCCAGAAAAAGCACTCCTTTTGCTGCGCAGCTTGCTGCAGAAGATGCAGCTAAAAAGGCAATGGAACATGGGATGAAAACAGTCGAAGTATATGTTAAAGGACCAGGTGCTGGCCGTGAGTCAGCATTGAGATCGCTTCAGGCAGCCGGGTTTAATATTGTTATGATTAAAGATGTTACGCCTATCCCACATAATGGCTGTCGACCACCAAAAAGACGCAGGGTATAAAATGAATCCTTTCCTTATCATTTAGAAATATACTAGTTGTTTTGATATAAAGGAATTCAAAGGAGGAAGACTTGGCAAGATATAGAGGTTCGGTCTGCAGATTATGCAGACGGGAAAACTTGAAGTTATTTTTAAAAGGCGATCGGTGTTATTCTGACAAATGTGGATTTGACCGACGTGGTTATCCGCCAGGCCAGCACGGCCAGCGAAGGACGAAGTTCTCTGATTATGGCATTCAGCTTCGAGAGAAGCAGAAAGTCAAACGGTTATTTGGGTTATCTGAAAAACAGTTCAGAATGTTATTTGAAAAAGCAGATAGCAAAAAAGGCATAACAGGAACCAACCTGCTCGTGTTCCTTGAAACCAGACTTGATAATGTCGTGTATCGCCTTGGCTTTGTTAATTCACGAACACAAGGACGGCATTTTGTCAGACATGGCCATTTTATCGTAAATGGAAAGCGCGTAGATATCCCCTCTTTTATGGTTAGACCGGGTGATGTAATCGAAGTGCGTGAAAAAAGCAGAACTGTGCAAGCAATTAACGATGCTCTTGATGCAGTAGTTAGACGTGGTTTGCCTCAATGGATCGAGATAGAAAAAGAAAGTTACAAAGGAACTGTCAAGGCTTTACCGGCACGAGATGATATAACGATGCCGATTCAAGAGCAATTGATCGTAGAACTTTATTCTAAGTAGTTGTTAAAAATTATTTGTAATTTGAACAACGTATGAATATTTACATAAATGCTCTAACGGTTTTCCCCTGAGATAATTCTGGAGATAAAATATGTCATCTAATGAACAAATGTACATGAATTGGCGGAAAATGATTAAGCCTGAAAAGGTACATGTAAGCGCGAGTACCTCTTCCTATGGTAAATTTGTTTGTGAGCCTTTGGAAAGAGGGTATGGAACAACTGTCGGAAATGCGTTAAGACGTATCTTGCTTTCGTCGCTATACGGAGCCTCTATTGTTTCTGTTCGATTTGATACTGTCCTGCACGAGTATAGTGCAATTCCAAATGTTCTGGAAGATGTATCAGAAGTAATATTAAATCTTAAAGAAGTCAGACTCAAGTCATCTGACCTTGAACCACAAAAGATTAGAATAGAAGCCGAAGGCCCCAAAATCGTAACAGCGGCTGATATCATTAGCGGCAATGGCGCCGTTGAGGTTTTAAATATCGATCAACATATTGCTACTGTTTCCCCAGGTGGAAAACTCAACATGGAAATGGTTGTCATGGTTGGTAAAGGATATAATCTGGCCGAGGAAAACAAGGATGAAGAACTGCCGGTTGATTCATTGCCAATTGATAGCGTATTTTCACCAATTCAACGCGTAAAGTATGTCGTCAGTAATGCACGAGTCGGTCAACGATCAGATTATGACAAACTGACAATGGAGGTCTGGACCGATGGCAGTGTTATTCCTGAGGATGCAGTAGCCTATGCTGCAAAAATTTTAAAAGAACAAATGATTGTATTTATTAATTTCGATGAAGATATCGAACCTGAAATTGTCGAAGAATCAGAAGAAAGTTTATCCAAAGAATTTAACGAAAATCTATACAGGAATGTTGAAGAATTGGAGCTTTCTGTACGTAGCGCGAACTGCCTTAAAAATGCAGAAATACACAAGATATATCAATTAGTCCAAAAAACAGAGGCAGAAATGCTCAAAACTAAAAATTTTGGAAGAAAATCCTTAAATGAGATCAAAGAAGTGCTTCAGGAGATGGGCCTTTCTCTTGGTATGAAACTTGAAGGATTTGTGCCTTTGGAAGAAAATACGGAAGAAGGGGAGTGATTTTCCATGAGACATAAAAAAGCTGGCCTTAAATTAAGCAGAACGTCAAGCCATAGAAACGCCATGTTTCGAAATATGGTAACCTCGTTATTTAAATACGAACGAATAAAAACGACAGACACAAAGGCAAAAGAACTAAAACGTTGGGCTGATAATATTATTACATTGGCAAAACGTGGGGACCTTCACGCAAGACGCCAGGCACTTGCAATTATTAGAGAAAGAAAAATCGTTGATAAAATTTTCGACGGAGCATCTGAAAGATTCAATATATCATCTGGTGGATACACACGTGTAACCAAAATCGGATTTCGATCAGGTGATGCTGCTTCTCTTTCAATTGTGGAATTGATTGCTTCTGAAGTTAAGGCAAAACCAAAAAACGAAAAACCTTCAAAGAAATCAAAATCAGAAAGCAAGTCATCGGGTAAAGAAGAAAAGGTAGAAGCAAAAGTGTCTGCAGATGAAGAAGCAAGTGAACCGGAAACTGAAAAAGATAGTGCCGCAGATACAGAAACAAAAGAAAAATAATTCTTAAATTTTAAGACAGCCCTGATCAATTGAACGACAGGGCTGTTTTTATTTTGTTATTACTTCCATTGATAATAAATTCAGAAGAAGTAACTTTGGAATTACTTTACGTCTGCTTTTTTCTGACGTTTGGCCTCATACAACCTTTCGTCAGAAATTTTCAAAAGAAGTTCCGGAGTATTGATAGTCTTATCTGTGGTCGAAGCAATTCCGAAGCTTATGGAAATTTCTATTTTTAAAGGGTCTTTCTGGTAATGATTTTTTTTTAGGGAATCCTGGATACGATCCATAAGGAATGATGCTTTTTCCGCTTCAGTTTCAGGAAGGATAATAACAAACTCGTCTCCGGCAAAACGTGCCACAACATCTGTATCTCTAGTCATTTTTGTCAAAATATCTGCCGTATATTTTAAGATATGATCTCCAATATCATGACCAAATGAATCATTTATTATTTTAAACCTGTCTATATCCATAAATACAACAGATAAAACTGTCTCATAGCGTTGGGCACGAACAAACTCCCTTTTCAGGACTTTCTCCATTACTCTCCGGTTTAAGAGTTCCGTCAAAGAATCGTGATAGGCGAAGTATTTAAGCTTTTCATGGGCAGTTACGTTTGATAAACATAAAGACACCTTGATGGCGAGTTGGGCAAGCAACGATGTGTCAATTTGGGGGTCAAATCTTTCCGCAGAAACATCACCCTGGTTAAGGCTGCCTATAATCTCGCCATCCAGTGAAATTGGTGCAATGGCAATCGATTTAAGAAAGTATTTTTGATTGGGGGGGAGCAATTTATAAAAGGGCTTCAGATCATTATTGGCAAGAAGAGGTGTCAATTCATTTTCGATAAGATTTAAAAAATAGTCTCTGTCGATGATATTGGTTCTTTCTTTCAGCATCTCAGAGCCGTCCATATTATTCATCAATTCCTGGACTTCTGTATTTTTAATAAGGGTTATCCAGACATACGGAATACTAAACGTATCACGAATGGATGTTAATAATCCTTCAAGAAAATCCTTGAAATTGAGTATGGAAAGAATCTTGCTTTCAACCACGTGGAACTTTCTTGTAATTTCCTCATTTTCTCTTAAACGGGCATAAATGGCTTCTAAATTATTCATAGGCGTATAATGATATTTGTTGTCCAGATTGATTATGGAATTTAATATATATTATATGAAAATATGTCGTATGAATATGGATAAAATGATTAGCTGTGTCAAGATTTATGCTCAACTTATCATTAAAAAGTCTATTTATCGAAAAAAGAAGGCAATATAAAGGAACGGTTTCAATTAAATATTGACCCATTTATTTGTAAGGCGTATTGTATTACGCAAATCATCTGGTATGTTATTATGCTTTTTTAACGGAAAGGCTTTAAGTGAATTTTTAAGATTTTTTCAAACATAAACCCTTTTTATCGCACCTGAATAGAAACCGGATTTAAAGTTTAATTACAAGTAATAGGGGGATTATGAATATTGAGGAACTCAAGGCAAAGTTTCTGCAAAAATCAGTCGCAGATATAAAGGATGTCGATCTTGCCCTACGCGCAGCACCGTTTCTCATTCGGGAAGTCGTTCGACTTGAAGAAGAACTAAAAGAAGCTGAAGAACGTATAAAACATCTCAATTCTCAATTCCGAAAACAGCCCCTCACCTCGAAAAAAGGCAAAAAGGGAGAAGCTGAGTGGGACATCAGGCTGGATGAAAAAAAGAATAGATTGTATTTCATTCTTTCTGGAAAGTTTGATCACCGGAGCGGAAAATCTGCAACCAATCATTTAAGCATGGTGCTTGAAAGTATCAGAAAAGATTTTGATGTGATTATTGATATTACAAATCTGAGTCCGGACGTCAGCAACCGGGTCCATTTTCACCTCCGCAAAGCCATGTATAATTTACAGCAAATGGGTGTCAAGTCGGTTGTCAGGGTTGTTGATCCCAAAGCCAATCCATTATCGGTCTTTGAGGAACGGGGAAAAGACATCACTTTTAAATCATTTACTGCCAATTCTTTGCGCGATGCAGATCTCACACTTGATAATGAAGGTAAATTTTTAAAGGTATGAAGGACGGGGGAAGCGCCTTTATCCATATTATCCACCAATGCTTGACATCTGGCTTGGGACTTTTCTGTCAGGTTGGTTTTCAAGGTCATGCTCATATTGCTTATGCTTGATGGCCTGCAAATAGACATTATAGAGTTCCCTGTCCGAGCATCCACTTCTGAGTGGGGTTTTGATATCAGTCTCTACGTTCGATAAAAGGCATGATCGGAGTTTTCCCGATGCAGTCAGTCGCAGACGATTGCATGTTGAACAAAAATGCCTGCTCACAGGTCTGATGAATCCGATTTCCCCTTTTGCATTTTTAAGCTTGTATCTTTCTGCCGGCCCATCATTATGTTCTTTTTGTATAGAAATCAAATCTCCCAATGGCCGTATACGTTCCATAATTTTATCAGCGAGTATCTGCTGTTGAAGGTTGACTCTTGCTTCACCTATAGGCATATATTCGATAAACCTGATATGAAATGGATGATCAACAGATAACCTGGCAAGGGACAAGAATTCATCATCATTGATGCCGTTAAGGGCCACCACGTTTATCTTGACAGGATCAAAACCCTGGTCCAGTGCAGCGTAAATTCCTTTGAGAACGGTATCAAGACCATCAAATCCTGTTATCTGTTCATATCGTTTGCCGATCAGTGTATCCAGACTGATATTGATTCTTTTAATACCTGCATCCTGAATTTTTCGAATATTTTCTTTGAGATATACACCATTTGTTGTCAGGGAAACATCATCAATGCCATCAATTTTCGTCAGTTTGCCAAGGAAATTATAAACACCTTTTTTGGTTAAAGGCTCTCCACCGGTAATGCGGATTTTTTTAATTCCCAGTTCTGAACCTACATGAGCAATGCGGAGAATTTCTTCGTATGAAAGAATCTCATGGTGAGGGAGTTTGGGTGATAATTTTTCCGGCTTGCAATAAATGCAGTTCAGATTACATCTGTCTGTAATGGAAACACGCAGATAACTGAGATTCCTGTTGTAACGGTCGAAAAGTTTCTTGTCCGTCATCTTGTTAGCAAACCACCTGATGTTTAATTATAATACCGTTCTATGGCCTCACAAAGTCCGGGTATGGTATATGATTCTGCCACAATATGCACAGAAAATCCCAAATCTTTGGCTGTATCAGCCGTAATCGGCCCGATACAGGCGATGGTGATACCTTCCATCAAGTCCTCGAATTTTTCATCAGGTATAAGTGTTCTCAGATTTTTCACTGTTGAAGAACTGGTAAAGGTAATCAGGTCAATGGTTCGGGTTCCCAGGTTTTCCAAAAGCGTATTGGCCGAATTTTCTACAAGTTCCGTTTGGTAGGTTTTGACCTCATCCACCTGAGCACCCATTTTCCTGAGTTCAACCGGAAGAACCGGTCTGGCTTCAGCAGCTCTTGGAAGCAATACGCTCTCTCCGTTCATATGCTCTTTTTTAAAGGCTTCGACCACAGATTCCGCTCTGTAGCTTTCCGGAACAATGTCGCTTTTAATGCCATAGCTTAAAAGTTTTTCCGCAGTTGCAGGCCCGATAGAGGCTGTTTTCAGGTGGCCTAAGACACGGACATCAAGCTTTTTTTCAAACAGTTTGTCAAAGAAGAATAAAACCCCGTTAACGCTAGTAAAAATGATCCATGTGTAGGATTTGATCTGATCAATCGCCTGATCAAGAGGTTTATGATCTTCTGGCGGAACGACCTTTATGGTGGGACATTCGATACAGTCTGCACCGAGTTCGGAAAGCAGGTAAACAAGGTCGCTGGCCTGCTCTCGCGCACGGGTAACCACAATCCGTTTCCCAAACAAAGGGCGGTTTTCAAACCATTTCATTTTATCCTTCAAGGTCACCACACCGCCTACAACAATCACAGAAGGGGATTTTATATTTGCCTCTGTTGCGATTTTTACGATGGTCTCAAGTGTACCCTGAACACTTTTCTGCTTTGGCGTGGTACCCCATCTCACAATGGCAATGGGTGTATCGGAAGGTTTGCCGTATCTGATCAGTTGCTGGGTAATTTGGGGAAGATTTTTTACGCCCATCAGAAAAACAAGGGTACTCGTGCTTTTGGCAATGAGTTCCCAATCAATGCTGGATTCCTGCTTCAAGGGATCTTCATGTCCGGTGATAATGGAAACAGATGACGTGAACTGCCGATGGGTTAGGGGAATACCGGCATAGGCGGGTGCTGCAATAGCGGAAGTAACCCCGGGCACAATTTCAAAAGCAATTCCTGCCGCGATCAGTTCCATGGCCTCTTCACCGCCCCGGCCAAAAATAAAAGGATCCCCTCCCTTTAATCTGGCCACACTCAGGCCATTTTTTGCCTTGTCCACGATCAGTGCGTTTATGCCCTCCTGGGAAAGTGTATGATCGCCTCCTTTTTTACCCACATAAATGACTTCTGCTTTTGGTGAGGCATACTTTAATAAGGCAGGCGATGCAAGATAATCGTAGATAACAACATCTGCGCGTTCTATGCATTCTTTTCCCTTAATCGTTATGAGACCCGGATCGCCAGGACCTGCGCCGATCAGGTATACTTTTCCTTTATTACCGGATGATTGCATCGTTTTTGAGTTTCTCCAAAATGTTGCCAGCCCCTTTATCAAGAAGCTGTTCAGCAAGTTCTATCCCAAGACGCTCGAAATTGTCTTTCTTGCCTTTTATTGTATCTTTTAAAACAGTACTTCCATCCAGATCCGCCACAAGGCCGGAAAGAATGAACGATTCATTTTCAAGTTTTCCGTAAGCGGCTATGGGAACCTGACAGCCCCCCTCCAGACGGTGCAAAAAAGCCCGTTCACCAGAAACCGCCACCCTTGTGTTCCGGTCATCAAGAAGATGAATCATTTTGAGAACGGCCTTGTCATTTTCTCTTGCTTCAATACAGAGCGCTCCCTGACCAACCGCCGGAAGCATTGTTTCCGTATCAATCAATTCTGATATGTGATGATCAAGATTCAATCGTTTGACACCTGCTGCAGCGAGGATAATCCCATCCATTTCTCCTGCCTGAAGTTTTTTTATTCTGGTGTCTATATTTCCGCGTAAGGGAAGAATTTCAATATCCGGGCGCTTTCCAAGCAACTGGGAGGAACGCCTTAAACTGCTTGTCCCAACTTTTGCACCGTGATGAATATCGAAAAGACACTTGTTGTCAACCGAAATGAGGACATCATTTGGTGTTTCTCTTACCGGTACGGCGCCTATGCAAAGACCCTGAGGCAGGTCCCCGGGCATGTCTTTCATACTGTGGACCGCAATATCAATTGTACCCTTAAGGAGAGCGTCTTCGATTTCTTTTACAAAAAGCCCCTTGCCTCCCACCTTTGCAAGAGGAACATCAAGGATTTTGTCTCCTTTGGTTTTAATAATCTCAATTTCAACAGACAGGGACGGGTGGATTCGTATCAGCTCCGTTTTAACCCAGTTTGCCTGAAAAAGTGCCAGTTGACTTCCTCTGGTACCTATGATGATTCTGTCAGTCATCAGCAGCTACCGCACGTGCCACAACTGGTTGCTGAACAACTGCCACAGCCGGAAGATGATGCAGATGATTTCACCGTTTCGCCACCGCCTGCACCTTTGCTGACAAAACCGCATGAAGACATCAGTTTATGGATTTTTTTCGTTTTACATGACGGGCAAAACGGCTTGTCCTTCCCGATCACCAGATATTCAAAATCCAGATTACATTGATCACAATGAAATTCATAAATTGGCATGTTCAATATCTCCTGAACAATTAATTCAAATCTAAGGGCTTAATAACAAACACTATTTTAAAGCCCCCTTTTAAAAAGCACGAATGTCGACGGTCATAAAACTAATCATTAGTTTATATAAAAGCAAGGACATTTATTGCATATGCGGTGATTTTATCGTGTTTAACAGATCATTTATGGCATCTTTGATTACAGGAAACTCATTTTCCATAACCGTTCTCATGTCCATGACAAAAACGTCATCCTCGATTCTGCCAATAACCGGAATGGCACAGCATCGCATATGGGTTTCAATTTTGTTTGCGGATACGCCCTCAATGGACAGCCCCACACATTTGCTGGGGATGTTCAGCGCCGGAAGGGAGCCGCCGCCTGCTTTGGATGGAAGGTCAATAAGTGTGGTCTTTAGAAGGGGATTGTTTAATCCGTTCAGTATGGATTTCATCCGGACAGCTTTTTTTTCTATTGTGTCAAAGGGCATGGTGAGCATGTTTAATGTGGGAATGGCCTTTATGGCTTTTTCTTCATCGCGGTATAGGCGTAACGTATGCTCCAGGGCTGAAAGGGTGAGCTTGTCAATCCGCAATGCCCGCGTCAGCGGATTTTTCCGGATATTTTCAATAATATCTGTTTTGCCACAAATGATGCCGGCCTGGGGACCGCCCAGAAGTTTGTCGCCACTGAAGGTGACAATATCTGTTCCGGCAAGCAGGGATTCCTGAACAGTGGGTTCCTTGGGAAGCCCGTATTTTGAAAAATCCACAAACATGCCGCTGCCGAGGTCTTCCATAACCGGAAACCCCATATCCGCGCCCAGCTTTACCAGTTCTTTCAGGGACACGCTTTTGGTAAATCCGATAATGGCGTAGTTGCTGGTATGCACCTTTAATAGCAGCGCTGTATGATCGGAGATGGCATTCTGATAGTCTTTTAAATGGGTTCTGTTGGTTGTTCCCACTTCCTTCAGAACAGAGCCGCTTTTCAGCATGACATCCGGTATTCTGAAGGAGCCTCCGATTTCCACAAGCTCTCCCCTGGAGACGATCACTTCTTTGCCTCTTGCAAGGGTATCCAGGCACAATAAAACGGCTGCAGCGTTATTATTGACCACCATGGCTGCTTCACATCCACAGACGTCACATATCAGGTTTTCGACCGCCGTATATCTTGAACCGCGTTTTCCGGTATCAAGATCAAATTCAAGGTTTGAATAGCTGCCGGAAATGATCGCCATTTCCTTGATGGCATCACAGGAAAGCAATGACCGTCCCAGATTGGTGTGCACCACAACGCCTGTGGCATTGATCACGCGGCACAGATTGGGCGACATCTCGCTTTTGATTTGATCACTGATCTGTTTGATTATTTTTTGTTCAGATACGAATTCTTCGCCAATACGATCATCTGCCATGAGGATCTGGTCGCGCAGGCTGTTAATCACAAGGCGTATGGCTTTTACAATAACCGTTTGGGGAACATCTGCTCCGGATGCTTGCTGCTTGATTTTTTCCATCAGTGTATCCACACCTGGAAGCAGTTTCAAGAGACCTTTTTTATGAGAAGAGATTTCCATTGGGTGATTATCCTTGAATGATGGCCAGTTCCGGAGATGATGACAGGGCCTGAACAGGAATCGCATCAACGATGTCCGGAAACAGGGAAAGTGAAAAACCGTTTGCCGTAAGGAGAGGTTCAAGATTCCCGGTGTTGACAAGATAGAGTTCCGGTCCGGCGCTGAACATGTGCATGAGAAGGTTTGAAAGGGCGATAAGTGATGTCAGCGGATCATGTTCATCAGCAACCGTTGCATGATGGTGGTTTTGAATCACATGAATCATGGATTCCGGGAATTCCCATGATTCGGCCAGCTCGCCGCCAATAACGGTGTGATCTACTCCCAGTATGTTTTGTTCCGCCTCCATAATGGATCGTTTTTCTTCCATAAGCAAGCGATAGAAAAGCGGGTAAGAGTACATGACAAACTGGTCCAGAACCACTTTCCCGATATCGTGCAAAAGACCTGCGGTATAGGCCACATCCGGTTGAAGGCAGGGGTTCATTTCCGCCAGTCTTTGAGCAATGATAGCTGTGCCCAGGGCATGATGGTAAAGACCGCCTTTGCTCAGGGAATAGCCAGATGAGGCATGATCAAAATAATTTTGGACTGCAACGGAGATGATCATTCTGGAAAAGAGTTCCTGCCCTAGAATAGCAATGGCATCATCAATGGATTCGATTTTTTTGCGCACGGCAAAAAGAGCAGAGTTGCTCAGTTTGATGGTTTTTGCCGTCAGCACCTGATCCTTTTTAACTTCCCTGGATAATTCTTTGATATCACAGGTATCTTCATTAATCATTTTAAGAATGGAAAAAATGATTTGGGGAATGGGTTGCAACCTTGCCGCTGCTTTTTTCAGGTCAGCCTTGTTGGGGGCCACATAATTGCTGTTCGGGGATAAATCAAACGGTACGGAAGGAGAGATGTCACAGCACCATTCCGCCATATTCAGGTTCAGACTATATCCTCCAAAGCCACCGGTCTCCGATTTGATAATCTGAATGTTGCTTTCCTGTAAAAGTTTACCTGCAATCTGGGCGGAGCGCCCGCCAATGTTTAAATGAACATCCTGCTGATTGAGGGGTTTGATAAGGGAGCCGCCTGCAAGGTAGGCTTTCATGTTTTTGGGCTCGGCGCCCGCTTTATAGAGTTCCTTTAAAAACTGCGGAAGCCCTGTTGACATATATTTTTCTGGACAATACGGATATCCGGATGACACCGGTTCAGGAAGCAGGGAGTGGATGATGCCCCCAACCCCTTTTCTGGCATCAAAAATGGCAACAGCAACACAGGTGCCTAAAAATGCCTGCAGAATCAGTGGCTTTGTTGTGTCAACCCTGTAACTTCCTGATGCAACATGATATTTGGGAAAGACTGTCATATGATATTAACCTTTAAACGTATTTTATAGAGTATGTCGTTTATTATTATGCGGCTGGCTGCAATAATCGATTCATGAATATCACCGCCCTCATGCAGTCAAGCCTATACCACTTTGAATACATTGAATTCAATAGAATTTTTGAATCGTTTAGGGGCAGTTTAAAAAAACCTTTATGAAAAACAGGTTTTGCGATAAAGAGCACTCATTTGGGTCGTTATTATCAAAAAGAGGTTTGTCACAGATCAAGAGGCAACTATGAAAAATATTCTGGTCACAGGCGGCAGTGGATTTATCGGGTCGAATTTCATTCGTTTTCTTCTTTCAGAGTCTTCATTCAACGGGCGGGTGGTCAATGTGGATAAACTGACCTATGCCGGCAATCAGGAGAATCTGACCGGCCTTGAAGAGGAGTTTCCCGGCAGATATGCCTTTGAAAAAAAAGATATTTGCGACAAGGAAAACATGCGGACCATTTTTGAGAAATACGATTTTGATGCTGTGTGTCATTTTGCTGCAGAATCCCATGTGGACCGGTCCATTGTCGATCCGGATGCCTTTATCATGACCAATATCATTGGCACCTATATGCTTCTGGAAGAAGTCCGCCGGAAAAAAGACACCCGCCCCGTTCATTTTCATCATGTGAGTACAGACGAAGTCTATGGTTCCCTGGGGGAAAACGGTTTTTTTACGGAAACCACACCCTACAGACCCAACAGCCCCTATTCCGCATCCAAAGCCTCGTCCGATCATCTGGTCCGCGCTTATGGAAAAACCTATGGTCTTTCCGTGACAACATCCAATTGTTCCAATAATTACGGCCCCTATCAGTTCCCGGAAAAACTGATCCCGCTCATTATCGAGAACGCCCTTTGCGAAAATCCCCTGCCCGTGTACGGGGATGGTAAAAACATCCGGGACTGGCTTTACGTGACTGACCATTGCCGCGCCGTATGGATGATCATGCAGCATGGCAAAAGGGGCGGCATGTACAATATCGGTGGGCAATGCGAGAAAGAAAATATTGAAGTGGTGAAAACGATCTGTGACCGCTTAGATGACATGCGTCCCCTGGCATCGGGAAAATCAAGACAGGAGCTCATCACATTCGTAAAAGACCGGCCCGGTCATGACAGACGATATGCCATCGATTTTACAAAACTCAAAAACGAACTCGGCTGGACGCCAAAGGAATCGTTCGACACAGGGATCGAAAAAACCATAAAGTGGTATCTTGATCACAAGGACTGGGTCGAACGGGTAAAGAGCGGCGAATACCGATCCTGGATCAAACAGCAATACGGAGATTAGAAACTTTTTGATTGACGGAGCCTTTACATGAAACAAGCCAAAGACTACATCATTTTTCCTCTGGATGTCCCGACGCTTCAGGAAGCCAAATCGTTTGTGGACCTTCTGTCCGGCCATGTGGGCATGTTCAAGGTCGGGCTGGAACTGTTTATAAGCACAGGGCCCGATATTATTCACTACATAAACGAAAAAGGCACCGCCAAAGTATTTCTTGACCTCAAGCTCCATGATATCCCTGCCACTGTAAACCGTGCGGTGAGCCGCATCGCAGATTTGAACGTCGCTCTTGCAACCGTTCACTGCGGGGACTCAAGGGCGATGCTCGAAGCCGCAGTAAAAGGCGCGAAGAATAAAGTAAATCTCCTGGGCGTCACGGTTTTAACAAGCGTTTCTTCAGAAGATATACGTACTGCCGGATTCCTTCCGGAATTTTCGTCTGACGTGAAACGTCTGGTCCTGAAACGGGCAGATATGGCCAAAGACGCCGGATTAAGCGGTATCGTCTGCTCCGGGCAGGAAGTGCAAGACATCAAAAAACAGTTTGGAAAAGATTTTCTTGCCATAACCCCCGGTATCCGCCCTTTATGGGATGACATCAAAAAAGACGACCAGAAACGTATCGTGACCCCTAAAGATGCCATCAAGTCCGGCTCTGACTATATAGTGATTGGCCGACCCATAAGGGATGCAAGAGATCCCCTGGAGGCTGCGGAGAAGATTGCAGCTGAGATTGAAGATGCCATTTAGGTTAGGTTCACGTCCTATCGCTCAGCAGAAGGACCTGTGCGATAGATAAATCGGCCTCACAAGAAAAGGAAGTAACGTGTTCCGAAGGCTACAATTATAGCGCTACGATTCCTTACGGATTGGGTGCACAGCGCTCAGTTTGCCTGTTTTTCCAGCGACCCATGTCAAATAAACTGATAAATCTACCTGATATTATAACAAATCAACTATTTTTAACCAAAGCCTGCCAAAATGATATGAGGCAGCCTCCATATTGAATATGCAGGCTGCCCATAATTCAGGGAGAACTTTTCTTTTAAACGATTAAAAAATTCTTGATATAAAAAATGATTTCATCTTATTATGCCCCAAAAG
>Ga0180007_10001995_pt1 | contig 25450 bp, 24 predicted proteins | sample MM_PC_MetaG_FD_121122 | JGI IMG/M metagenome (GOLD analysis project Ga0180007, IMG submission 121122) | Groundwater microbial communities from the Aspo Hard Rock Laboratory (HRL) deep subsurface site, Sweden - MM_PC_MetaG | ecosystem: Environmental > Aquatic > Deep subsurface > Groundwater... | reverse complement strand
TACAACGCCAGTCCCGCCGCGGTTGAAGCGGCGATAGATGTGTTGGTTGAGCTGGACCCTAATTACGGCATTTTGGTTTTGGGGGATATGCTGGAGCTTGGCAAATACGCAAGGGAATCTCATCGCAAGGTTGGCGAATATGCAAAAAGTAAAGGTGTTAAATTCCTTATTGCTTATGGGGAATTTGCAAAGGATGTATTAGGGGGTTATGGCGAAGGCGAAAATTCTTTTGCGGTAAAATCCCATAAGGAAGCGGTGGAGAGGATACATGGGATAGGAAAGGGGATTGTTCTTGTAAAGGGTTCCCGTGGTATGTGTATGGATAAAGTGGTATCTGCCTTAACCGGTTAGTTTTTGCTTCTAACCCCTTTTTTCCTCGCAGAATTTTTTTGTAATTTTTGTAATATATTGTTGTTTTTATCCGTTTATGTTTTTATGAACGGGACTATTAAGGTTATAGGGGGAAATAAACTGAAAGGAAAAGTAACTCCTATCCCCAACAAAAATTCAATCGTGGCGGCGCTTCCTGCTTGTATATTAAGTAACGAAACTATTACCTATAAAAATGTGCCCAAATCTACCGATGTGGAAAAGATATTACAAATGCTAAAACTTTTGGGCGCAAAAATTGATGACAGCGATTACAATAATTTAAAAATTAATTGCAAAAATATCCATTCCTACAAAATTGACCCTATATTAGGCAATCAAATAAGGGCGTCCATTTTGTTTGCGGGACCCTTGCTTGCTAAATTTGGCAAGGCAAAAATCCCTTTGCCCGGAGGTTGCGTTCTTGGCAAAAGGTCTATTTCCGCTCACATAGACGCGTTTCAAAAAGCGGGAGTAACTGTTAAAGTCCACAAAAGTTTTGTGGAATTTGTTGCCCCTAAAGAATTAAAAAAGGAATATCGCATTTGGCAATGCGAGGCAAGCGTTACGGCTACGGAAAATATTGCTATGTATGCCACGGGGATTAATTCCGAAATTACCATAATTGACGCCGCTTCCGAACCCCATGTGTGCGATTTGATAACCCTTTTGCAAAATATGGGGGCGGAAATAACGGGGCTGGGTTCCAATCGTTTAAAAATTGCGGGAAAGTTAAAACTGGGGTCCGCTACTTTTACCCCCAGACCGGATTTTGTAGATATAGCCGGTTACATTGTGGCGGCGGCTGTAACGGGGGGAGAGATTATTATTAAAGAGGGCAATATCCCAGATGTTATGGACGGAATAATATCGTGGTTTGAGAAGTTTGGAGTGGTAATTTTAAAAGATAAAAAAGATTTGTTAGTTAGAGGAATTTCCAAATTGTCTATGGATGGTATTAAAGGAGATTTTCCTTTGGCGGGGGACGACCTGCCCAAATTTGTTCCCCGCCCTTGGCCCGGATTTCCTGTGGATGTTTTGCCTGTAGTGGCTGTGCTTGCCTGTAAGGCTAAGGGTAGAATTTTATTGCAAAATTGGATGTATGAAAGCGGGCTTGCGTTTGTAAAAAACTTAAACGAAATGGGGGCGAATATTTTTATATGCGACCCGCAAAGGGTAATTGTGTCGGGTCCCGTTAAATTTAAGGGTGGGGAGATTGCGTCTCCGGGGGTAATTCAAGCTTGTATGGCTATATTTTTGGCAAGTTTGGCGGATTCTGTAACCACCACTATCCATGGCGTGGACATTTTAAAGAGAAGGTATCCAAACCTTTTTGATATTTATAAAAACCTCGGCGCGAATATAACAGTTTTAAATTAGTAAAATTAATGAAATCCTTAAAATCAAAATTGGAGCAAGATAACATTTTTATTAAAACTAACGAACCTATGTCTAAACACACGAGTTTAAGAGTAGGGGGTCCCGCCGAGTATTTTGCGGAGGCTAATACTTTTGAAGATTTGGTTCTTTTGTACAAATACGCGAGAGAGGAAAACAGCCCCATTTTTATTTTAGGTTCTGGCACAAACATTTTGGTGGGAGATAGAGGTATTTGCGGGCTTGTTATAAAAAACAATGTGTTCAAGATAGAAATTTTAGGCAAAGTCCCCTTTAGTTTTAAGAAAGCGGCGGTTTCTCGCAGGCAAGAAACTCATTGGAGAAAAGGGTTTTTGTCTTCGGCGGATTTGCGTTATGAAGAGGATGTTAAGGAGGGTGTTTTGGTTGAAGTATTTTCGGGAACGCCGTTGGCTTTTTTAATTAACCAAACATTAAAAAAAGGGATAACAGGTCTTTCTTGGTTTTCTGGTATTCCGGGAACGGTTGGCGGGGCGGTTTGGAATAATATTCACGGGGGGGACTTATTTTTTGGCGATTTTCTTAAAACAGTTTCATTTGTTGATAAAGGTATCGTCCCTCAAGAATTATCAAGCGAGGAGCTTAATCTTAAATATAATTCTTCCTATTTTAAAAATAGTTCCAAAATTATTCTTTCGGCAAAACTTGTTCTTCCTTTGGGGGATAAAAGAAAGGCTAGGGAGGTTTCGGAAGAATGGATAAAACGAAAAAGCGCGCAACCCCAAAATTCTGCCGGTTGCACTTTTAATAATTTATCGGATAGTGAGGCGAAAAGACTTAATTTAGAGAACTGCGGGGCGGGTTTTATAATAGATAAGATTTTGAATTTAAGAAGTTTAAAGGTAGGGGGAGCGCAAATTTCGGATAGGCACGCCAATTTTATAGTTACAGATGGCACGGCTAACGCAAGTGATGTGGTAAAGATTATAGAAACAGTCCAGGCGAGATGTATGGAGAAACTAGGCATAAAATTAAAGGAAGAAATTGTCCGCGTCGGCGAATTTTAGGGAATTTGAGGCTGCATTTTTTTATAGCTATGTTAATATTAAATTAGAAAGGGGGAGATTTAAATGTTCTCCAACAAAAAGATTGGGCGCTCCGGCGCCCTTTTTGATTGGCTTTGTTAATAAAACTTTGGAATTTTATTGTGTCGTATAATGAAAGACGGAGCTTTTGGCTATAACGAGGTCGGTTAGCTCATAAATATTTTGCTTGAGCTTTTTTGTTTTTGAAGCTGGTTTTTCCAGCCCGAACAGTTTGTAAATATCCCCAGTTGCAGAACCGATTTTAACTAAAATATCTAAAAGATTTTCTATTATGCTCTCGTTTTTTGAGTTATCACTTGCCAACCCGGTTTCGTAACAGTACCCCCTGCCTTTCCCAAAAGTGTTTACAAAGTAATCAGTGGTTCCTATTACCTTTTGTTTTTGTTCTTTGCCTAGAATATTATCAGGGTCTGTTAAAATACAAGCCACATAAAATAGTGGCAGAAAAGGTTTGTTTTGGGAGGTTATATGGCTTAAGCAAACAAAAGGATTGGAGGGGGAGCTTGTGGAATGTATGTCAAACAAAAAATCCACTTTCAAAAGAAGAGGAGCAAGTTCTTTCGCTCTTGATAAGTCAGCGCTATCAATTTTATTTGGCGAATAATCTTTTAATAGTATTGGATCAAAGCTTCTGTTTAAATTACGGTTTGTTATACCCCTAACATTTTTGGAAATGGCGGCGGGACTGCCGAAACCCACATAAAGGTTTCCTTTTAGGCAGTTTTCTTCATTAATTTTCATAAAATTTAATCTAGTGATAATTTCCTTTACCACAGCAATTCCTGCTAACTCATCTCCGTGAGTGCCTCCGAGAATTAAAACATCCGGACCGCTTAATTTCCCGCCCTTAAAATGATAGATGTCTTTTGGTAATTTATTTATTTTATTCTAATATTGCTACTAGAACCTTACTAGGTACTTGCTGTTTACAGCAGTAATACCTTGCTGAAAGATAACGGTCAGCTTCCGGTTGAAGATACTATTTTTCACCTCAACAGCTCCCGGGACCACTAAGGCTTGTAAACTCAAGCGTCTCCCGATCATTGCTTTTGATTAAATTATACTTATCATTGTAATAAGTATAAATAACATTGTCAACCTTATATGCTAATGCTACTCTAGTTTTAGAGTATGCGAAAAAGGAATTTTGGAAAGAATTTACAAAGTAGTAGGATGGAAAAATATGACAAGGTGTTGTTGTATCTCGTTTTATCCTTAGTTTTTTTTGGTCTTCTGATGGTTTTTGAAGCATCCTCTTCCTACGCCCAAGGGGTTTTTGACAACAAATATAAATTTTTATTTCAACAATTTGTTTGGGTTTTAATTGGATTTTTTGGAATGTGGTATATGTACAAAATAGATTTTTATAGGCTAAAGAAATGGTCAAAACCTTTAATGCTTATCTCTCTTGGATTTTTATCTGTTCTTGCTTTGCAATCTGTATTATCCCAAATTTTTAAAACTCCCGTGCAGACCCCTTTTACTAAGATGACCTACGGTGCTTTTAGGTGGGTGGTGTTAAACCCTCCGCCGTTTCCCGCAATACCCCTTTTAGGCAGAATTAGTTTTCAACCAACTGATGTGGCAAAGCTGGCATTCATTTTGTATGGGGGGTTGTTTTTGGAGAAAATAACTTCAAAAGATAAACGAAAAACTTTTGGTTTTTTAATTCTCGTATTAACTACAGTAGGTCTTGTTGCGCTGGAACCCGATTTTGGCACGGCTTCTATATTTATGGCGATTGCCGTTTCTCTTTATTTTATTTCAAATTTGTCTTTGCTTTATTTAGTGGTTGGTCTTCCTGTAATAATTGCTTTGGGAGGCATAATGTCCTTTTCTTCCTCTTACAGAAGACAAAGATTAATGACCTTTTTAAGACCGCGGGAAACGGATATTCTTAAAGAGGGGTATCATATCGCGCAAATATTAATAGCCGTAGGTTCTGGAGGTTTTTTGGGACTTGGTTTTGGAGAGTCCCGCCAGAAATACGCGTACATTCCCGAAGTAGTTTCTGATTCAATTTTCGCGGTTATCGCCGAAGAATTCGGTTTTGTTGGCTCAGTTTTTTTAAGCCTTGTTTTTTTGGCTTTGGTTTGGAAAGGATTAAGTATAGCAAAAAACCAAAAGGACCCTTTTAAAAAATTTGTGGCGGTAGGAATTTCTTGTTGGATAGGCGTTCAGGCTTTTGTTAATCTATTCGCTATGGTGCATTTAATACCTTTAACCGGCGTTCCCTTGCCTTTTATTTCCTACGGGGGTTCTTCTATGATAGTGAGTTTAATGGGAATAGGGGTTTTGTTAAACATCTCTAGGACATCGGATTCTTAGGGGTTTGGTTTCCCAAGAGGCGCGTCCCAAAACTTGTCATTGCGAGGAAGGAACGAAGCGACTGACGAAGCAATCTGAGATTTGCTATACTATGATTATGAAAAACGATTCTAAAAGATTGGTATTTATAGGTGGCCATCATACCTCTGCGGTGGCGGTGATAGACGCGCTTTTAAACGAAAGAAAAGATGTGGAGATACATTTTGTGGGGCATAAATTTTCCGCCTACAAAGACAAAAACTCTTCGGCGGAATATAGGGAAATTACCCAAAAAAATATCCCCTTTTATAATTTATACGCTGGAAAGATATACAGAACTTTTAATCCGATAAGACTTATTCGCCTGCCTTTTGGTTTTTTTCAAGCCTTGTTCTTTTTGCTTAAGATAAAACCCAGCCTGGTTGTTTCTTTTGGCGGGTATTTGGCTGTTCCGATAACAATTTGGGCATACATTATGAGAATTCCCATTATAACTCATGAACAAACTTTGCAAGGCGGATGGGCTAATATATTTGTTTCCAAACTTGCCAACAGAATTCTTTTAACATGGGAATCTTCGCTTGCGTTTTTCCCAAAAGAGAAATCTAGAGTAATAGGGCTACCACTTATAATAAATTTTAAAGAGGCGGATATAACCAAAGGGGTTTTTAAGGAAAACTTGCCTTTAGTATTCGTTACTGGGGGAAAGCAAGGGGCGCATATTATTAACGAAACTGTATCGGCTATTCTTAAAAATTTAACCGACTTTTGTAATATAATAATTCAATGCGGGGACAACTCGTATTTTAGAGATTTTGATAGATTAAATGAGCAAATATCTTTTTTCCCCGCCAAAAATAAGGGAAGAGTACTCGTAAAAAAATTCCTGTCGCGAGAAGAGCAGTTAACCGCAATCCAAAAAGCCAATTTGTTGGTGGGCAGGTCCGGCGCGCATTTTGTGTACGAGCTGTGCTTTTACAGCAAGCCCGCTTTTCTTATTCCTCTTCCCAATACTTCGCATAATGAACAATATAATAACGCGCAATTTGTTAAAGAGGCGGGGTTAGCCCGTGTTCTTAATCAAGATGTTTTAACAGGAAAAACGCTTTTGGAGGAGATAAAGCTTCTGCTAGAAGATTCCAAGAAATATTTTCTAAAAAAAGAAATTTCGCTTCCAAAAGATGCTTCGCAAAAATTTGTTGAGGAAATTAACAAAATCATATAAAGGAAATTTAAGACGCGGGATTGCCCTCCTTTTTCTAATAGTAGGTATGGTCCTTGTTTTATGGTTTGTTTTTATTAAGTCCTCTTTTTTTACCGTTAAAAATATTTCTGTAAAACCTAAAGACTTGACGCTGATTTCAACGGAGGATGTTAAGATAATTCTTGAAAACAAATTTTTGGGCAAGTCCATTTTTTTATCCAAGAAAGAGCTTGAAAATATGGTGTATGCAAATTTCCCGAGTTTAAAAAATGTAACTTCCACAATTTTGTTTCCTAACGCGCTTGTTATTAAATTACAAGAGAGAACTCCGTCTGCCTTTATAAAAACAGATTTTCAGGAGAGCTTTTTTGTTGTGGATTCAGAAGGTTTTGTTCTTGGCGTATCCGATACTTTTGATAAAGACCTTCCTTTAATAAATTACAAAGAAAATATGATATTCTCCGGAAGTACTCTAACCAACGATAAAATTTTGTCGGCGGTGCGGTTTTTGAGTGAACTTAAAAAAGTTAAATTGGCTATTGTAAATTGTGTTATTAACGAGAACATTGTTATAACAACTAAAAGCCCTACTATTGAGGTTTTAATCCCAATATTTTCAGAAAAGCAAGAGAACGAAAAAGCAATTTTATTGCAAAAAATAATTCAAAAGTATAGCATAGAAGGTAAGAATGTTAAGAGAATAGATTTAAGATTCTCAAACCCGATTATTGATTTTTGAAAAATTTAAAGTTAAACTTTTACTAGTTATGCCAAAGGATAAAATCACTGCCGTAATAGACATAGGGTCCTCCAAAGTTTGCACTGTTATTGCTAACACTGTAGATGGCAGAAATTCTGTTATAGGGGTATCCAATATAGTCTCAAAGGGTATTAGAAAAGGAGTGGTGGTAGATATAGACGAAGCGGTGGAATCCATTTCGCAATCTCTTGAAAGAGCCGAAAGAATGGCAGGTTGTTCCGTTTCAAATGTTTTTGTTACGGTTAGCGGAAGTCATATAGAATCTTTGAATAGCCACGGAGTGGTGGCGGTTTCTCATCAAGACGCGGAAATTGGGGAAGAGGATGTTTCTAGGGTTACCGAGGCGGCTCAAGCTATTTCTCTTCCGTCAAACAGAGAAATTATACATGTTATTCCGCGGGATTTTATTGTGGATAAGCAAGATGGAGTTAGGGACCCTGTAGGAATGAGCGGGATTAGGCTTGAGGTGGAAGTTAATATTATTCATGGCTCGGCTACCGCTTTAAAAAACCTTACTAAATGTATTAACCAAATAGGTGTGGATGTGTCCGACTTAATTTACGCGGCGCTGGCTTCAGCCGAAGCCACCTTAACCGATACCGAAAAAGAACTAGGGACAATACTTGTGGATATAGGCGGGGGAACAACTTCTATAATTGTGTACATAGAGGGCAGTCCTGTTTATTCGTCGGTTCTTCCGGTTGGGGGTCAAAATATAACCAATGATTTAGCGATAGGGTTAAGAACTTCTCTTGAATCCGCGGAGAAGATTAAACTTAAATTAAGTGGCGAAGGAAAAGCTAATTCTGTTGAAGATATGTTGAAAGGGGAGTTAGATGTTAAAGAATTTGGTTTAGAGACCACAACCGTGGCAAAGAAATTTTTAAACGATATTTCCAAAGAAAGGCTTGAAGAATTATTTAGGTTAGTGGCGGTGGAGATTAAAAAGGCTAATTGTATAGGAAAACTTCCTGCTGGGGTTGTTATAACGGGGGGCGGAGCGGAAACTTATTACATAGAAAAAATTGCCCGCGATGTTTTAAGAGCGCCTGTAAGAATAGCAGTACCCAAGGGAGTGTCGGGTCTTATTGACGAGATAAATGGCGCGCCGTTTTCATCTGCTGTGGGCGCGATATTGTATGGCGCCAAAATGAGCAAAGAGACCGGGCGATTTGGTTCTAAAGGTAAAATGAAAATAACGGGGTTTTTAGGAAAAATCAAAACTTTTGTAAAATCTCTCCTGCCGTAGATTTAAAGATTTTAAAAAATTATGCTAATAAAACCAGAAAGTGAACATTATGCGAAAATAAAGGTGGTTGGAATAGGTGGTGGTGGCGGAAACGCTGTGAATTCTATGATATTGAATCAAAAAATAGTTGGGGTTGATTTCATTTCCATAAATACCGACGCGCAGGCGTTGGCGACAAGTCAGTCTCCTTTAAAAATCCAAATCGGAAAGGATTTAACTAAAGGTTTGGGAGCAGGGGCAAATCCAGAAGTTGGAAAAAAAGCGGCGGAAGAATCTTTAGAAGATTTGAAAAAGTATTTGGAAGGAGCGGATATGGTTTTTATTACGGCGGGGCTTGGCGGAGGCACAGGCACAGGAGCGGCGCCCATAATTGCGAATCTTGCCAGACAAGTTGGGGCTTTAACGGTGGGAGTGGTTACCAAACCTTTTATGTTTGAAGGTGTTAGGAGAATGCAAAATGCCGAGATAGGTCTTAAAGAACTTAAAGAGCAGGTGGACGCGCTAATAACTATCCCAAATCAAAAACTTTTAGATGTTATAGAGAGGGGGGTTTCCATATTGGATGCGTTTAAGGTGGCGGATAGTGTTTTGGGGCAGGGGGTTCAAGGAATATCTGATTTAATAATATTGCCCGGACTTGTGAATGTAGATTTTGCGGATGTAAAAACCATTATGACCGAAGCGGGGAGCGCTTTAATGGGCATAGGTTTGGCTAGCGGGGAAAACAGGGCGGTGGATGCCGCCAAATCCGCTATTTTCTCGCCGATATTAGATGTAGATATAAAAGGAGCGACCGGAATACTTTTTAACATTGTGGGGGGACCGGATTTGGCTATGCATGAGGTGGACGATGCCGCAAGGATTATAGGGGAAGCGGCTAATCCCGACGCTAATATAATATTTGGAGCCACAATAGACGAAAGTTTTACCGACCAAATAAAGATTACGGTTATAGCAACCGGTTTTGATATGGACCTTCAAAAAGCGTATAGGCGGGTGGAGGATTCGGTTAAAGTGGGAAGTTCTTCCTCGCCAGCGCAAGAGGAGAAAGAAGAAGTTGTAGAATTAGACGATTCTGGAGAAAATCCGGATATTGATACAAGGTTTGATTTCCCCACATTTTTAAGGAGAAAATAGATATGAACAGGATAAAAGTTTACAGTTCGCTAATATCCCTTTTGATTCTTGGAGTTGTTTTGGTGTTTATTTTAATATCCCGCGCAATTTACTACGATTCCATATAACTGTGATAAAATATCTGTATGTTTAAAGAAGTCCCCGCTTTGCCAAATTTTATAGAAAACGAAAAGAAATTTCTTGAAAAGTGGTATTTCACAGGAATAGTGGATAAATATCTTCACAAAAACGATTTTTCTAAAAAAAGGTTTTCCTTTCTAGACGGTCCTATAACCGCTAATAATCCTATGGGGGTTCAACACGGGCAAGGTAGAACTCTGAAAGATTTGTTTCAAAGATACAAAAATATGCAAGGTTTTAAGCAGAGGTTTCAAAACGGTTTTGATTGCCAAGGTTTGTGGCTAGAAGTCCAAGAAGAAAAAGATTTAGGGTTAAACAGTAAAAAGGATATAGAATCTTACGGTGTTGAAAAGTTTTGCGATGGTTGTAGAGCTCGCGTTGAAAAATTTTCTCGTATTCAGACAGAACAATCCAAACGGTTAGGTATGTTTATGGATTGGGATAATTCCTATTACACAATGTCCGAGAAGAACAACCTTTATATTTGGTATTTCCTAAAAAAGTGTTATGAGAAGGGCTGGATTTATAAGGGAGTTGACTCCCTTCCTTGGTGTCCTCGTTGTGGTACGGCTATTTCCCAACACGAACTTTCAGATGACGGTTATAAAATGATTGAACATACTTCTGTTTATGTAAAATTTCCTTTAAAAAACTCTTCCGGTAATCTTTTAATATGGACAACTACTCCTTGGACATTGGCTGTTAATGTAGCAGTAGCCGTTAATCCAAAGAAAGATTATGCGAAAATTAAATTAAATGAAACTGGCGAAATTTTTATTTTGGCAAAGAATAGACTTTCGGTTATTAAAGAAGAATTTTCTATTTTAGAAACTAAAAAAGGGATAAGTTTTTTAGGTATGGAATATACGGGACCTTTTGATGAGTTACCTTCTGCAAATAAAGTTACTCATAAAGTTATTGAATGGAAAGAAGTTTCAGATGAAGAGGGAAGTGGGTTTGTTCATATAGCGCCTGGAGCGGGAGAAGAAGATTTTCAGTTAAGTAAGAAATTTAGTCTTCCTGTTTTAGCCCCACTTAATGAGTTAGGGATTTATACGGAAGGGTATGGTTTTTTAACAGGCAAATCCGCTCTTTCTGTTAAAGAGGAAATTTTTGAAAGTCTTAAGGAAAAGAAAATTTTGTATAAAACAGAGAAAATTACCCATTCCTATCCGCATTGTTGGAGATGCAAACAGGAACTTGTTTTTAGAACCACTTCCGAATGGTTTATTAAATCCGAAGAAATTCGTCCTGTGGCAAAAAAAGCGGCTAGGAAAGCAAATTGGATGCCTAAATCTGCTGGAAAAAGAATGGAGGATTGGCTTGATAATATGGGGGATTGGCCTATTTCAAGGAGAAGGTATTGGGGACTTGCTTTACCTTTTTATGAATGTTCTTGTGGAGAATTGATTGTAGTTGGTTCTAAAGAGGAATTAAAGGAATTAGCAGTAGATAAAAACAAAGTGAAGAATCTTAAAGAGTTGCATCGACCTTGGATAGATGAAATAAAGATTAAATGTCCGAAATGTAAAAAAGAGGTGTCTCGAGTGAAAGAAGTGGGAGATTGTTGGCTTGATGCAGGTATTATTCCTTTTTCAACAATAAAATATTTAGAGGATAAGAGTTATTGGAAAGAATGGTTTCCTTTTGAGTTCATAACGGAATATATTGGGCAGGTAAAACTTTGGTTTTACGCCACGCTTTTTATGGCTGTTACTTTAGAAAACAAAGCGCCTTGGAAAAATGTTCTGGCAACGGGATATATTGTGGATGGGAAGGGGGAGCCTATGCATAAAACTAAAGGTAATGATATTCCTTTTGATGAGGCGGCGGACAAAATGGGTGTGGATATTATGAGATGGGTTTATATGTCCGGCAATTTATTTGACAATACCAAATTTAGTTTTGCGTTAGGCGAAGAAGTTAGAAGAAGATTTTTGCTTATTCTTTGGAATTCCTATAAATTTTTTGTTACCTACGCCAACCTTGATAAATTTTCTCCTTCCAAATTAACAAGGGATTATACCTGTGTATTGGACAGATGGGTGTTGTCTAAACTTAACTCGTTGGTTATTGAGGTTACGAATTGTTTGGATAATTATGACGCTTCTGGCGCGTCTAAAGCTATAAACGATTTTGTTATAAATACCCTTTCCACATGGTATATCCGCAGGATACGAAATCGTGTGGGACTTTCTGCTGATGATGAAAAAGATAAGAATACGGTACACTCTGTTTTATACACTATGTTTTTAACTTTGGCTAAACTAACAGCGCCTTTTATGCCTTTTATATCGGAAGAAATGTATCTTAATCTCTCAAAGAATAAAGAGTCGGTGCATTTAGAAGATTGGCCTACTGCGGACACATCGTTGGTGGATATTTCATTAGAAAAAGATATGGATAAAGTTCGTGAGGTGGTTGAAAAAATACATTCTTGGAGAAAATTAAATAATGTTCGCGTTAGAATGCCTATTAAAAAAGTGGAATACCTTTTGGATATAAAACTTGAAGACGAACTTGAAAACATAATTAAAGAAGAAACAAATGTAAAAAATCTTATATGGAAAAAGGCAAAAGAGCTTGCCATAAAAATAGTGGATTTAGGGGATAAAGACCATAAGATTTTGGCAGAAGGGTATGCTAGGGATATGGTTCGCGAAGCGCAGGGTTTAAGAAAGAAAGAGGGTTGTGTGTTTAGCGATATTGTTTCCATTTCGTATCCTGTTAACGAAAACACAAAACTTGCGCTTAAACATTTTAAGGATTACATTTCTAAATCGGCGCTAATTGGAAAATTCGTGGAAAGTGACAAGTATGAAATTCTATAGGTCCAAGGGGTTTGACTTTTTCTTGTTTCTTTTTTATCTTGTTATATTTTCGCTTGGGGCGTTTGCTATACTTTCAACAAGTTCTTCTACATTTCAAAGCCAACTAATCTTTTTTGCGATTGGCATTGTTTTATATTTTGCCACCTCTTTTTTTGATATCTCTTTATTTAAAAAACCTTTGTTCGTTTTTATTTTATATATATTATCCCTACTTTTGCTTGCGGGATTGTTTGTGTTTGGCGAAAATATTAGGGGTTCGGTTAGGTGGTACAACTTAAAATTCTTTAATTTTCAGCCTTCGGAGGTTGTTAAAATAGTAGAGATTGTAATTTTGGCAAAAATTTTAGGGCCGTTGTCTTTACCGTATTTAAGTGTAAAAAAGATTATACTTAGTTTTTTAATCATATCTCCTTTTGTGTTATTGGTGGCTAAACAGCCAGACTTGGGAAACGCTTTGGTCCTTCTTGGTATTTGGGTATTTATGGTGTTTTACGCGGGTGTTAATCCTAAGCAGATTTTGGTGTTTTTGCTCGCCATTTTTTTGATTTCTTATCCGGTTTGGAATGTATTGCATGATTATCAGAGACAACGGGTTATAAGTTTCATTAACCCTTACGCGGACCCCCTTGGGTCTGGATATAATGTTATTCAATCCATTGTGGCGGTTGGGTCCGGCGGAACTTTTGGCAGGGGATTTGGACGGGGAACTCAATCTCATTTAAGGTTTTTGCCAGAATACAGAACCGACTTTATTTTTGCCGCATTTTCGGAAGAATGGGGATTCTTGGGAAGCCTTGTTTTGATAATATTTTATTTTGGACTTCTGTATAAAATTTTGGCAATTTCCCAAAAAGCCAAAGATAGTTTCTCCGCGTTATTGTCACTGGGCGCTTTTTCGTTATTGTTTATCCAGTGTGTGGTAAATATAGGTATGAATTTAGGGGTTTTGCCGGTTACCGGAATTACTTTGCCTTTAGTGTCTTATGGAGGGAGTTCGTTAATAGCAACCAGCATAGTGTTGGGGTTATCGCAAAACATTGCAATTAAAAACAAGCTTTGGTAAAATCACGCAAGTTATGAAAAAGGCAATAGTAAAAATAAATTCAAAACAATACGAAGTTTCCGAAGGAACGGAGCTCAAAGTGGATAGGGTCGGCAAAAACCCAAAGGTTTCTGTCCTTTTTTATTCCGATGAAAGAGAGACGCTAATAGGGGAGCCGGAACTAAAAGATGTAACTGTAACAATAAAAACATTGAAAGACTTAAAAGACAAAAAAATTCTTGTTAAAAGATTTAAGGCAAAATCACGGTACCATAAAACAAAAGGGCATAAACAGCCAATTTCTATAATTAGGGTGGAAAAAATAGTTAAAAAAGGAGCAAAAAAGGATGGCGCATAAAAAAGCGGGGGGTTCAAAAGCAAGACAAGGCGGAAATGTGGCGGGTAAAAGGCTTGGTGTAAAAGTTTTTGGAAGCCAGAAAATTAAAGCGGGGGCGATAATAGTTAGGCAAAGAGGAACGGTTTTTAAAGCTGGAGAAAATGTGGGGTTGGGAAGAGACCATACTCTGTTTGCCTTAAAGGACGGGGTAGTTGCGTTTGTTAAAGAGAAGGGAAGGAAGTTTGTGTCGGTTTTTTAAACGCTCCAAACTCCGTTACGGGCCAGATTCTTAATACAGCCGTCCCCACCATATTTTTTCTTGGCACAAACCCCCATTGTCTTGAATCGGAGCTAACTTCCCTGTTATCCCCCATTACAAAAAAGCTATCGTCGGGAATTTCCATAATTATTCCTTCTTTTAGAAAACTGTTTTGGGTAGTTAACATTCCTTCGGACAGGTAAGGCTCGTTAAGGACGAAACTTTCGGGATATTCGCTGTTGTAGATTATTACTTGCGAGTTTTTTATTTGTATTTTCTCTCCGGGAAGTCCTACTAACCTTTTTACGAATTCCTTGCTTGGCATATTAGGGTATTTAAATATAACTATATCGCCTCTTTTATAACCTGTTCGATTGGCAATTTTATTAGTTATTAAGTACTCTTTGTTATGAAGGGTGGGTAACATAGAATCGCCGTCAACATTATGGAGATTAAAAACGAACCAGTTAAGAAGGAGGTAAAGCCCAAAAGCCAAAAAGACCACTTCCGCGATATCCAGAATAAAGTTAAAAAATTGGGATAAAATTTTTGGCATTAATTTATTGTAGGAGTAAGTTGTAGCATTTTCAATGGTGTATTTGTTAAAATGTAAGTTGAATTCGCTCGTGTAGCTCAGTTGGTTAGAGCGCTGTGTTCACATCGCAGAGGTCTCTGGTTCAAGTCCAGACACGAGCACCCCTACTTCCTCCTTGTTTTTAACTTATATATCAAATAAGGTGTTAGGATGCCCATTGTATATGACCATATACCTAATATGCCAAAGAACAAAGGGTTTCCTTTTATTCCCTTTTCAAGAAGGGCGAGCATTATAAAACCACTGGGTAGGGAGCATAAAATTGTTATTAGTATGTAAATTCTAAAAGGGACTTTTGTTAATCCGGATGCGTAGGACACTGCGTCAAAAAGAACTCCGCCAAACAATCTTATTGGTATAAGCGCTTCCCAACCAATAGTAAGTGCAAGATTGTCAATTTTATTAAGAGTTTTTTCTCCTGCTAGTTTCTTCACAAAGGATCTTCCCCATTTTCTTGCTATGAAAAAATTTAAAGAGGGGGCGAGAACAAAATTTCCTATAAAGAATAGTATGAAGGTTTTCCAGTATCCGTAAAAAGCTAAACTGATCATTGTGAAAGGTAAATGGGACATAGGGGCATACACTCCTCCAAATACAATGCCCAGGACAATTATCAGTGGTCCAAACATCCCTACATTCTCTACGAAGTCTTTAACGACAGGGCTACTCACTGTTTTGGAGAGCGAGAAACCTCCTGCGCTTAGTGTCAAAAAGGCAATAACCAAATACACCACAATTTTCTTCTTATTGCTTGTCATATCCAAAGTATATCAAATAAAATTTAGGCTTGTTTTTAATTTCCCCTAACAATTTCATACAGCTGTACGAATTTGTGATATTATTATTTTGTGGGTACGAGTACTTCTGAGGAGCAAATTAAATACCTGGCTAAAACTTTACATTCCCAATTTCAAAAAGAAAAGGTGAATAATGTTAGAACGGTTTTTACAATGATAGCGAAACAATATGTTCTTGAAGTTGATTTTGTTGCTCCGCGGGTAACTAAATCACTTGGTATAGATGTAAAAGGTATTGAGAATAAGGAATGGAAAATTTTTAACAAGGGTTATCTTAATCAAACTTTGCGTAGGTTGAGCAAACAAAAAGAGATAAATATGTACGAAAAGAAAGGGAAGGTACATATAGAGCTTACGGATAAAGGAAAGAATAAGGTAATTAAATTGGCATTAGACAACTTTGCTGTAAAGAAACCCCTTTTGTGGGACGGGAAATGGCGTTTAGTTGTTTTTGACATTCCAGAAAAAAATAGAAAGCTGGCAAATGCGGTAAGAAATTACCTTTATAGTTGGGGATTCTTTAAATTTCAAAACAGTGTGTATTTGCACGCGTATCCTTGTGAGGAAGTTATTAGTATATTAAGGTCTTTATTGAGGGCAGAAGAGTATGTGCAGGTTTTGGAAATTTCAAAAATTGAAAACGACCGAATTTTTCGCGATTACTTTGATGTTTAGTTTCTAACAATTTCATACAGCTGTACAAAATTGTTAGGAGAATTTTTGGACTTTCGTTTTATGTAGGTGTTGTTTTATATTTAGATGTTTTATACTTAAATAATGAAAATTATTAGATTGGTGGCGAAGAATACTTTTTATCAAATCATAGCCAAAATATTTACCGCAGGCGGAGCTTTGTTTGGCACCGTACTAATTACCCGCTTTCTGGGAGCAGAAACATTTGGAGAGTACTCCATTGTTACCGCTTTCGTTTTAAGTTTTTACCTTCTTTCCGACCTTGGTATTAACGCAATTACCGTAAAAGAGTTCTCCCAAAACGAAGAATCCATAAAGAATAATTTTACCTCCATTTTAATTTTTAGGATTGTTTTGGGGGTTATCCTTGTTGGTTTGTGCAATTTTGTTTTAATATTTTTCCCCTACTCTCCCGTTATAAAAAATGCTATTCGTATTGGGTCTATCCTAATTTTTTTCCAATCTATTTACACCACTTGTTTAATAGTATTTCAGTCCAAGCTAATTTACCGGTATGTGGCTGTAATATCCATATTGGCAAGTTTGTTAAGTGTGGGCATACTTTTGCCAGTGGTTTTAGCGCGCGGAAGTATTATTCTTGTGATTTCAGCGGTTGTTGTTGGATATTCTTTTCATCCCCTTATAGCTATCCTTTTTTTGAAAAGATATTTAAAGTTTAATAAGAAAGCTATAAATGTACCCTATTGGCGCAAAGTTTTTATTCTCTCCTTTCCTTTAGGAATAGCTTTAATCCTTAATTCCTTTATGGTGCAAGCGGACAGGATTATTTTATCCGTTATGTCCGATACGGTGTCGGTGGGGGTGTATAATCTCGCTTATAAGGTTTTTGATTTTGTTTTGGTTATCCCCACTTTTTTTATGAACGCGATGTTTCCTCTAATGATTAAGGCTAAAGCGGATAAGGATGATAAGGTCAACGCATTACTTAAAAAATCTCTTTTAATATTGTTTTTAGGGGCTATATTTTTAACAATATTTTCTTTTGTTTCTTCCCGTTTTTTAATTTCTGCAATCTGGGGTAACGATATGGTTTTATCTTTTATTCCGTTTAATATACTAATGGCAGGTTCAGTATTTTTCTTTCTTTCCTCGCCGTTAACTTGGGTGTTGGTTGTTAGAAATAAGCAAAAAGTTTTACCGTTTTTATATGGTTTTGCGCTTATTTTTAATATAGTTTTAAATATTATCTTTATCCCGCAATATAATTATTTGGCAAGCGCTGTTATAACCGTCTTAACTGAATTTCTAGTCCTTCTCGCGCTTGTTTTCATTTGGGGTCTGACCCGCCCAAGGCGGATCCGACCCCTATAATTCCAATTGAGTTTTAATCCCGAATTGGAATTAATCCGTTTTTGAGAAATTTATATAAAGGTCTTTGGTAGTTTTGTTGTCTGCTGAATCCACCGCTTCAATTTTAAAAGAGTTACCTCCTTCGTTTAGGTTTATGGTAATGCCGAATTCCCCATCATATAAAGTTTGCGCGGTTTTTCCGTTTACGGTTACAGTTGCGTTTTCGTTTACATTGCCCTCTATTCTGTAGGCGTTGATGGGTTCTTCAACGGATTGACTTGTCGGTTTTGTAATGGTTATTTCCGGAGGCTTATTGTCAAATACAATTTTATGAGTTTCCGATTGTTCGCTAGCGATTCCTTCGTCGTTTACCGAAACAACATAAATTTCTGTATTGTCTTTTTGCAAAGGAATGCTGTTAAATGTAAAAGTAGCGTCATTATCCGCCAGAGTTTTTTGAATTTCTCTTGTATTCATATATAATTTTACGGTGGTGCCTGCTTTGGCAGTTCCTCTTATATCTATTCTTTCTTTATTGGTCGCCGTAGGCAAGTCCATAAGGATGGGTTTTGAAGGAGGAATTGTTGTCAAATTGGATTGTTGCGGGGTGTCGTGTTTAAAAATGTCCCAAACAATGTTTATGTTTGGTATTACAGTAACAAGCCAGAAATACATAAAAAGGATAATCCCCGCGCTTAATCCAAGGGATTTAAAGAGTTTGTTATAAAGTTTTTTATTTGCGGAGGTTCTAGTTTTAGCGGTTTTTTTAGGTTTGTAGTAGTAAGGCATAAATTTATTATATCAGATATTTAAGGAATAAAAGATGGAAGTTGGGGAGACTATGAGCCAGGAGTGGGATTCGAACCCACTACCTATCGCTTACGAAGCGATTGCTCTACCAATTGAGCTACCCTGGCATACTTGGACTTATTGTTTAGTATATGAATTTTCAGCCAAAAGGTCAAACAAGACATATTCAGAAAATGGTAAAATTGGGGTATGAACAATTTGTTGAATCAATGGTTGTTTATTGACGAATCAGGAAAGCCAGAAGTTTATTCTGCAAAAGGAATAAACTTAGTTGAACAAAAACAAGCATCCAAATTTTTAATTCTCGCGGCAGTGCGTTCAGAAAACCAATTGGAGTTGCAACAACAGCTAACTGAATTTCGTCTTACTTTATTAAAGGACCGGAACTTAACAAACATTTTTTCTTCTGCCTATACTCTTGATTCATTCCATGCCCAAACAGACTATAAAGAAGTTAAAGAGAGATTTTATTCATTTATTACCACTTTATCTATTAAAGTAGATGTGTTAATTGTTGAGAAATTACTTTGCTACGATCCTCTCAAACGAAATCCGGGTAAAATGTATGGGGTAATGGCGGGGCAATTGATTAAAAATTTGTGTCATCAGTCTCAAAGCACGGAGATTGTATTTAGTCGCAAGGATAGTAAATTAAAGCTACGGCAGGAACTAGAAGCAGAAGTTGAAAGAGTGCGTCTCAATTATCTCCAAGACCATCCGCAACTCAATGCACACCTTAAACTAAGCTATTACCACAACCCTCATTACACACATGGGGGTTTACAAGTTGCTGATTATATTGCCTATGCTGTTTATCAGGTTTGTGAAAGGGGCGATAGACAATGGTACGAAATGGTAAAACCAAGGATTGGGAAGGTACAGGATATTTGCAACAAAAAATACTTCACTCGGAGCAACCCGCTTTAACTATCCACTTAAGGAAGTGCGAACTTCGCACGTCTCATTAAGCGAATTGCTCAAAATGAAGTATTGCTAAGCAGTATTGAGAGAGTTTTATCCCTCCCAGCTGATGGGCGTTACCCATCCAACCACTACATAACTATTGTACACCCCATGTTGAATAAAAAGCAAGTTTGGTATTTGCCCCTTCGTTATTGTGGGTGGAGGGCATCCTCTGCGTGTCCTTCCGTCATTGCGAGAAGGAACGAAGTGACGACGAAGCAATCTCAACCCCCCCGCCTAAATCGATTGAAAAAGTATGAAAAATAAGTTAAAATATTCTCATTGTTATGGATAAAAAATCTCTTATACAACAAATTGAACAGCTACGAAAGTCTCGGATTATTACTTATTTAACTAGCGATAGGCAGGGTCCGATTAATGCTCGCGTAGCGATGGATATTATTCCGCTTGTTAGTAAACAACTTCAAACAATCGGCAAAACGCAAAATATAGATTTATTTTTGTATAGCACAGGCGGGGATACGATGGTGCCGTGGCGGTTGGTTTCTATGATTCGCGAATATTGCAACAAGTTTTCTGTCCTGATTCCGTACAAAGCCCACAGCGCGGCAACGATGATCGCGCTTGGGGCAGATGAAATTGTGATGAGCGATTTATCAGAGATATCACCAATTGATCCTGCGACTGCAAATGTTTTTAATCCGCAAGACCCCAAAAATCCGCAAAATAAAATTCCCATCTCGGTTGAAGATGTGATGGCGTATTTTGATTTAGCAAAAAATAAATTTGGGATAAAAAATGATGAACAATTGGCGGTGATATTTAATAAATTTGTGGAAGCCAGCCCGCAAATTCATCCTCTGGCGCTTGGTAATGTTAATCGTACCCATAATTTAATCCGTATGCTTGCCAAACGGTTGTTGAAAAGCCATAAATTGCCGGTGAAAGAAGAAGAAATTGAAAAGTTGGTTGATTACTTTACAGAAAAATTATATTCGCATCAGTATTATATTGGGAGGAAGGAAGCCAAAGAGGATTTAGGGTTAAAAACTGTTGTGAATGCAAACGATGCGCTTTCAAAAGCGATGACAGATCTTTATGAGGAGTACAACAAGGAATTGGATTTTGGCAAAATGTGGAATCCGGAAAATGAGCTTGGAGTAAATGTGGCGCAGAATAGAAAGGATTATAAAATTGCATACATTGAAAGTTCCCAGCTTTCAAATTATTATGATATCTCCGTTGAATACAAGAAACAGCAAGTAAATACAGTTCAGCAAACCCCCCAAGGTCAGATTCAGGTTCCACAAGAACAAGTTGCGTGGCGAATTGTTGCTCAAGGGTGGAAATAAAAATTTAATATTGTTATAGTTAAAATATGGAGAACAAAAATAGTTTTCTTAAAGTATATTCCAACCTCCCAATAAACCTTAGAAATGAAGTGATTTTGGTATTGTCTGATGAAGGTCCAATTACATGGAATGTGGCTTTTCTTGAGATAAATAACGAAACAGAATTAGGAAAGACTATTTTAAAAAAGCTGATTGAATTGAAGATTATTTAATTTAGACTAATTAAGGGACAACTGTTGGTAATTAGACTGGAGATAGAAAAATAACCACCCTTATTCGCAGTAATTTTGTGGTGGATTATAGGTCAAGGGTGGATGTAATATGATTGATTATAATATCTATGAGAATTCAACCGCAATCCTAGATAGATCTGGTACGGCACAAATAGAATATATGTGTTCGAACAATGTACCCGCGGTTGCTTTTTTAGAAAGTAAGGGAATTACTTTTGCGGCTACCCAAAGTTCATTAGCTCAATTGGTATATACAGACCAACCAAGTCTTTTTACCGCGTCGCCCGATTTGGTGACTTCAAACAGCGAGACAAGTCAAAACTTTGTAATCTCAAGAACTACAGGAACAATCACTTGTGACTCCTATGAATCGGGACCAAAGATTGATGTCCTCTCTTCGGTTTCCACTCCTTCTGGTACTTTTTGGGATACTACGACCAGTTTCAGAAGACTTTCGAAGGATGCGGTAGATATAAGTAATATCAATGCTGCCAGATCATTTGCTAATTCTCACTTTGTAATTTTGAACGATAAAGAGCAGATCAAACAACTGACATTCGAGAATAAACTATACTTTCGCCCTGTCGAGATTTTGCTGTGGATGTATAAAGACAGTTGTATAAACAGCCAACAGACCGTTTGGATGTACAAGAAAATGGGGGTAAATGACCCACGGTGGATTAAAAAAGGAACAACATTTGCTAAATATAAACTATGCCCTCGTTAAATTGGATTGGAAAAGGAAAAATTGTAAATCACGATAAGGATGTACCGTTTTTGATTGCTTCGGAAGGCCAAAAAATTTATCCCGTCATTGCGAGGAGTTAGACGACGAAGCAATCTCAAAAACCCCCCACCTAAATTGATTTAAAAATGGTAGAATTGGAGTATGAAAATAAACAATCCTGAAATATCCCAAGAAAAACTTCTTGCTGAAATTGAGCGGTTAAAAGTGTAATGATTGCACATATAAATATAAAGATATGGATATTAAAGGTCTAAAAGCAAAATGGAATAAAGAAAGAGATTATTATAGAAAACAAGAGCTTGGTACGGGTGTACATAGCTTTGTCCGAGCTTGCTTTGAAAGCAAAGAACTCTTTGATTTAAAAGAGGGTTCTCTTTCTAGCAAATTGGAATTAAGGAAAAGAGAATACATTCACGAAAATAAGGCGAAAGAAGGCAGGCGGGCGGACTTTGTTCTCTATATCAACCCAGATATTATCATTCCTTTAGAGGCGGAATGTTACGGAAACATAAAAGCGGGGGTTCAACAACTATTCAATTACCAAAAAGATTTTGATAAACATTACGGGATTTTAACTGACGGTTATATTTGGCGTTTTTACAATAATAACATTTACCGTGAGTTTAAATTAGACCAAATTATTGATGAAACAGATATTTTTCTTGAGTTTTGGGAAGAATATATTAAGCCAGAGTTTTATTACCTAACCTTTTTTGAACCTCAGGGTCAACTATCTCTTTTTAAAGAGGAAAAGTTACCTGTTGAAGAAAACAGGCAAATATTTTTTGACGATATTACCCGCTTGATAAAAAGTTTTAAAAATAAGCTTCAGGTTGAAGGTTATTTTGAGGGATTGGGCAAGAGAGAGAGAGAAAGAAGAGCAGTTGAAATTACTTATGCCTATGTCATTCAATTCATTTTGTATAAAACTTTAGTTGATAACGAATTTGGCAATTTTGTTCAGGAATTTAAAGACATTGTTAAATCAATACACGATTGTCTCAAGGTTAAACAATACGGCAAGATTTTAGGAGTTATTGAAGGCATCTCAAACAAAATCTCCCAAAATATTTATAGACCTTTCAAGAAAGAGCAGGACTTTATCAGCCAGATATTGCTTAATTTATATAGACAGCCTAAAAACGAACTTCACGATGTTGCTCCGTGGCTTGATATATTTGTTTTCATTAAGAAATACACCTTTGCCAACATTCAAAATGAAATTTTTGGTTACATTTACGAAAACTATCTTAAAGAGCTTTATGAAGATACAAAAAAGGGGCAATACTTTACCGATCCAGCAGTTGTTAATTTTATGTTACATCAAGTCGGGTTTACACCTAACGCCCTTCAGAAACACTATCAGGAAGATAAAAACAGCGTTTCCTTAATCGACCCCTCTTGTGGAAGTGGGACATTTCTTTATAGTGCTGTTGATTCAATTCTTAAAGCATTTGGTAACAACTCTCAAGAGAAGTCAAAGCAAATTGAAGAAGTTGTTAATAACAATATCTTTGGTCTGGACATCGCTGAATTTCCTCTCTATCTCGCTGAAATGAATATCTTAATGCGGTTGCTACCTCAAATAATTAATGAGAAATATAACAATCCTATTGATAAAAAAATTAAGGTATTTCTAACAAGAGACAGCGTTGCTGAGTTTATGAACACTGCATTAAGAAACACAATACACGATATAGATGTTACAGGTGGGCAACTCTCAATGGATTTTGGAAGCTTGGATTTAGGATATAAAAGCTATGTTAGGGAAGAAAGTGATCTAGAAGAAATGAAAAGAAGCCTTGAAAACCAGCCCGAAATTCCTCGCCGTCGCTTTGATTTTGTAATAGGTAATCCTCCCTATGTTGGTTATAACGAGTGTTCAAAACAAAAGGTTTTGATTTTTGAGTTGATGAAACAAAATAAAGTTAATCTTAGCAATATCTACGGGATGAATTTACACAGCACACCAAATACAAAAAAGAAAAGACCCCCAAAACCAAATCTCTATGCTTTTTTTGTAGCTCTTGGAATAGCTTTACTTAAAGATAACGGGAAACTCTGTTTTATTATCCCTCAAACACTTCTTACTTCTGGAGACCACGATACTTTGCGTTACTATCTGGCCAAATTTACCACTATTGAAAAAATTATTACATTTAGCGGAAGGGTGTTTATAGGTCGTGGGCTTATGCAAAATAGACCCGTGGCAACCTCAAGTTTAATTCTTGTCCTTATTAGGAAAACGCCCCCTTCATTTCATCAAGTTGAAATAATCAATTCTGATAAACCCGATGAAACAACTTTAAATAATATTTTAGCAGGCAAGGCGGTTCGTAAAAAAAGAATTTTACAGGCTACTCTTTTGCAAAATGCAGTCAATTGGAATCTCATTAAGCAGAATAAATTGTTTTTAGATTTTTACGCAGAATATAAAAGACAAACAGAGAGTATCGCTATTTATTACGACCATACTTGGGCAAACCATAAATTTAAAAGTAGGTTCTACTTCGATATAGGTTATGAGATAAACGAAAAAGAAATTTTAGAAAAGAAGGGAGAAAACTATCTATTCTATCCAAAATTAAAGAAAGAGTATTGGACAACTAAAGAGTTTCGTGGATTTTGGCCAAATATCAGAAGCGGTAACTCCAAATTCAAAATTAAACTTCTACAGGCCAATCAGGGATACTGTTTATTAGACAGCAAATACAAAGTTATTTGGTCTTACGCTAATCCGAATAGGTTTCATTTTACATCTTTACCTGTTGTTTGGGCAAGAAATCAAATATGTGCCATTGGAAGCGAGAAAGAAGTGGAAATTTTGTATATTTTTGCATTATTGAACTCTCCTATCAATATTTTAATCCTAAACTCCAACTTAAAAAGTGAGAACGAAAAAGACTTGCTGATTTCAATTACCGCAATAAAAGAATTTGTTCGTGTCCCTAAAATTACTGAAGGTAATCAATTTATCAAAAATGAGATTATAAAACGCATAGAAGAAATGCTGGTTTTGGAAGAGAAAACACTGTCGGGCTATGTGGATTTTTCAAGAGTAATGATTCAAAAGTTTGATAGTGTATGGATAAAGGACAATTATTTGGTGCTAATAAAAGAAGGTAAAGAAATAAAACTCCAAATCAAGGACAATCTGGATTCGGTTAAAAAAACAATTAGGAATACCTATTACAATAAAAAGTTAGATTTAGAGGGAAAGCAAATATTTTTAGCAGATTTGAAATCACTACCTATCATTGATTTTGATAAGCAAAGAGCTTTAAAAGATTATATTGACGATTTGGTTTTTGCTCTGTATTTTAATATTCCTTTGAAAAAATTTGGGTTTAACAATGCTGTCTATGTTAAAGATTCCTGTATCAAAAGCCCGTACTATAAATTAGTTAGCAAGAAAAAACAATGAAAGCAGTCTAACCAACACCGGGTGTTGGGGAATTAAAGATAATTCTTTTGATAATTGGACAGACTTGATTTTGTAGTTGGTGGGGGATGAAGGGTATAAAAATCGAAGTATGCTAAACAAAAAAACAAACAACAAAGCAACCGTAATTTTTGAAGATAAGCCTGTGCGGCGCGTTTGGCGGGATAAAGAAGAAAAATGGTATTTTAGCATTGTTGATATTGTGCAAGTGCTTACGGACAGTATTAATCCCACTGACTACTTGAAAAAACTAAGAAAAAGAGACGAGGAATTGGCAAAATACATAGGGACAAATTGTCCCTATGTAGAGATGTTTACTGAAACAGGAAAAAAAAGATTAATAACACCAACACCGGGTGTTGGGGAATTGTGACATTTAGCGATTATCCCACCTTCAAGGTGGGACGGTGGGGACTTTTCTGATTTTGCGCGGAAGATAAGTTAAGTTCGCAACAAATTTTAACGAAG
>Ga0180007_10001994_pt1 | contig 25462 bp, 18 predicted proteins | sample MM_PC_MetaG_FD_121122 | JGI IMG/M metagenome (GOLD analysis project Ga0180007, IMG submission 121122) | Groundwater microbial communities from the Aspo Hard Rock Laboratory (HRL) deep subsurface site, Sweden - MM_PC_MetaG | ecosystem: Environmental > Aquatic > Deep subsurface > Groundwater... | reverse complement strand
CGTAGAAGATCTGGTTCGACTCGACAGTGATGGTGCCCCCAGGGTGGTTGAGCACGAAACGGATCTGGTAGACTGCCTTCTGAACACCCGGAATGTCGCCGAAGTGGGAGTGGGACGCCGAGACCGGCTCCCAGGCCTCGCGGATCAACAGGCGATCCACCACGATTTCGCTGATCGCGCTGGTCAGCACGCCGTCGGAGTTCGTCCGGGCCTCGCCGCTGAACATGTTCCCGGTGCTGATCAGGTCCTCTTCCTTGGTCCAGAAGTCGCCGCCGTCATCGAAGAAGAAGAGGAAGCGGTCATCGAGGAGATCCCGGTATCCGGTAATGTCCATCTCGCTGTAGGCTTCGTTGAAATTGGCCATCAGGACAGTCGTCGACAAGGGCACGGCATAGACGGGACCGCCGCCACCGCCGCCACCGGTATTATCGTCGTCGGGAGAGAAGATGCAGCCCGGCGCCGTCAGGGCGACAACGCCCAGGACAAGCAGCAGGGACCACGAAGGTGATCGGGTACGCATGAGGTCGCCTCCATACTCCGGCTCGATCATCGAGCCATCAGTTGTCTCGGTCTTATCGGCAATAGATGTGTGGGGTTTAGCAACCGTTCGATCAACTACCTCCTGATGCCGCAAAAGCACCGCGTCGCTGTCCCAGGGTCGGCAGCAATCCGCCACCGTCCGGGTCAGACTCCCCTTGCTCGTCGAACCAACGTACGAGGGCCCAGAAGGTTCCCTCGATCCGGAATTCCATGGTCGTCAGCGACCGGTACCTGACCTCGCCGCCGCTCTCCTGCACCACTACGGATGAGATGTATCTCACGAGGGCCTCGGTTCCGGTCCCCGATTCTTCACCTTCGACGATCTCGAGGTTGAGGTCGGCGATGATGCCGTCCACATTGCCGAGAAAGCTGCTGATGAAAGCTACTTCCTGGTCGAAATCCCAATTCTCCCAGTCGACGCCGGGATAACTCGACTGGGCGCCGCCGTCCGGGTCGTAACGAAAATCGGGCGACAGCATGTTCACATAGCCGCCAGCGTCCAGCTCGGTCAGCGCCTGCTCCAGGTTGAAGACGACGTTGCCGGGATCCGAAGCGTCCACGTATTGCACAGACACGCCGGGCTGTTCGGGATCACGGGTATCGAAGATACATCCCGGCAGGCACAGCAGTCCGATTGCCAATAGCATAGCATAAATCGGTCCTCTACGATAGTCCTGCATCAAAACCCCCAATTCACCGAGATGTCGGCGTCCCAGTATTCCTTGCCCGCCTGCTGGACGTTGGGACCGTGGGCGAAGAACTTGCTGATCCCTGCGGTCACGGTCCGGCCCGGTCCGAATTTCTTGACGACCTTGCCGCCAAGTCCCAGCTCCCCGCCGAAGGTCTCGGTTTCGCGGGTCGTGTTGCCGAACGTCTCCTTCAGGTCCTTGGACTTGTAGGTGGTGCCGTCGAGGGTCAGCCAGCCGGTCACTTTCCAGGAGATCGCGGCGTTGATCTTGTTGATGATCTGGTCCGACTCTCGGAAGTAGTAGTCGTTTCCCGCCGCATCGGTCACCGTTTTCTTGCCGTTGAGCTTGATGTTGTAGTTGTGGTCCAGAATGATGCTGAGACGGGCATTCGGCCGGATCGTGAGCTTGGAGTCCAGGTTCCCACGCTGGTTGTAGTCGTCCTGCTTGTTGACCAGATCGAGGTCCGAGAAAACGTAGTCCGTATACTGGATCCAGACGCGGAAACTCTGAGCGAGATCGAGCCAGGAAGCCACCGGCCACAGGTAGCTCGGGGTCAGCTCGTAGCTGTCCTTGATACTGTTGTTGCCTGACCGTTCCTTTCGGATGGAGACGTCCTCGACCCGGTGGGCGTCGAAGCTCAGGTCCACCTTGACACCGCTATCCCCCCAATTGGTCCCCAGGCTCAGGTTCATGCTGCTGTCCAGCCGGTCCCGATCGTTCTTGTTGAACTCGTTCTCGGCGATGTCTTGGGTCAGGCTCGTGCTCATCAGCAGCCGCAGGTCCGTGTTCTCGAAGAGCCGATGCATCCAGTTGAGGGCCACGTCGCGGCGGTGGTTGACCTGTCGGCCGCGGGCCTGGGTGGCGTTCTGGTAGGTCTGGTCGTCCCACTTCTTCATCGATCCGTAGCCCACCGCCAGACTGTCCCGGGAACTCAGCCTGAGCCCGAGATCGATGTCGATCGAATCCTGCTGGCGTTCCTTCGTGCCGATCCCGCTCTCTCGGAAGGCGTTCTCGGTCACGTCCTGGGCGATCCTGGTCTTGAAGAAGGCGGGCCCCACACGCAGCTCGTTGGACCACTCGATCGTCATGGCGTCGTTGCGCTCGAGTTCCTCGACGATCTTCTGCACGACGCCGATCGTATCGATGATGCCGTTGCTGTTGCGACGGTAATCGAGGTAGCGCTTGTCGAAGTTGGACTGCCGGACCGAAAAACCGCCACCGAGCTTCCCGCGATCATAGCTCACTCCGAAACGCAGAGAGTCGCCGCTGGTCGCCGACGGGTTGGTTTCCTTGCCCAGGGACCGCTCGCCCGATTCGGTCATGGCGAAAACCCTAGTTCCGACTTTCATCCAGCTGGCCGGCTCCCAGGTCGATCCCAGGCCTCCGGACAGATCGGATTCGGAAAAGTTGTTCCTCTGGTTCTGCTGCTCACCCTGCTGGTTCTCGACACCGGCCGCCACTGCGATCGTGTGCGTGGCGCCGCCGAAATGCAGGCTGTCCCGGCTCACCGTGGCGTTGAACTTGCGGAAATCGCGTTTGTTGAGCGTGGTGAGACCACTCGAGGTGGTCATTTCGTCTTCGCTCCAGTTCTGCATGAGCGAAAGACCAGCCTGGAGGGAGGACTTGGATGAGTTGCGGTAGCTGAGAGAGTTATCGCGCTTTCCGACCACCTTGTCCTGGCTTCGGTATTGCTCCCTCGACATGTCGAAGGACTGGTTCATGGAGCTGCCGTCGCGGAAGCTGAGATTGTTGTCGAATCCCATCCCCTGCCGGGAACTGCGGATTCCCGACTGCATCATGGCCGAGGGATTGCGGGTCCACGATGTGATGAACGGTCGATCGCCCAGGTCTTCCGCCATCAGGGAATCCGGCAGGGCCCCGGTCGAATCGGATGTCGCAAGGGATTGCAGGAGTCCTAACAGAGCCCCCCCGGAGGGTGTTCCGGTGCTGTCGGCATCGGCCTGGGCGGCGAAGGCGGAACTGATCCCCAGCCCCCACAGCAGCACAACCAGCAACCCCGGTTTCCAGGACTTTGTCACGACACCTCCCACTTCCCGACACGGCGCGCCAGGTCTCTCAGACGTCCGCGATCGACCTGTTCGGGCCGATCGGATGGTTCGATCGCGGCGGCCTCGAGAATCTCACGGACGGCATCCGCATCTCCGAGACGGGCTTTCAGGATCCGAGTCAACTGCTTGCGTCGCTGGTTGAACAGGAACTTGATCACGCCCTTGAAGGCCCCGAACTCCTGATCGTCCCAAACGTCCCGCCGAGGAATCAGCCGGACGATGGCCGACGTCACGTCCGGCCGCGGCCAGAATACGCTGGCCGACACCGTCCTGACGAGTTCGCATTCGAAGTGCGAGCCGAGAATGACCGACAGGACGCCATACTCTTTGCTTCCCGGGCCGGCGACCAGACGCTGGGCGACTTCCTTCTGGACCATGAAGACGCCTCCGGCGACCCGGGCCCTGTGATCGGCCAGGGCGAAGAGAACTTCACTGGTCAACACGTAAGGGAGGTTCCCGGCCAGAACCGGGTTGTCACCCGTGGCGGACAACTCGCCCTCCCAGTCGAGCTTCGCGATGTCTCCCTCCTGGAGAGTGAAACCTTCGGCGCCACCGAATTCCTCAGCCAGAATGGTGCAGAGTCCCCTGTCGACCTCGATCGCCCGGACCCGAGCGCCGGCCTCAAGCAGGGGACGAGTCAGAGCGCCACCGCCGGCACCGAGCTCGAGAACATTACGGCCCAGGGTCAGGATATCGAGAGCGATGGCCCGAGCAAGATTGCCGTCGAGCAGAAAATTCTGCCCGCGCCGCCTAGTCGGCTTGATGCCGTACTCCCGCAGCAACTCGAGTTGGCTCCGCACGTCACTACTCATGCCCATCCCCCGTATCCGAACAGGCGTCGTGCGTTGGCGCTGGTACGGTCGGCGACTTCCTCGATCGGAACATCATGGATCTCGGCCACTCGGGCCGCGATCTGGACCAGATGGGCCGGTTCGTTGCGATGCCCGCGATGGGGCACAGGTGGCAGCCAGGGAGCGTCGGTCTCCATGAGGATGTCATCAAGACCGACCGCGGCGACCACACCCGGCAGGCTGCTGTTCCGATAGGTCACCGGGCCGCCGATGCCCAGCAGAAAGCCCCGCTCCACGGCCCAGCGGGCGACATCGACGTCGCCGGCAAAGGCGTGCATCACGCCCCGGGCAGCGGGCAGGCCCTCGGTGACCAGAACGTCGATGGCCTCGGCGTAGGCGTCGCGGATATGGAGGATCACCGGCAAGCCCGCTGCGTCGGCGGCATGGATCTGGGCGGCGAAGGCTGCCTGCTGGGACTGGCGTGGGGAAAGATCCCGAAAGTAATCCAATCCGATCTCACCCCAGGCGACAACGCACTCCTTTTCGGCGAGACGGGTCAGCCGCTCGATCACGCGGCGCCCCTCCACGGTGACGACGCCATCGCCGGATGCCACATCGAGGGCGTCATGGGGATGCACGCCCACCGCAGCAGCGATGTCGTCCTCCCGCTCGGCCAGATCCACCGAGGCCTCGCTGCTCTCGATGTCGTATCCCACGTTCAGAAACCCGCCGACGTCGGCGGATCGCGCCCGTGCCAGCACGTCTTCGACCTCACCGGCGAATTCGTGGCGATTGAGGTGCAGGTGGGTATCGATGAGCATCAGTGATTTCCGTCCCTGCAACAACCGTCGCGACCCTGACGGGGCCGAGGCTTGGGCAGGTCCTCCCGACGCTCCCATTCCAGCTGCTCCACCGGCACGGTGACGAACTCGGCCACGTCATCGAGCAGGACCAGAGCCGACTCCTTCAACAGGTTGATCTTGCGGATGCGTCCCGAACCCTTGGCGCAGCTCACTTTGGTGCCCACCTTGGGCATGCGCTTGAGAATGCGGCGATATCCCTCGTGCTCGTACGAGAGGCAGCAGCGGAGTCGCCCACAGAGACCCGAAAGCTTGTTCGGGCTCAAGGGCAGCTGCTGGGTCTTGGCCATTTTCAAGGTCACCGGCGTAAAATCCTGCAAAAATGTGCTGCAACAGAGCTCCCGGCCACAGAGGCCGAGGCCGCCCTTCATCTTGGCTTCGTCTCGAACTCCGATCTGACGCAGCTCGATCCTGGTCCGGAAAATGCCCGCCAGATCCTTGACGAGTTCACGGAAATCGACACGCTTTTCCGCTGTAAAAAAGAACGTGATCTTGTTCCGATCGAACTGGCGTTCGACGCTCACGAGTTGCATGGCCAATCGGCGCTGCTGCACCTTTTCGAGGCAGATGTCGTAATCCTGCCATTCGTCGGCACGGTTCTCATGCAATCGCTTGAGTTGTTCCGGTCGTGCTCGCTGGATCACGCCCTGATGACGGGCTTCGCCCCACCACTGACTCTGGCCGGGCCCGACGTAGCAGACTCTCCCGAGGTCCTCGCCCCTGTCGGCCTCCACAAGGCAGTAGTCGCCACGGACGAGCTCGACCCCTCTGGCGTTGTGATAACAGGATTTGCGGTGGCCCTTGAATTGGACCAGGACGACATCGCCTTCTGCCGGGACTGCCAAAGAGTCGTTTGGCGATCTCCCCCGACGCGGTCCCGCATGTCCGGGTCCACCATGACGGCCCTTGGGAGCGTCACGGTCGGAAGCGTCGTGATCAGGCAACGGTGATGGACCGGTCGTCTTCGACATGCCGGACGAGCTCCTGGAAGAGCACGGCCATCATCAGGCCGATGTTCAAGTTGCGTTCGATGTCTTTATGCGCCCTCTCAAGGACCTCGAGGTCCCGGAGCACGCCCATCGGCGATCGGTGCGTCGCTGCCTCTCGGATGGTCTGTTCCCGCTCAACAGCGACAGGACTCCATTCGGCTCCTCGGGTCATGCACCTCAGCACTTCACTGTAATGGACGACCAGGCTTTCGCATAGCAGGATCGCGCGCTCCCGTCTCGCCGGCAGTTCCTTGGCCGGAGTGATCTTTTCCCCGAGCCCGTCAGCACAGGATTCCGGAACCACGCCTTTATGGAGCTGCTCGGCTGCCAGCAGGGCCGTCCCAGACCGCCCGGCCGCGACAGCAGCGGCCAGTTCGGCGGCCCAGTTGCCGATGGCCCGGGGCAAGGGCAGACGCTGTCGAGCCGCGCGACGGGCGTTGCCGGCACCGAACCGCGCCAATTTCCTCGCCTGATCAGCTGGAAGGTCATAGAGCCGCACCAGGAGCTCGCCGAGCTCCGCGTCGGTGTACGGTCCGAAGGTGATCCGCTGGCATCGGGACTGGATCGTGGGCAGGACGCCGCTGCGTATCGAAGTGGTCAACAGGATCAGGGCGTCGGCTGGCGGTTCCTCGAGCACCTTGAGAAAGGCGTTGGCCGCGCCTGCCCGCAGGCGGTGGGCATCGGCGACCACGACCACTTTGGTCGTCCCCTGAAAAGGTCTCATCCGCAGAAACTGCAGGAGGGAGCGAACAGTCATGGAGCCGGGATGTTCCGGATCACCGATCAAGACTTCGCTCGAGGCGGCCCAGGACGGTTGATGAAAAGGGTCATCCTGCTTCGCCTCGAGCAGTCGAACCACATCAGCGTCAGTGATCGTCGCGGGAGCAGGTCCGATCCAACGGATGTCCGGATGCTGGAACGAAATCGCCTTGCGGCAGCTCTCACACTTCGGCGTCGCTGAGCAGCTGTCCGGAGTGGAGCAGTTGAGCAGCCTGGCGATCTCGAGAGCCGTGAGTTCCTTACCGGATCCTTCCGGACCGATCAGAAGCAGTGACTGACCCAGCTTTCCCTGCCGCTCCAGGTCCAGGCAACGCTTTACGATCTCAGGTCGACCGACGAATCCCCGCATCAGCAGTGCGCTCCCCACATGTCCCTCACTCTTTCAGGTCCACGACGAAACGCTTCCGCAACCCGGCCACGTAGATTTTCAGTTCCGCCTCGAGCTTCTCGCTCTCGACGGCCTGCCGAACCTGGGGCCTGACTTCCTCCAGTGAGAGTTGATGTCCGTATTCCCGCTCCCGAACCAGGAAGATGTAGAATCCTGCCGGTGTGAGGAAGGGTTCGGTGATGCCCCCCGGCCCGATGTCCTGCAGCGCCTCCTGCACTGTCGGCGACAGGTCGGGCAGGGCGAACGTCCCGAGATCGCCTCCGTTGGCTGCCGACACGGGATCGGCGCTCTCACTCACTGCGACGGCTCCGAAGGCCTCACCCGCAGTCAGGCGATCGAAGATGGATTGGGCTTTGACCCGGGCCCTCTCGACATCCTGCTCGGTGATCTCGAGGGGGAAAAAGATCTGGCTGACATCCCTGCTGTCCTCGGCGGCGGCGTCGACGTGCATGATGTGGACGCCCCGCTCGCTGACGATCGGTGGACTGGTCTGGCCGGCGGTCATGGAGAACACGGCGTCTTCTAGGGTCTGGCTGTACATGTCTCCCCGCTTGAGCTTGCCGATCCTGCCCCCGCGGGATGCCATGGGGCCATCGGAGTGGGCCTTGGCGACATCAGCGAAACTGGCTCCCTCGCCGAGCATCTGCAGCGCGAGTCCGAGTTTGCGTTGGACCATGCGCTGGACAGCCTCCTCCGGCTCGACAGGGATCAGGATGTCGGCCAGGATCAGGCTGTCTGGGGAAGCAGGCACCTCGTCGAGGTGATCCAGGTACCAGGCATCGACCTCGTTCTCGCGCACTTCGACCTTGGGACGGATGAACCGGTTGAGCACCGCCCGCATATAGTGTTGGTCGCGGAGCTGACCTCGGGAGCGCTTGCGGTAGTCGGCGAGGTTCATGCTGTTGCGCTGGAGCTCCTGCTCGAGGGCGTCGGCGGATCCGTAGTAGCGGACGAGCTGGTCGATGTTGCCCTGGACTTCCCGCTCGACGGCCTCATCGGAGATCTCGATCTGTTCGAGACGGGCCGCAGCGATGATCAGCTTGCTCTCGACCAATCGGTCGAGAACTTCCTGACGAATCGTCGCCGCGCCTTCTGCGATCTCGTGGTTGGTATTGCGGGCCTCGAGATAATACAGTGAGATTTCACGTTCGAGATCGCTCTGCAGAATCACTTCCTCGTCCACGATGACGAGGATCCGGTCGACAAGCTCTGGGTTCCGATCCTGAGCTACAACAGGCGCAGCCGTCAGGATCACGACCACCATCACGGCGAACAGTTGCAGGCAGGTCGCCGGGCGGAGCAGGACCATGTCGGGTTCCTTTCGTGGGGTGCCGGCGTGGCCGGCACCCCGTGAGGGATCATCAGGATTCGTCGGAGGTGAGCTCTGGCCAGGATTTCACGTTTTCCAGCTGATCGTCGTAGACGGTGACTCCATACTCCTGGCGCCACTGCAGAAGCAGCTTGGTCAGCGCCTCCTCCTTGCGGATGGACTTCATTCGCTGACCGACATTCTGGCGAACTTCGTCGAGCTCGAGATTGCGCCCGGGTTCGATGGATTCCAGCTTGCAGACGCCCCAGCCGCCCTGGACAGGAAAAGGATCACTCAGGTCGCCCGGCTCGGCCAGGGCGAAGAGCGCGTCACGCAGGTCTCCGGTTCCGTTGACCGCGATCCTGACCATGCCCTTGGCGCTCTTGTTCTCGGGATTGGCGCCGTAGTCTTCGAGGATCTGGTCCCAGGTCTTCGATTCGGCATCGGCTTTGGCTGCATCGGCCTTTTCCCGCTCGACGGTGTAGACGACCCGGCCGCGGCGGGCAAGATTCTGAGTGTACTCGTGAGAATGGACGGCCCAGAACTCGTCGATCTGTTCCGGTGTGATGCTGTCGTCGATCTTCACGACCTCATCGTGGAGCTTCGAGACCATCGCCTGCTCGGTCCGTTGGCGCGTCTCACCGATGACTTCGGATCGTTCGAAATACCCGCGCTCCCGGGCTTCGCTGACCAGGAGGGTGCGGTCGACCAGGTCCTGGAGGATCTTCTTGCGGACTCCGCCCAGCAGTTCGGTCCGCTTCGGGCGCTGAAAGACGCTCATTTCGTCGTAGAGGGCCTTGAAATCGCCGATGGTCCAGGTGTCGGGATCGGCCTCGAGGTCGAACCGGACGGAGAAGAATTCACGATCGAGATCGATACCCGAGATTTCGAGTGGCTTCAACATGCCCTTGGGCACCGGCTTGTTGGTCACCGGATCAAGAAAGTCTTCCACCTCCGGCATGCCCTGATAGATCGTCCACAAAGCGCCTTCGTTCATCCTGAAGCTGTGCTTCTGGCGGCTGGCCTGGATGAACTGCTTCTGCATCAGGTTGACCTTGCGGGCCTCAAGCGTGCTGCGGATACGATCACGGAACGTTTCATCGAGGTCCTGCACCCGGGTCTCCTCGGACGATTCGTAGCGCACGATCCACCAACCATAGACCGTTTCGATGGGTCGGGTGACCTCACCGAGGTCGAGGCTGAAGACGGCCTCCTCGAAGGTGTCTTCCATGCGCCCCCACTGGAGCGGGAGAGTGTAGTCACCCTTCGGGCCGCGCGAGCCGTCGTTGTACTCGTCGGCCACGGTCTCCCACAGCTCGCCGGCCATGATTTTGGCTCGGGCTTCCTCTGCGTCGTCGCGGAAGTTGCAGATCATGAATCGGCAGTTCCGGATCGTCTTGAGCTTGGCGAAGTACTCGTCGATCTCGGCCTCGGTGATGTTCTTGGACGGCTTTTCGACCAGTTCGGTATGCATCAACGTGCCGGCGTTGTACTCGATCAGGGCGCCCCTCGCGGACGAGATGTTCTCATCGGCATCGAAGCCCAGGTCTTGGGCCTTGAGGGCCATGAGTTCCTTGTGAACGATGATCCCCAGGAAGGCCTTCTTGCCCTCGAGAGTCGCAGTGTCGATGGGAAGTCCCGACTCGTCGAACGGCAGCTCGCTGATGTCCAGCTTGGACAGCATGGCCTCGTAGTCGCCGACACTGACGGTGCGATCACCGATCATGGCCACGACGTCATCTTCGGAACTCCCGCCACCGCAACCGGCAGTCAGGGCGAACACGGCCAGGGCCGCCAGAAGGAAGAGGGGAACGATTAAGTCCCGACCCGTACGGCGGGCGGACCGGGTGGTCTTCATCACGATCATGGTGTCTCCTTGCGGGTGACTTCCGGTAGGCCGATCGGGCCATGATCGGACGACCCCGAGGCCGTTCGAAGGCGATCGAGGAGGTCCAACACGGTGAATGCCGCGGCACCAAGCTGGTCGCGACCGGCGGGAATCTGAATCACGAACTGATCGACGGCCTTGAACTGCAGGCCCTTGGGCCCGGTTCCCATCAAACCGCGTATTATATGGGCTGATGGCTCACGACCGCCAGCGAAAAACAAACTGAGGCCCTTTCGCCCGGCTCGAACCTCCTCAACACCGTTCTGGGCAGCCAACAGACGAATCCTGGAGACATCGAGCAGATTCGTCACCGGCCCCGGCAGGGGGCCGAACCGGTCGTGGATCTCATCCCGCAGCCAGCCGAAGGCGCATTGTTCTCGCACCCGGGTCAGCCGGCGGTAGAGATCCATCTTGGTCTCCGGATCGGCGATGTAGGAGTCGGGCAGATAAGCCGGGACACGCAGATCGACCTTCACGTCCATCAGCATGCTTTGCCCGCCGCCCCGGATGTCGCGGACCGCCTCGTCCAACAACCGGCAGTAGAGATCGAACCCGATGGCTTCGAGATGCCCGTGCTGCTGCTGGCCCAGGATATTGCCGGCGCCGCGGATCTCCAGGTCGCGCATGGCGATGTGGTACCCCGATCCCAGAGCCTGGAACTCCTGCAGGGCCGACAGGCGGCGGCGGGCGTCGGAAGTCAGAACCTCCCCTGGCGGCGTCATCAGGTAGGCGAAGGCCCGTTGGCTGGAACGACCGACCCGTCCGCGAATCTGGTAGAGCTGGGCCAAGCCGAACCGATCGGCGCGATCGATGATGATGGTGTTGACCCGCGGCATGTCCAGTCCCGATTCGATGATCGTCGTGGTGACCAGCACGTCGGCCTCGTGATTGAGGAAGCGGCGCATGACATTCTCGAGCTCTCGCTCCTTCATCTGGCCGTGGGCCACGACGACCCTCACGTTGGGCAGCAGCGAGGTGATGGTCGCCGCCATGCCCTGGATCGTCTGGACCCTGTTGTGCACGAAGAATATCTGACCCCCGCGATGGAGTTCTCGCAGGAAGGCCTCGCGCAACACGTCTTCGCTGAAGGCGCCGAGTTCCGTCTGGATGGGCAGCCGGTCGCGGGGCGGCGTGTTGATCAGCGACATGTCCCGTGCGCCCATCAGCGACATGTACAGCGTGCGCGGGATGGGTGTGGCGCTCAGCGTGAGGACGTCCACCTCCTTGCGCAACTGCTTCAGACGCTCCTTGTGGCGAACACCGAACCGGTGTTCCTCGTCGATGATCAGCAGGCCCAGGTTGTGGAATTTCACGTCGCGCGAAAGGAGTCGGTGGGTACCGATCAGCACGTCCAGCTCGCCTTCGCGAGCGCGACGAACCGTCTCCTTGGATTCCGCCGGTCCGCGGAAACGGCTCAGGACATCGACCTTGACCGGGAAATCCCGAAAACGCTCGCCGAACGTCTCGCCGTGCTGATGAGCCAGCAGGGTGGTCGGACAGAGCACGGCCACCTGCTTACCTGCCTCGACCGCCTTGAAGGCCGCCCTCATCGCCACCTCGGTCTTGCCGTAACCCACATCCCCGCACACCAACCGATCCATGGGCTGGGGCTTTTCCATGTCGATCTTGACGTCGGCGATAGCGGTGAGCTGATCGGGAGTCTCCTCGTGGATGAAGGAATCCTCCAGGGAAGCCATCAGATCGCCATCGGCTGGAAAGGCGTAACCCGGACGGATTTCTCGGGCCGCATAAAGTTCGAGCAGTTCGATGGCCATGGCCTGGATCGCCTTGAGGGCCTTCTTTGTGACCCTCGCCCAGGACGCAGTCCCTAGCCGACTCAGCTCCGGTGCGGCCGACTTGTCGCTGCTGTAGCGCTCAACCAGATCGATGTTCTCGACCGGAACGTAGACCTTGTCGTCGGCGGCGAAATGGATCAGCAGGCACTCGCGGTCGGTGCCCTCCACGGTGATGCGCCGCAATCCCTGGTACCTGCCGATGCCGTATTCCACATGGACCACGTGCTCGCCCGGCTGCAGGATTCCCGAGTCCTTGACTACCGCTTCACCCCGGAAGCGGGTCCTGGTGGGCCGATGATATCGCTCGAAGAACTCGTGGTCGGTCACCACGGCCAGCTTGGCGCCCGGCCACACGAAGCCCTCGGAAAGGCGACCCACGGTCGGCAGGGACTCGGGAACGGTCCCGTCCTGCTCCATGATCAGATCACCCAATCGATTGGCCTGGCCGCGGTTGTCGCAGAGGATGGCGGTTCGATAACCGTCGGATTCATAGGCGGCGAGCCTGGCGCCGAGTTCGACCACGTCGCCGCCCTTGATGCTGGGACGGAGCGTGTCGAAGGATGTGATGTCGGTCGGCATATGACCGAGCCAGCCGACGTCCACTTCATCCCGGATCCAGCTGCCGGTCAACCAGACCGAAGGTCGATCGACCCAGTTCAGGTCGATCGCATCGGCCACCAGTTCCCCCACCTCCGGCAGCCAAGGGTCCTGATGGGATCGGTTTTCCCGCATCCGGGGAACCTCTTGATCGATCAGCGCCGACTGTTCCACCAGTCCGACGGGATCGCACCAGGCGACTGGTGTGCCAGGACGCAGGTGATCGCTGATCAACGATGTCTCCCCGTAGATGGGCAGGAAGGCTTCGAGACCTCCGCCGTGAAGCCGCTCTTCGATGCGGGCTTCGAGATCCACGAAGTCGTCGCCTTCGATCAGGCCATCGGCCTGGGCCTGCTCCAGGCGGACCAGAGCCTCCATCACGCCGTCGTCGTCGAGAACCATGTGGGTGACCGGCAGGATCTCGAGCCTGTCGAGCTTACCGGTCGTTCGCTGGTCGCCGGCCCCGAAAGTGCGCAGCGACAGGATTTCGTCGTCGAAGAATTCGATGCGAATCGGGGGCATGCCAGGCGGATGGACATCGACCAAGCTGCCGCGGACGGCGAAATCCCCGACGCGAGCCACCGTTCCGACAGCCTGATACCCGAACGACAGTAATTGTTCACCCAGAGCTGCGCGATCGATGCGCTGGTCAACGGCCAGGCCGATGACCGCTGCCGCGAGCTTGGCCGGAGTGATGATCCTCTGACGCAGGCTGGCCAGGGAAGTCACGACGATGCAGGGGCGATCTTCGGCGAGGCGGCGAAGGCCGACAAGCGCCGCACCGAGCAGCTCCGGGTCGGGCGAGTTGCGGTCGAAGGCCATGACCTCCTGCTGGGGCAGGTAGACCACGTCCTTCTCCGAGAGCCAGGCCTCGAGATCGTCGGTCAGGCGCAAGGAAGCCTGCATCGTGGGAGCGACGACCAGCACGGTCCGTTGCCGGGCGCGGAACCAGGCTGCCAACAACAGGGACGCCGACGATCCGTACAGACCCGACAGCACCCCGGGGCCGTCGACCCGGCCCGGATCCCAGGCTGAATCGAGGGCACTGACGGCTTCGGCGAGAGCTTCATGATCGACGATGCGCCCGAGCAGGCCTTCGCTCGACGGTGGGCCGGTCTCGGTGTGGGCGTCACCGGAGGCGTCGTGTCCTGACCTTAGAATGTCTGTCGTTCCTCGTTGAAGGGAGTGATCGCGCGCAGGCGTTCGATGATGCGGGGGATGACCAAGGCAGTGTAGTCCACTTCTTCGACCGTGTTGTACCGACTGAGGGAGAAGCGGATCGAACCATGGGCCGCGATGAACGGGATGCCCATGGCCCGCAGGACATGGGACGGTTCCAGGGATCCGCTCGTGCAGGCGCTGCCGCTCGAGGCGCCGATGCCGCAGCGGTCCAACAGCAGCAGGACACCCTCGCCCTCGACATAGTCGAAGCTGATGTTGGCCGTATTCGGCAGTCGTTTGTCCGCGTGGCCGTTGAGGCGACTGGACGGCACGCTTTCCAGAATGCGCGACGACAGACGGTCACGCAGTTCCCTCACCCGAATATTCGCCTCGTCGCGCTGCTCACGGAGCAGATCACAGGCCGTGCCGAGTCCCACCAGGCCGGTCACGTTCTCGGTGCCGGCCCGACGACCACGCTCCTGATGCCCACCGACGATCAAGGGACGCAGCTTGGTTCCGCGGCGAACATACAGCGCGCCGACCCCCTTGCAGGCGTGGATCTTGTGACCGCTGATGGACAGCAGGTCGACCGTCGAGGAAGCCATGTCGAGGGGAAGCTTGCCGGCGCTCTGGACCGCATCGACGTGGAACACTACCCCGGCGGCTTTGACGATCGCCCCGATCTCCTCGGTCGGAAAGATGACGCCTGTCTCATTGTTCGCAGCCATGATGCTGACGATTGCCGTATCGTCGCGCAAGGCTCCGCGCAGCTCGTCCAGGTCGAGCATGCCCTGGGCGTCGACCCCGAGATAGGTGACGTCGTACCCTTGGCGGCTCGCCAGTTCGCGACACTGGCCGAGCACCGCCGGATGCTCCACGGTCGAGGTGATGATGTGTTTCTTTTCGGGCATGGCCCGCAGGGTACCGATGATGGCCAGGTTGTCGCTCTCGGAACCTCCGCTGGTAAAAACGATCTCGCTCGGGGATTCGGCCCCGAGCAGATGAGCCACCCGCTCGCGCGTACGGTCGATCGCCCGGCTCGCCTCGGCGCCGAACCCGTGCATGCTCGACGGGTTGCCGTAATACTCGGTAATGAAGGGCATCATCGCTTCGACGACTTCCGGGGCCATCTTCGTCGTGGCGTTGTTGTCCAGGTAGACTCCATTTTCCGGACGTTCGGGCATGCCTTCCAGCAGGTTGAATCCGCTCACGACCGCTCCTCGATGACGTCGATGTCCTCGCCGACATGTTCGCGCAGCTGGGCCTCGACCCAACCCTTGATGGTGGCCTGGCTCGAAGGGCAACTGGCGCACGCGCCCGTCAGACGCACGCGCACGGTGCTGCCGCGCACATCGACCAGCTCGATGTCCCCACCATCGGTGCGCAGGGCCCGGGCGATGTCGTTCTCCACCAGATCGCGGATGCAGGTAGTGCGATGGTCCTCGTGAGAAGGTGCATCGGGAACTTCGAGCTGAATGAGGCCGGACTTGTCGTTCAGCTCATCCCAGACGTCGTCGATGATATGCCGGATGTCGTTGTGGCAGGAGAGGCAGCCGCCGCCGGCCTTCGTGTAGTGGGTGACGTCTTCGATCTCCGTGAGGCGGTGCTGCTTGATCGCCGACTTGATCGTCGATTTCTTCACCTGGAAGCAGTGGCAGATTTCCACGTCCTGAATGATCAGTTCACAGGGCACGTCCAGCCCCCTGCGTTTGTAGCTGTCGATCATCGCGGCTTCGAGGGCTTCACGACCCATGACCGAGCAGTGCATCTTTTCACGGGGCAGTCCCCCGAGCGCCCGAGCGATGTCTTCGTTGGTGATCACGGCAGCCTCGAGGAGGGTCTTGCCGACCACCATCTCGGTCAACACGGACGAGGATGCGATGGCGCTCCCGCAGCCGAAGGTCTTGAACTTGGCTTCGACGATCCGGTCGTCGTCACCGAGCTTGAACGTCAGGCGCAGGGCGTCGCCACAGGCCATGGATCCCACTTCGCCCACTCCGTCGGGATTCTCGACGTCGCCAACGTTGCGGGGATTCATGAAATGGTCGAGCACCTTGTCGGAATAATCCCACATCGAAGTCACCCACTGTTCGGCTGCGAAATCCGTCATTCATGAGCTCAATGAAAACCTAATCGATCCTCTCGGAGGATCAAGGTCGCATAAAGCCCCAGATCCATCAGGACTTTCCGCGAGAGAGCCTGGTTTCCAGCAACAGGACGATCAAGGCGGCCAGAAAGAACCACGGCGCCAGATCCCGACCGGACAAAGCGGCACCGATCGCTGAAGAGGATCCGGCATCCAGGGAGCGTCCCGGGTTGAGTCCCGTCCGTGACACCGCGTCGCTGAACAGCGATTCATCGACGCTCCCCAGCGATTCAGAGCGGGGAACGACGGTCGTCGCCGCCGAGATCGTATCACCCCCGACAGTCAGAAGCCAATGGCCGGCTCTCGGATCATCCGGACCATGCACCAGCGGACGCGACGATGACCAGTCGAGAGTCGCGACGTCGGATCGCGGCGCCTTTTTCGATCCCGAAGGACGCGACCACAGGATCGTCTCGGCCGTCGGTGATGCCTGGTCAGGAGTCCAGCCGCTGATCTTCCAGGCCAGGGGAAGACCGGCCTCCAGTTCCGGAGGACCCCCCTGTCCAGCCGCCAGCCACGATACGACGCGCTGAGCCAGAGGCAAGGCCATGGCATTGCGGGAAAAGTCGGTCGATTCGGTGCCTAGGGCCGCCGTCTGCAGGAACAATCGACCCCTTCCCCGCTCTCCGGCCAGGAACAGGGGGTCGCCTCCCTCCAACTCCGCCACGACGGTCCACGAACCGGGGTCGATGGACCAGACTCGCTGCCAGGATACTTCAGCCAGTGTCGCCAGGGCTTCGTCCGGCAATCCTTCAAGAATGGGATGGGACCTCGCGGTCGGCCGCAGACGTTCGACTCCCGAATCCGACAGCACACGATACCGGGCATCGGCGATGCCGGCCAGCGTGGGCAGCAGATGCTCACGAAGGTGATCGCCACCGGCCGGGTCTCCGAGCATGATCCAAAGCCTGCCGCCACTTTCCAGCCAGGCCCGCAACGCATCGAGCCGTCGCCGTCCCACAGGATCGGGATCAGCCAGGACCACGACGTCGAACCGGTCGAGGTCTCCGCCCTGCCAGCCGTCCGTCGCGACGGACGTCACCACGATCGGGCCATCCTGATCCAGATCCGGAGCCAACGCCCGTTCCAGATATCGCCATCCACTGCGTCCGGCGGATGCCGGGCCTTCGCCGTGAATCAGCAGGATCTCGAGGCGCGGGCGGACATCGAGAACGAAAGGCCTCTGGTCATCGGCCTCGAAAGCATCGTGGTCGGTCTGGACGGTGCCGAAATGGAGGCCAGGGCCGGGGGCCGTCAAACTGAAACGAACTGTTCCGACGTCCATGGCCTCGTTTTCGCAGAAGGCTTCGGCCTGGAGCCGGTCGCCGAATGCAAGCCGGAACCGTTGGTCCAGGCGGAGGGCTCGCACGTCGACTTCGACATCGAACACGTCGCCTGGGCGAACCGACCGAGATGGCAGGCGCACGTCGAGGACGGCGCTGTTGTCGACCGGATCGCCGACTTTGATGAACTCGAGGCCTGTGACTCCGAGTGCGGCAAGGCGGGCGCCGGCTCCGGCCAAGTCTTCGGCGGTCGACGCCGGCACTTGTCCATCGGTGATCACGACCACGATCGGCGTTCCCCCGGCTCCGGGGAGCAGATCCGCTGCTGTCTCCAGACCGACCGCCAGATCGAAGGCTCCATCTCCGGCGGTGAGCCCCTGCGGGGGTTGGGAACGAAGCGATTCCACCGGCAGCCAGTCGCCGAACACGGGACGGGCCCTCGCCGCCCCGAGCACCCACTGCACATCACTGGACGACCCCACGCCCTCGGCCAACCCGAGCGCCCGTGTCAGGGCCATCTCGAAGCGGCTGGTCCCGTCCACATCCAGGGTCTGCATGCTGGCGCTGGCGTCGAGAATGACCATCAGCGAGGTCCGTTCGCCGGCGGCAGGAACGAGCCCTCCGAGTCGAGGTCGGGCCACGCCGAACACGAGCAGGATGATCGCCAGCATTCGCAGCAGCAACAGCAGCCAGCGTTGCACACCCAGGGACCGTGAATGGCGGACCTGCACGTCGCGAAGAAACCGCAGGTCGCTGAAGGGGACGCGCCGGGGCCGCCTGTTCTGCAACAGGTGCAGGATCAGCGGGACGCCGGCGGCCAGCGTTCCGAACAACAGGACAGGGTTGAGAAACGTCAGCGGCACGGCCGATCTCCGGTCATCTGATGCGTTTTCGCTTGCTCAGGTAGGCCAGAAGGGCCCGATCGAAAGGCATGTCGGTCGTCAATTCCACGAGATCCACATTCTGTCCCCGCAACTCCCGACGCAACTCCCGACGCCAGGACTCGATCCGTTCCCGATAACCCGCACCCACCTGGGCTGGATTCAAACGGACGGAATCCCCCGGCGCCTCAAGGTTTTCGAAGCGGGTGTCATGACGATAGTCCAGATCGATCTCCCGCGGGTCGAGTATCTGGAACACGACGACCTCGTGCCCACGATGACGAAAGTGCTTGAGACCCGACGTCACCTCGGCCACGTCGGCGAACAGGTCACTGAAGAGCATCACGAGACCACGCCGCGGCAGGCGTTCGGCCTGACGGTGAAGCATCGCACCGAGTTCGGTTCCCGCTCCGACCGGCAGCCTGCTCAAGGGCGCCAACAAACGGAACAGGTGTCCCCGGGTGGCCCGCGCCGGAATCGAAGCCAGGGGTCTCGAGTCAAAAAGCTCCAGGCCCACGGCGTCGTTCTGATGCAGAAGGAGATAGGCCAGGCTCGCCGCCAGAAGACGGGCGTAGTCGGCCTTGCTGACCGACGTACCGTCGGAGCGGAACGACATGCTGGCCGAACAGTCCAACAGCAGGGTCGCGCGCAGGTTCGTCTCTTCGGCGAAAACCTTGGTGTAGTGCCGATCGGTCTTGGCATAGACGCGCCAATCCATGTGGGTGACCGGTTCTCCGGGCATGTACTGACGATATTCGGCGAATTCCACCGAAAATCCGTGATACGGGCTTCGGTGCAAGCCGACCAGGAAACCCTCGACCACCAGACGCGCCACGAGATCGAGCCGCCCGAGACCGGCCACCTGGTCCGGACTCAGGGCAGCTGGATTCACGAAGGAACCTCGGACAGAACCAGCTCGATGATGGCGTCCTTGCTGATCTCCTCGGCTTCGGCGTGAAAATTGGTGACGATCCTGTGCCTCAGCACCGGTCGCGCGAGGGCCCGCACGTCGTCGAGATCTGGCGTGGGACGTCCGTCGAGCAGGCAGCGAGCCTTGGCTCCGAGCAGCAGGCACTGGGAGGCGCGAGGTCCGGCCCCCCACGCCAGGAATTCCGCTGCGGACGGGACGACCTCGTCACCACCTGGTCGGGTCGCTCTGGCCAACCTGACCGCGTAGGATACGACATTTTCCGCCGCCGGCACGCGCTGAACGACATCACGGGCGTCGAGCACCCCTTGGCCATCGAGGATCGTGCGGAGTTCGGACGACTCGCCTCGGGTCGTGCTGTCGACGATGATGATTTCCTCGGCCAGGGACGGATAGTCGATCAGGATATTGAACATGAAGCGATCGAGTTGGGCCTCGGGCAGAGGGTAGGTGCCTTCCTGCTCGATGGGATTCTGCGTCGCCAGCACGAAGAATGGTGCCGGCAGGTCGTGGGTGTGCCCGGCCGTGGTCACCTGTCGCTCTTGCATGGCCTGCAACAGGGCCGCCTGTGTCTTGGGCGGTGTCCGGTTGATCTCGTCCGCCAGGACGATGTTGGCAAAGACCGGGCCCTGCACGAAGCGGAAAGACCGTTGGCCGGTCGAGGCGTCGTCCTCGAGGATCTCCGAGCCCGTGATGTCGCTGGGCATGAGATCCGGCGTGAACTGGATGCGGGAGAAGCTCAGGTCGAGCACCTTGCTCACGGTGCTGATCAGCAGCGTCTTGGCCAGACCCGGGACCCCCTCGAGCAGCACATGCCCGCCGGCGAACATCGCCGTGAGCATTTCATCGATCACGCGATCCTGTCCCACGATGACCTTGGCGATCTCCTGGCGTAAATCCGCGCTGGCGCGCATGAGATTGTCGATCCTGGCGTTGGCGTCCAATTCGGGCTCCCGGTTTGGGTGATAAGATAAGAGGACAATGTAGCGGAGGGAGGCCTCCCGCTCAACGGCTCACACGATCTTCGCACACTTTCGTCGAAATACGGGTTGCGGGGCTACCGATCCACCTCCATGTTGCCTCCAACATGGAGGCTGAGCGTGGTCAAGAAATTCTACCGTGAAATTGAAGGCATTCTGCGTCGCATTGACGGCACACTGGGGGCCGAGGACATGCTCCGGGCCACCCTCGACGCCATCGTCGAGAGCTGCTCTGGTGAGTACGGCATCGAAAGCGGTCGTCTGTATCGCGGCGGCGAAGGAAATTTCGAGCTCATCGCCAGCGTGGGCGAGTACGGAGAAACGATCCTGGGCAAGACGGTCTCTCGCGACTACCCGGTGATTCGCGAACTCGAGACCGAACGTCTGGTGATGATCACTCCGGAGAACCCAGGATTCGACCCCGAGTTCGAGAACCAGTTCACTCACCATGATTACGCGGCCATCATCGTAGGCAACCATCCCGAGTACATCCTGAGCTTCGGGATCCGCCGCACCGAAGATGTCGAGGGCCGTCTGCATTTCGTGCTTGAATCCATTCGCACGGCTGTGGGGCTGAAGTTGCGCCATGTGGGTCTCGAGGATCAACTGCGCCAAGCCCGTCAGATCCAGATGAGCCTGCTGCCTCGTGTCCTGCCAAAACTCCCCGGTTTCCAGATCTCAGCGGTATCGATTCCCGCCGAAGAAGTGGGGGGCGACATCTATGACTGCCAACCCGTCGGAGCCGGCACCTTCGGTCTGACCATCGCCGACGCCAGTGGGCACGGCCTCCCGGCCGCCCTCCAGGCCCGGGATGTGATGACCGGCCTGCGCATGGGCATCGCTCAAGAGCAGAAGATCCACACCACCATGAGAAAGCTCAACAAGGTCATCCACCAAAGTGGACTCGTGAGCCGTTTCATCTCGGTCTTCTATGGCGAATTGGAAGAAACAGGCAGCTTGGTCTACGTCAACGGTGGTCATTGTCCACCTCTGCTGTTCAGTACCAGCGGTCGGGTCTTCGAATTGGCGAGCACCGGACCGGTCCTCGGCCCTCTGCCTGATCCGGAATACCGCCGGGGCTACGCCTCGTTGTATCCGGGCGAGATCCTGGTCCTGTTCACCGACGGGCTGCTCGAGCGGAAGCAGGCCGGCACCCAGGACGATGTCGACCCCGTCGAATACGGCAGAGAGCGTCTGATCAACACGGTCCAGGATCACATGGGTTTCTCCGCCGACGACATTCTCCATGCCATCATGGGCGACGTGACCGTCTTCGGCAACGGCCAGAGCTGGGAAGACGACGTGACCGTGATGGTGATCCGGCGACTGACAGCCGAAGAATTCGCGCCCAAGCAGCAACTTGAAATGGTCAGAAGGGATCGTGGCTTGCAGCATTCGGTTGTGCGGCACTGACAGGGATGACCTGCTGTCAGGGCGAAGATTCTCCCGAACCGTGAAGACGATACAGAGCATACTTCCACGGTTCGGCTTCCCTCAGACCCACGCCGTTCACGATGCAGGTCGCCTCCAGCTCGAACGTGACCCCGAACATCTCCGCATTCTCCCATCTCGGCTCGCCCTGCGTGCGGTCGTAGACGAAATCCGGCACCTCTGCGGTGAGCCACACGCCGCTGGCGACCATGGCCTCGAAACCCATCTTCCGACCCAGTTCGAGGATCTCAGGGCTCACCAGTCCCGCCAGATCGAGGATCCGACGCTCGCTCGCGTAGCCCAGGGCGCCGATGTCGTGGGCGGCGATCACTGCATCTTCAGGCGTGTTGGCTTTGAGCCACTCCCCCATGCCGTAAAAACAGGTTTCCACGCCGCTGGAAAAAGCCACAGCATGAGGGCGCACCAGTTGGTTGAGGACGAACGCGTTGGTCGTCATGGCCATGACCGCGCACATCAGCAGCACTTTCTTGGCGCCTAGGGCCTCCGCGGACGATCGCGGCACCAGCAGTCCTGCCCAGGCCGTCAGCACCAGCAGCATCGGCACCAGCAGGGGGGACACATATCGCGAGATGATCCAAACCTGTTTCACCGCATAGCCGCCTGCGAGCACGGCCAGCCAAGTGAGCGTCACTCCCGTCAAGGCGATCAGGCCAGCGTCAGGATGGGCCGGTCCATGCCGGTGACGCCACACCACGAGATAGCGCACTCCCACGTACACAGCCGCAAGCCACAGGAATCCCTGGACCATCCCGAGCTGTGAGAGGGTCTTGACCAGGTGACCGACGAGAAACACAGGGTTGAATGTCAGCCCGTAGCTCTTGGCCGACGCCGTCTCGGGAGTCAGCCGGCCGAACACCGACCAAGCATAGCCGAGCCAGGGGCCGGACACCATCAACCAGCCAACCAGGACGAGCACCACGCCCCGGACGATGGACGCCTCGGGGTGATGTTGTCGTTCGCGCCAGAGCAACCACGGCGCCGCGCCGAGCGCCAACAGATTGAACTCCGGCCGACACAGTGCCGCCATACCCGCGGCAGCACCCCAGGCGAGCCAAGGCACACGTCCGCGGCTCAGCGTCGGCAGCAACAGGAGCAGCAGCAGGGCGCCGGCCAGGGGGGTCTCCATGCCCGAGAACATCCAGCGCTGGAACCAGGCGTCGAACACCACGAGGCCCATCACCCAGGTGCGCCAGGAGTCGGGGATCTCCAGCCTCCCAATCAATCGCCAGGCCAGGAAGGCGACCAGCAGTCCCGAAGCGAGTCCCAGGATCTTCGTGCTCACCACGGGCGCGACGCCGAGCTTGAGCAGCATCACCAGGCCGAGGATCCAGAGGGGTGATGTGGCACCGTAGCTGGGGACACCCGGGTTGAACGACATTTCGCCGCGTTCGAGGATGTGCTTGGCGTAGCGCAGATGGATCCAGGTGTCGTCAGTGACGTAGGTCCACAGCATGGCCCCGGCGAAACCGAAAACGATCAGGACCGGCAACCAACGCAGGATGTGAAACCTGGACAGCATGGACGAACCTCCATCAAAAGATCCGGCCGAGCATAGCCGCCCGGCCGAATCGCGTCGCCTGTTATGTGTGTGCTTCGAGCTGAGGTGCCTATTCGAGGAACATGGGCATCCCCGACACGTTCTCGATCCGCGCCCTGTACTCCAGGGGATCGTAGTAACGCGGCACATTGACCCGTTTGACGCCCTCGATGATCGAGGCCAGGGGCACCACCGTGTAGCACCCGCCCTGCAGGGCGCACATGTAACCGCTCTGCCCTTTGAGCAGGTAATCCATGGCCAGGTTGCCGAAGTTCATGGCCACCATACGGTCCAGCGCGTCGGGAGCGCCGCAGCGCATGAGGTAGGCCAGGTTCTGGTACATGATGTCTTCACCGGTGATCTTCTTGATCATTTCGGCGGTGTGCTTGCCGATGCCCCCGAGTTTCTGATGACCGAAGGCGTCGGCCTCACCGGTCTGGTGGATGTCGCCGTCGATCTCGGTGGCGCCTTCGCTGATGGTCATGATGGCGTAGTTGCTCGGGTTGTCGTGCTTGTCCTGCTTGAGTTTTTCAGCCAACAGGTCCATGTGGAACGGCACTTCGGAGATGATCGATCGGTTCACGCTCGACAGGTAGCTGACGATCAGGGCCGTCTCGCCGCTGTTGCGACCGAAGAGCTCGACCACACCGATCCTCTCGTGACTGCCGATGGGCGTCCGCAACTGGGTGATCGCATCGACCGAACGGGTCACGGCCGTGCTGAAGCCGATGCAGTAGTCGGTGCCGAATACGTCGTTGTCCATGGTCTTGGGAATGGCCATGATCGGAAACCCGGTCTTGTGCAGGCGGGCCGAGTAGCTGAGCGTGTCGTCGCCACCGATGGTGATCAGGGCGTCGATGCCCAGGTCCTCAAGCACAGCCTCGACGTGGTCCGTGATGTCGCAAGGGAAGGTCATGCCCTCGGTGCGCACGTGATCGAAGACGTCGTCGTCGCGCATCTTCGCCGGATTGGTGCGCGACGAGTGGAGGAACGTGCCGCCGGTGCGGTCGATCGTGCGCACGGTGTTCCAGACCAGCGGCATGATCCAGGCGGCGTTGTGTTCGGGGTCACCGATTCGATAGGCTGTCAGGGCTTCCCAGCCCCTTCGCAGACCCACGATCTCGTAGCCTTCCTGCAACGCCCGCCAAACCACCTGCTTGATCGTCGCGTTAAGACCGGGAACGTCACCGCCGCCGGTGAGAATGCCGATCTTCTTCTTGCGGTTCATCATGGAGTGACCTTTCTGACGTCGATACAGCGGCAGCCGTCCATCAGGAACGTGGCTTCGCCGGACATGCGCACCAGGCGCCGCACGTCGTCCTCGGAGAAATCGAAGAGCTCCATGGCGAGCTCGTACTCCCTCGAGAGCGTAGTGTTCGACACCGTGGGATTATCGGTGCAAAGGGCGACACGAACGCCAGCCTCGAGGAACCTCGGCAGCGGATGGTTCCGCAGGTCGTCGACAGCTCCGGTCTGGATGTTCGAGCTGAGGCAGACCTCGACGGTCACGCCGTCGGCCGCCAGTCGCTTGATCAGTTCGGGATCTCGCCCGGCGCTGGTGCCATGCCCGATGCGCTCGGGGCCCAGATTGTCGAGGGCTTCCCAGATCCTCTCGGGGCCTTCACTTTCGCCTGCGTGGACGGTCTTCTTCAGGCCCATGGCGTCGGCGAGCCTGTAGGCGTCGGCGAAGAGCAATGGCGGGAAGGGGGCTTCCGGGCCGGCGATGTCGAAGCCGATCACCCCGATGCTGGAGTGAAGCTCCTCTTTCTCGCCGAGGATCTCCCGCAGCAGGATCTTGGCCATGTTGCCGCCGTGGCTTCGCATGGCGATCACGACGATTCCCGATTGGAAATCGTCGTGCTTCTGCTGAAACTTCTGCAGACCCTTGCGCGTGGCGTTGAGGACCTGGCGATTGCTCAGCCCCGCCCGGCGGTGGATCAGCGGGTTGAGGCGAAGCTCGAGCAGCCGCACGCCGTCGGCGTAGGCGTCCTCGGCGATCTCGAAGGCCACACGCTTGATCGTGTCGTAGAACTGGGTGTACTGCAGGGGGACGTGGAACTTGTCGAGATAGTCCATCAGCGACTTGTCCTGCTTGTCGTCCCACTCGAGATAGCGGCGAAACGACTCGAAGTCGAGCCCGGGCACGGCACTATAGTATTTCTCCGACATCTCCCACAAGGTCGCGGGGCGAATGGATCCGTCGAAATGGCGGTGAAGATCGACCAGGGACAAGGTCGCGATGAAGGCGCGGCGGGTTTCAACAGTCATGAGGTCTCCAATCGTGGTTGCCTTCGGGGCAACGATAGGCATGAGCGGAGCGACTGTCCACCGAGGGTATGGAAAATATCGATGGAACAGCAGCGCACACTCGAATACCCGGAAATCAGTTCGACAATTG
>Ga0180007_10001993_pt1 | contig 25472 bp, 27 predicted proteins | sample MM_PC_MetaG_FD_121122 | JGI IMG/M metagenome (GOLD analysis project Ga0180007, IMG submission 121122) | Groundwater microbial communities from the Aspo Hard Rock Laboratory (HRL) deep subsurface site, Sweden - MM_PC_MetaG | ecosystem: Environmental > Aquatic > Deep subsurface > Groundwater... | reverse complement strand
TATATTATTGATAATATTAGACTTCTTTATCAAATTTCAATGAAAAAGGCAAGTGTTAAATTTGCAATTTTATAATTTTTTCAGTAACTTAACTTGAATTACTTTTTACGAGTTCATCAATAGTTCATAACCTTACAAAAAAAGTTTTAGAACTATTAAAGCAAAAAGATGTTGTTGATAGATACTTGTAGCGGCCTGGAATAAAAAACCCTCGATTAGAAAACTGAAAACCTTGATCAATGGGATATCATTACAAAACAAAACGCACAGGCAAATAATTGAAAGCAACAAAAAAAACGTCCATCAAAATATTAAGAAATATAGATACATCATCTTTAACAATTGACGAAATATCTAAATTAACAGGAATAAATTATAAAACAATTTATAGGACTTTAAAGAGACATGGCTTATCATTTAAGAAAGCATTAAAAAAGTCTCATAAAGAAGCCTTTCTCACACCACGATCAAGTATCCTTGGTTTAAAACCAGCCCCCCCAGATCAGCAAAATAATTTTATAGAAAATGTAAAATTAATAGTGAAAAAACGAGCCGATATTGAATTAACTGATGAAAATATAGCCTCAATCATGGGAGTAGGCCGTGGCGTGGTAAATCGATGGAAAAGAAATCCAAATACATCAATATTTAAACGGATGACCGAACGAAAACAAAAGTATCTTCTTTATGAAATAAAAGAACGGCTTGAAAGGCATAAAGAGCGGATCAATAAGAAATAACTGAATGTTAGTTATGTGTTATTAATTAGCATTCGATTTTTCTAAAAATATATACATAATCAGTGCGTTAAATTCAAGCTGGTGGCCATTGGTCAACCAGCTTTTTTTTTGAAATAATGATACCAAAATAGCTCCAGGTCCTCGATGGCCCGGGCTTGTATTGATACCACACCAACGCCAGGACACACCTGATCCGGACCAGCGCCGGGGGGGAATACGATATCAAAAGAGGAGTAGGGGAGGGCAATAGGGAAGAGAGATACCCCATGATCATAAAAATCTACTGTGTATAAAAGTACTCAATAGTTCAAAAATATTTAATTATAAATATCTGATTATATAATATATAAAATGTTTCATGTGGAACACTAATAATATATTTATATTGACTTTGTATATTATATTAATGTATAGTAAGTCATGAGGTTAAGGGGACTGTTAAAGGCTGCAACCTGGACAGTTTAAAATTCACAGCAAACGAAAGGATGTAAAAAATGGCTTCAATTTTCAATTTCAACAAAGATTTTTATCCAACTCCGCTAAAAATGATAAACAAAATGTGGAGTAAAATACCACAAAAAGATAGAAGTGGTTTAAACTATATTCTTGATCCACAGGCCGGAGATGGAAAAATTATTGAATATCTTAAAGATAATTTTCGGTATTACCATAGCAAAACTATTCATGCGATCGAAATAGATCCGCAGCTTCAAACCATTCTCCACGGCAAAAAAATAACTGTTATAGATTCTGACTTTCTTCTTTATGCCGGTCCTGATAAATATGATTTGATCATGATGAACCCACCGTTTTCAAATGGTGACGCACATCTTTTAAAGGCCATAGATATCATGTATTCAGGGCACATCGTATGTCTTATTAACGCCGAAACGATCAAGAACCCTTATACAAATTCAAGAAAACTATTGGTTCAGAAATTAAACGATCTGAACGCCGATATCGAATTTATACAAGATGCTTTTCTTGAGGCTGAAAGAAAAACAGCCGTTGAAGTTGCCCTGGTTTATATCCACATTAAACGCGATATTGAAACAGATCTATTCCAAGGCCTGGGGGATGCAATTAAAGAAGACCATGGCAACGCCCATGAAGAAAACGAAATCGCCCATAGGGACGCCATCGGCAATCTCGTATTGGTTTATAATCGCATCATCACTATTGGAACTCAGTCTCTTCTTGATTTTTATAAGAACTATCATCATGTAAGCAATTATCTAACGATTGGCATTAAAGGTGAAGAAGAAAACCGGTTTTCTGACGTAAATGATAATAAAAAACTGACGGCTTTGATGCAGGAGAAACTAAACACGTTTGTGTCAAAAGTAAGAGTCGCATACTGGCGTAAGGTCCTGAACCTTGACAAAGTTGCAGAGCGCATGACTGTCAAAAAACTTGAAGAATTTAACGTCAGACTTCAGAATAATTCCCAGATGGATTTCACTGAAAACAATATCCGGACGTTCATTTTAAATCTGATCAATTCTTATGAAGACATCTTAAAAGAAGCTGTTCAGGATTTATTTCAAAAATTGACCATTGAAAGTGCATATCACGAAACCCTCCATACAAAAAACATTCACTATTTTAATGGCTGGAAAACAAATAAAGCCTATCGCGTTGGTAAACGAGTTATCGTCAATATGGGATACAAGGCCTTTATTGATTGGAGTGGCCGGTGGTATCTTGATTGGGATGCGGCCAGGAAATTAGACGATATCGATAAAGTTATGAATTATTTCGATGGACGGTCAGAATATGTGTCTATCAGAAAAGCAATTGACCAGGCCTATCAAAACGGCCAAACATCAGGTATTGAATCAACATATTTCAGGATCACGACACATAAAAAAGGTACAATGCATCTAATGTTCTTAAACGACGATATTCTAAGGCGCTTTAATATCACGGCTTGCAAGAGTAAAAACTTTTTGCCTGAAGATTATGGCCGTAAGCCATTTGAAGACGTTAAAGATATTGATTTTGAAGATAAAAAAACATACGAAAAAAACATTTCAAATGAAAAATCACTCTTCTATCAAAATCACTTTTTGAAAATAGCCTCTTAAAAAACACCTCACTCTCTATATCCCTGGTCAAGCATGGCCAGGGATAATCTTTTATATACTACCGCGTAAAAGGGCAGTAGGGAAAAGAAATGCCCTTGTCAGCTTAAAATATGCAATATTTCAGTGTGTTTAATTTAATATTAATTAACTGATATTATTATAGAAAATAATGTTTCATGTGGAACAATAATAATATATTATTATTGACTTTATATATTAAATTAATGTATAGTAAGTCATGAAGTTAAGGGAACTGTTAAAGGCTGCAACCTGGACAGTTTAAAAATTCTCACAGCAAACGAAAGGATTCAAACATGATTAGATTTGTTCTTGAAACGACCGGTTACAAAGCAAACACACAGATTTTCACATCATTTGACTTGTTGTTTGATTTTTTAGAAAATAACAAAGACACTAAAATCGTCAATATTCAAAAGGAAATGTTGGTTTCCGGTTCCTGGTTGAAAATAGGGTAATAAAAACGCCCTGGGGGGCTGCAACTCCCCAGGGCCTTTTGTAATATATCACAGCAAAAGGATTTAAAATAAATGACAAAAATTAAAGGTGTATATGTGACAATGGGTGATAATCCTGAAACCGTTAACGTTGAAGAATTTAGACGGAGAATCTGCCATCTTGAAAGAATCATTCATGTAGACCGTCACGCTTGTGTCGGCCCGGAAGAGAAAGAAGGTAATTTAAATATTATGAAACGGGTTGGCTCCGAGCTCATAAACACAACGTGTAAACGGGCAACCGAAGACGATTGGACACGACGCGAGAGCATTATTGACCGGTCCACCACATTTTTAATCAATTAAAAATTGATAAGGGGAATAATTATGGACAGTGAAACCTTTGGAATAAAAATGAAAGCCGCTGAAACCTTTTTAAACCATGAACCCGAAAAGTTTGAATATTGGGAGGGATATATCAGAGGTTTGCACCGGAATTGTAAAGGCTCAAGCTTTGGAACAGATGCAGAACACATGTCATGGCTCGGGCTTAATACCGATACAGGAGATTATCGGCGCTACCAAAGGCACCAGGGCTATCGAGACGGGTTTTTTATTAATAACGATAGTATTCAATGTCTTTGTCCGGAATGCAATAAACCTCTGTTTTTTGATGGTATTCTCTTGGTTGAAAAATATGCTGTTTTTGGTTGTGCCTGCGGATCAGCCATGGATTATGAAATTAAAACCGGCAAATGGTCCCAATAGACAAACCACTTCATGCATTTTTGATCCCTTCAAAGACCCCAGCCAAACAAGGCCGGGGTTTACTTTTTTAAGACCTGCCAGAATAGGGCGGTAGGGAAAAAAATCCCCCTTAGAATATTGAAATAGAATAAACCGTAATAATAGCATATATTTACATACTTACTTTTAAGTAGTTGATTTTATTAATAATAAAATGTTTCACATGGAACAATAATAATTTATTATTATCTTGACTTTATATATTAAAATAATGTATAGTAAGCCATGAAGTTGAGGGAATTGTTCAACGGCTGCAACCAGAGCAATTCAAAAAAATCACAGCAAAACGAAAGGACAAAAAACATGAGAAGAGGATTTAGAACACGATTCGGACACGCAAGCGACAGAATCAGCCCTTTGACAAATGATCAACTGCTACAGATGGCCCCATCAATCGGCGCAACCGCCCCGATTAAAGAGGTTTCAAAATTATACACATTCGTACCGACCCTGCCCGTGGTTGATCTTCTCCGGGGTGATGGTTGGGTCCCGGTCCAGGCCAAAGAAGTCAACGTCCGGATAGAAGAAAAAAAAGGTTTTCAAAAACATCTGATCAGGTTCCAGCGAAACGACCTGATTATCACACCCGAAGAACGGGTTGATATCGTGCTTTATAATAGCCATGACCGAGGATGCGCTTTTAATTTGATCGCCTCTATCTGGCGAAAAATATGTTCAAACGGGTTGATGGTTTCGAATGATTTGTTGAATTTTTCCCACCGCCACATCGGTTTTGATGGTAACGCCTTTTTAGAATCTGCACAGAAAATCGTTGCCAGCACGTCAATGATCGCCGACCAGGTCGATTTTATGAAATCCATTGAACTAACCCCTGACGATAGAGGGGTTTTTGCTATAACAGCCCTTGAAGCCGCCTACAATGAGCCTGAAAAAGCCCCTGTGACAGCTGATAGGCTTCTGACAGATAGACGTATGGATGACAAAGGGAAAGACCTTTGGACGACATTTAACGTGGTTCAAGAAAATCTTATGAAAGGTGGTTTGCCCGGTAGATCCAAGGCCACCGGAAAACGCCAGAGGACCCGAGCCGTCAATTCAATTGATAAGGATATCAAGTTGAATAAACTCTTGTGGTCACTGACAGAAAGAATGGCCGAATTAAAAACAGCCGAATAAAAATAAAAAGGCCCCCATTTGGGGGCCTTAAAAAAGGACTGGTACAATGACTTTTAAACTCACCGGAAAATATACCCAGGATAGACATGTGATCAAAATAATTTTGATGCTTTTCGGAAATTTAACGGTTTCGACTTTGAAAAACCTCAACCATGGCAGCCGTACTGTACCAAGCAGTATTTATATATTCCCTGATGTTCTTTCGTTTGGTTGTCACCTGGGGGGCTGCAACCCTCCAGGTGACGATTTACAAATCCCTCACAGCAATGAAAAGGATAATACCATGATATCAGATACCCAAAAAAATGGGAATACCATATCGTTACTGAATGACCTGTATCTTAGTCTTTTTGTGTTGAGGCATAACAACCCGGATGAAATTAAAAGAACCAGAGAAAAGAGTTTAAATTTGATAATTAAAATTCGAGAATCCATAAATTCCGGTTGTAAATAAATTAACATTATTTTAATGTATTTAACCTTAAAACATAAGGGCACCATTATGAAAAAATACACAATTGAAGAATTAAAGAACCCTGAATTATACAAAAAAATTCCGGAACTTGCCAGCATCGCAAAAACGGCCGCAAACAATCATTTTGAATCCGGTAAGTTTAATATGGGTAGAGGAGATTTCAGCCGGGCCATTCTTGCCGGTCAATTTCCCGAACTTGTAAAACCTTTATGGGATAAAAAAGTTGATCATCGATTGAACGAATCCCAGAAAAAACAAGAAGGGATAACGTTCTGTGAAACCTTCACAGCGCCAGAAGGTTACACTCTTGAAATAGACAACGAAACAGTTTTAATTAAAGGTCCGTATTGTTCGGATCTGGGAAAACGTTTGAATAAGATCGGGTTTTGGGACGGTCTTAAACATAAAAACCGAAAATGCTTTGTCATACCCTTGGAAAATGCCAAATCCTTAAAAAGGATTTTTTCAAATTGGCAGAAGGGCAGGGCGGTATCAAATGTTCAAGCCAATATCACTGAAATTGAAAAATGGTTGGGGTATGTTGAGGCAGCAGCAAAAGAAGGACGGTTATATCAAAATGGTCTTGATAAACTGTCTTCACTGAATATAAAAGACCATCCCGAACTTGATCAAAAATTAAAAACACTGGTCGATCTGGCCAAAGAAACCAAAAAGAAAGAAGAAGAAAAACCCAAATATGGCCAATCATGGAGCGCGGAAAAAATCGCGCTATGTTCCAAATGTAAAACTCCTGTGAATGTCGGTGATCACGTCCGGTATAAATACCAGAGTGGTAATAAATCTCTTGAGCATGTTGCATGTGATCAGGCATTAAAGCAAAAACAAAAAAGAGAGGCTGAAGCCCCTTTTAAACTTTCTGGTGGTAGCGGTTATTATTGTAATGGTTGGGCAGAAGGTGAGATCGTTCAATCCACGGAAAAACAAAGAGAGAACGGATATCCTGAATTCTTGTATGTTGTCGAATCACGGAAACAATATTACAAATATGACGGCCTTTCTTTCGGTGTCGGTGATGATTCAGGTTATTTGTATTTTGCCCGTTGCCGTCAAGCAACCGAAGAAGAATCAAAATCCCTAAAAGAAGAAATAGCCGCAAAAAAAATCATTCAGAGGTCAAAAGAAAAACTATTAAAACTTAAAAAGCATATTCAGGAAATAGGGGAGTACCCGCAAGAAAAAGGGATTATCCTTAACGGTGACGTTTATCTTGACACCCAAACTATTTACGGGGGCGGTGATTGGTTTGTGGTGGATTCAGAATGGATTTGGTACGTTAAAAACAACGGCATGGACGGTGACGACTGGTCACGGAATAATATCCGAACAGGTGGTGCCGGGGCAATCGGTTGGAGAACCCCGTTTGACGAAAATGTATATCTTCAACTAATAAAACTATCAGAAATTTTAGATTAACGTGATGCCCTGGGCGAACATTCGTCCAGGGATAAAGGCCACTATGAAAATAAAAAAAATGATTGACGATTATCAAGAACGGATCGGCCAATTCAGTGTCGCACTCGATTCTGAAAAAGAGTTGAAACGTATGGCGATAAAAAACAATAATCCAGATTCAGAGATAGCTCTTCATCAATCAGAAATAAAAAGACTCAATGATTTGCGTCAACTGTGCATCCAGGTATTACAAGATTTAGATTCATTAGATTAAAGAGCAAAAGAACGATTTTGGTATAAATGAAATGTTTATCCAACATCGTTCTTCAGTAAAACAACATAAACATTTCAATCTTAAGAAGGATTAAATATGTATACCGTTTTTGAAGTAGGGAAACCTTACCCAGGAGCTGTACCGAACCAAGAGGGCGCTGTGATGGAATTATCACAAAGCGGTTTGATCGTGTTGATTCAATTTCAAAATATTTCAAACGAAGAATTAAAGGCGTTTAAAAATTCGTTTAATTCATATTCTTATTTTGAATCAAATACACCCGTCCCGATACCGGTGTTTGTTTTTCCGTTTCCAAAACCTTTCGGAGCAATTGATGTTAATTTTAATGCTCGATTAGTAAACCAAACAATCCTTGATGATTTTATGAACGGGCATGGTAATGCAATCACATTTCATTTAATCGATGGGAATATATTAAAAGCAAATAAACTTGTCGGATTAGATACGAAATGTATTAAACTTTTTCATCAAACTATAATTAAACAATTAACCACAGATTATTCACAACAAGATTATATAAAATACCTTGATGGTATATTCAACTTTTCATCTGATGAACTTTTTAAAATGGGTCAAATATTCCAAAAGAAAAAACCAGTTCAAGCAGATCAATCTCAAACAAACATATCAGGCAAATCCTCAAATAATCAAGAAATCATTAATAAGTGTTTAACCGGGTATCTAAAACCTGGGATGAAATATAATTCCCCTTTGCCGCCTGAATTGTCGGAATGGTATTGTTATACAATTGATGGTGGTCATAATATTTTATCCATTTTAAAAATTCATTATCAAGATGATATGGTCTTCACTGATTACCTTGTCCCATGTCCGGTAAAAGCTGTTCTTGAAAAAGGATATGAAATTAAAAACGGATTTGTTGTTGTCGATTTGCCGTACTCAAAAGAACTGGGTGTAATCATAGATGGGAAAGACGAGTTTTAACAAAAAGGGATTATATGGATAAAGACAAAACAACAGTATGTTTCACAATAGAGAAATCGTATTCTGATAAGATTAAACATATTTCAAATACAAAAGGTCCATCAAGTGCAAGAATCATAGAACGGGCTGTTGAAGAATATTTAAAAAACAAAAATCCAGTGGACGTGCATGAGGACGAAAAAAAGAAACAAATGTGTTTTTACCCTTCGGATGAAACACAGGACAAGTTAAAGCGAGTAGCCAAAGACGAAGGTCGAAGTGTTTCAAATCTTGTTTCGGTGATCGTTAAAAACTATATCAGGGACGAAGAAGATGAAAAAAAGTGACGTAAAGGTTTTTAGACATTACGAAGAGTATGACACAAAGAAATATGGGAAAGTTCGTCTTTTAAAATATAAAGACGAAACTAAAAATAAAAGAAAGGTTTGTAAGGTTGGAGATGATTCAACGGATTATTTCTTTATACCTGAAAGTGAATTGATAGCGCACGAACGAGAACGGAAAAAACATAAAATTAAAAGATCGCCCGTTGAAGCTCAACGGGAATATCATAAAGAAATGACTGACCAAGGATTTAAGCCTAAAACATATTATTTGTCTGAATCAAACATTCAAAAACTTGAAGAATTAAAAGAAAAAAGTGGCCATAAAAAATGGAATGATTTTATGAATGAATTGATTGATAATTTATAGTTTGTTTTTAAATGGCCAAGGGGCAGTAGGAAAATAAATAAGGATGAGACTTTTAATATGTTCCATCCTTATTTAAGCCAAACGCCTTTGAATTTTTTATCTTCACTATCGCCTGTGTGTTTTACCTTTGAAGCTGGAGCAAGTAACATGTCTTTGTTGATCACACATCCCATGCTTTGTAATTCATCGATCAAATTTAAATCTGCGTAATATTTATTTAGAATTCGTAAGCTTTCAGCTTCTAAATCTTTAATTTTTTGTAATCTGTGGTCAGAGAAATAATATTTTTCTGAATATTGAAATGATATAAAGGTCCCACAAAAAAAACTTAATAATAAAATTGATATAAAAAATATGATCCTTGAGCTTCGCTTAATGGTACTTGTCCGCTTTAATAAATTTAAAACATTATCGTGTAAATCATTAGATTCAATACGAAGGGCTTCAAAAAATTGATTAATCAAATTTTTTTGATTTTCAATTGCTGATTTGAATTCATTGATTGAATTGTCAACACGTTCGAGTTTTGGTGTATATTCTTCCAAAACAACGATTGTTTCGAGAATTCTTTGGCGGATATTATCTTGGCTCTTTTCATTCGATTGATTCATGGGTTTCAGCCGGTTTTGTAATGATGGTTTGTTTTTCGTCTAATCCGAATAAAGCCCTGTCTGCTGGTCTTGTTAAAAATGCTCCCATATACCGCTTTATATCATCTGGATTTGTTTTTTCAAGAAAGTAAGCCCCCACAAGAATCTTTCGTCTCGTATCATTTTTCTTTTCAAGTGTCTTTTGTTTAGCCAGTTCACTGGCGATTTGTTTTTTAATTTGTTCTTGCTTTTGCATTAAGGCTTTTAGTTTGTCGTTAGGGTCAACCATCGATATTTTCCTTTCATTTTGGATTCAGGCACGATCTTTCTCCCCTTCTGCCCCCTTTGGACAGGTTGAGCGGAGCGATTCCTTTAGTATTGATAAAATATCTTGATAAAATCGAAAAATCAAGCTATTTTTATACCGTTCACTGTGTTGGAGTGAGCGGAGCGAACGGAACCCGAGCGTAAGCTAAGGGCGCACTTATACGTTACTTCGTAACGTGTGCGGCCTCCGGCGGTGTCGAACCTTAAGGATTCTCTAAAATGGCCCAATATCATCTAACAGCAAAAATAATAAGCAGGGCAGCAGGTAAAAGTGTTGTAGCCGCAGCAGCATATCGGGCGTGTGTTCAGCTTCATGATGATAGCATCGGCAAATCATTTGATTATTCAAATAAAAAAGATAATGCGCATTCTGAAATTCTTTCTCCCGAAAATGCACCATCATGGGTCACAGATAGAGAAGCTTTGTGGAATGAAGTTGAAAACATTGAAAAAAGAAAAGATGCCCAACTTGCAAGAGAAGTCGAAGTGTCATTACCCATTGAGTTTTCGATGGAACAAAACATTAATTTGATCCGTGAATACGTTAATGAAAATTTTATTTCAAAGGGCATGATTGCCGATATCAATATCCACAATAAAGATGGGAACCCACACGCACATATTCTTTTAACACTTCGTGATATCACTCCGGAAGGATTCGGTCAGAAAAATAGATCGTGGAATAATAAAACATTAATCAATGAATGGCGTGAGAGCTGGGCCAACGTTCAAAACCAACATCTTTCAAAAGCTGGTTTCGACATCGTTGTTGACCATCGCAGTTATGTTGACCGTGGCATTGATCTTGAACCACAGATTCATAAAGGACCCATGAAACATATGGGTCTTGATTTTGATAATGAATTAGATCTGATGATTGACACAGAGCGTGTCCAAACTGAAGTCGACAACGAATATATTGAAGATACAAGCAGTGAAAAGGAGGTTCGACTTACACCAGGCTCAGACATAGAACCAAAGATTCGAAAAAGACAAAAGAAGCATGTGAATTATAATTCTACTCGCGACTTAGATCGAATGGTCGAGTATGAACGAATTTCAAGGGAAAACGGCAAGCGGATAATTACAGATCCGACAATTGCAATCAATCATCTTGCAAATCATAATGCGGTGTTTTCTGAATATGACATATTAAAATGTGCAAATCTTTATAGTCATGGTCTTAATCAATTTAACAAAGTTCGTGATTCAATTCTTGAAAATTCAGAACTTATCTATTTGGGTACCGACCACAACAATGTGAAGCGTTACACGTCGCGTGATATGATGCTTGCAGAAGAGGCCATGTATAAAAAAGTTAACGCTCTTCACAATAAATACACGCACACCGTAAAAGAACAATACCAAGAACAAGCGGCATCACAGAGGACCATGACCGATGAACAGTTACGTGTCTTTTATGAAGTTATTAATGGTCCCGATATATCGTGTATTGAAGGTGTCGCTGGATCAGGGAAAAGTTATGTTCTTGGTGCGATCAACGATGCATATGAGGCCCAGGGGTATCATGTCATAGGGGCCACTATTTCAGGTATCGCAGCAGAAGGGTTACATCAGAGCTCAGGTATTCAATCCAAAACAATAACGCGACTTCTTTGGGATATATCGCATAACCGATTAAAACTGTCTAATCAATCGGTTCTTGTTATTGATGAAGCTGGTATGATCGGCACCAAACAAATGCAAAACTTAGTCGGCCTTGCCAATTACTTTGGGGCAAAAATTATTCCTGTTGGCGATAGAGAACAAACACAAGCAATGGCAGCTGGTGGTTCGTTTAGGGGTATTGTTGATCAAGTAAATACATCACGTATGCAAAATGTCATTCGACAAAAGAATGAATGGCAAAAACAAGCGACAATTAATCTCTCTTCTAATCTTCGTGATAATGTCTTAGCTGGAATCGATCTTTATAATGATAACGGTAAAATTCATTACCAAACATCACTTGCTGAAGCCAAACTGAATTTGGTTTCAGATTGGTCAGCAAGTATTGAATCAAACAAGAATGATTCACATTTAATTCTTGCATTCAAAAATGACGATGTAAAAGAATTGAATTTAATGGCCAGAGAGAAAATGAAAGAACTTGGTTGCCTTGGCAAGCAATCACATATGTTTAAAATTCAAGAACGATCATCTAAGAAAGGGTTGTTTGATAAACAGGAAAAAGAAAATTCTAAAAAGGGATTTTTTAATAAACTCTTTAATACCGAACAAGCGGAAAATAAGGATTTTGATTTCGATACAAAACAAGATGTCATTGAATTATCTATCAACGATAGAATCATGTTCACAAAAAATGATGGTCATGGAATTAAAAATGGGACCATCGGTACAATCCAATCGATTCATAAGAATTCAATTACCGTACAAATTGATAGTGGCGAACTGGTTGTTTTCAATATCAACGATTACAATCACATTAAATACGGCTACGCTGCCACAATAAATAAAACACAAGGTGTCACAGTTGATAGAACCTACTCATTCATAACCACTCAATGTGATAAACATTTATCCTATGTAGCCTTAACAAGGCACCGGGAAGATGCACATCTTTATGCCGGGTTTAATTCTGTTTATCCTGAAAATGGGTGTTTTGAAAGCAAGAGCCAATTTAAAGAAATATTAAGTCAGACTCGTTACAAAAATCTTGTAAGTGATTATGCGTATCTTCGAAATATTGAACCACCTGAAAGTCGAATTGTTGATTTAAACGACATTGTATTAAAAGATGACCTCAATGAACAGGATATGAATGTTATATTCAAATATCTGACACGCCACCATTCGGTATTTTTAGAAAGTGATATTCATAAATTCGCAAAAAGTTATGCAAGGATTCCCGACCTGAAAGAGACTATTTTAAATAGTTCTGAACTCGTTAAAGTCGGCTACAACGATAAGAATATGCCGCTTTATTCTTCGCTGGACGTTCTTAACAAAGAAATGAATATGTTCAGGCATGCCGATGAATTACATTCAAAGAAAACCTTTAAAATTAATGATTCGATTATTGAAAATATTAACAATGACCTCAAACTCTATGGTGATCAATTAGAGGCGTTAATTCATATAGCGAACGGGACGAATATATCAAATATTGTAGGCTATGCGGGAACTGGTAAGAGCTATCTATTAGGAGCCGTTAAACAGGCTTACGAGACCCAGGGGTACGATGTACAAGGCTGTGCTTTGTCCGGTATCGCATCTGAAAATCTTCAAACAGATACAGGTATAAAAAGTACAACAATTTATAAGTTTTTGAGAGATGTAAGCCAGGGAAAAATCATTTTAACTGACAGATCCATCATTGTATTGGATGAGGCTGGGCTTGTCGGTACTCATCAGATGGAAGAAATATTAAAACTAATCGCAGCTTATGATTCAAAGATAATCCTTGCGGGTGATTATCAACAGCTACAATCCATTGCCTATGGTGCCCCCTTTAAGGGGCTTGTTGACAAATACGGTCATGCCACACTCAACACAGTAATACGTCAAGAGGTTGATTGGCAGAAAAAAGCAACAATTGAGCTGTCCGGATCAGAGAGTGATGTGAAGATTGCGTTAGAAAGATATTTATCTAACCGTCACATTCATTTTTCCTCACATCACAATACCGCCCTGGAACACGTGTCAAAGGGTTGGATGCAGGGTGTTGAGGCTGAACCTTCAAAAATTCATCATATGTTCGCATTTAGGCGTAAGGATGTTGATGAATTAAATGAAAGAGCACGAAAGTTCTTGCTCGATAGGGGCCTCATTGATAGGGATTCTTTTTCATATGTAACCAAGACCAACGACACAAAAGAAAACCTCATCCACCTTGACGATGAATTGATTTTATCGCAGAAATCCTCAACAAAGGATTTTAGCCGTGGTGATCGCCTTATGTTTCTTAGAAACGATATGATGATGAACGTGAAAAACGGATCTCTATCAACGGTTATTGATCTTAATGAAAATTTTATAACGGTGGTCCTCGATAATTCAGGTGAAACAGTCAAATTTTCACCCAAATTATACGATGAATTTACCCATGGTTATGCCTCTACAATTCATAAAACACAGGGTGTGACTGTCGATAAATCTTATGTTCTGGCAACAAAACATTTTGATAAGCACTTAAGTTATGTCGCCTTAACAAGGCACAAAGAAAATGTGGCGATGTATGGCTGTTTAGGAAAAACAGGATTCAAGGATAAAGATGATTTTTTTGAGAAAATGAGCCGTGACAACTTAAAGGATCTTGCCCTTGATTATGCTCAAAACATTAAAACGGGTCCCGTAAAAATTGTTGAAGAGAACGTCAGCGAAGTTTTTGAACAGGTTAGACCTGTTGTGGAAAGCTTAAAACCAATGGAGGATACAAAATTGACAGCTCAGGAGTTGATTCGGGAAGCAAAGGAGATGCATGCCCACATCCAACAAGACGGTAAAGGAGGTTTTATGTCTGCCATGAAAGAAATTCAGAGCGGAATGTCTATTGGCGCCAGGAAGGACGAACTTGAGCGGTTTAAAACAGAAATCAATCTTTCCGAATATGCGGCGCATAAGGGATACGCATACGATAAAAAGGAAAGCTACAGCAATATTATAACTATGAGGACTGACTTCGATAAAATCAATATTTCCCGGGGCCAGGATGGGCATTGGGTTTATAAAAGCTGGACATCAGGGAAGGGCGGCTCCATCATTGATTTTGTACAAAATAATGAATTGAAAAGTATCGGGGAAGTCCGGAAAGAATTGCGGCCATGGATCGGTGAGCAATCGTTAAAACCCATCGTTCCGGAAACCCATTATCAACGAACCGTGCAACCCGTTAAGAAGGACCGGGAATCTGTCCTGGCCGAAATGAATCAGGCCGTTGAAAGCAATGACCACCAGTACTTGAAAAGCCGGGGGATTGATCGAATTGATTCTCGATTCCAAGGAAAAGTTTTTATTGATTCATATAAAAATGCCGTTTTCCCACACATTGATAGGGAAGGGGTGTGCTGTCTTGAAAAACGCAATTATGAGTTTAAGGGCATGTCAAAGGGTGGTGACAAAGGGCTTTGGGTCTCCCATACGTATAAACATGATAACCGATTGGTTATCACTGAAGCACCCATTGATGCTTTGTCGTATCACGAGATCAACCGAGACGAACATACCCGCTATATCAGTTTCGGTGGTCGGATGAACGAAAAACAGCAGGAGCTTCTAAAAGCTGCGATCAATAAAATGCCCGATAATTCGGTGATAATCCTTGCAACTGATCACGGGAAAGATGGCGAACTGTTCGCCAAGGATATTGCCGCGATGAGTGAAAATAAGGCCCATCGCATTGTCCGGGATGCTCCAGAAATTGGTAAGGACTGGAACGAGCAGTTGAAGCATGTGAAGGGCATTGGCCAGGAAGCCCAAAAAGAGAAAGATAATGGGTATGGATTAAGCATTTAAAGAGCAGGGCAGGATCTGTGATGGCCATAAAATAAATATAGATGATATGGTATGGTTTGAAAATTATCCGGCCAATCCATCCCTTGATGTGGCCACGCCCAAACCCGTTTCATCGTGTTGCCAGGGTTGTTCGAAAATGGTAGATGTGACGTGGCGACCCGCACGGGGCAACGAAATCAAACATGTTAAGAGCTTTATAAGGGTCCTTCGGCGTTATGGGGTTAAACAAAGCCGGGTCTTTTTGGCAGTAGGGAAAAGGGATGCCGAAGGTGAACCGATTGATCCGGATCTGGGATTAAATGTCATCGGAGTTGCCACGTGTGTGATTCATCATCTTTAATGGAGATTCCCAATGGATTTAATTGTTTCTGAAGATATCATTGCCAATAGGATTTTTACGATTCGCGGTCAAAAAGTCATGCTTGACCGGCATTTGGCTGAACTATATGGTGTTGAAACCAAGCGTTTAAAAGAACAGGTTCGAAGAAATATGGACAGGTTCCCTGATGATTTTATGTTTGAATTGTCAAAAGATGAGTTCGAAAATTGGAGGTCGCAATTTGCGACCTCCAATGACAAGATGGGTTTAAGAATACCGCCCTTTGCCTTTACAGAGCATGGGGTTTTGATGCTTTCCAGTGTTTTAAACAGCCAGAGAGCCATTGACATTAATATCCAAGCCGTCAGGATTTTCAACAAGCTCCGAAGGGTGGTCTTGGATAACGAAGACATAAGGAACGAATTGGCCGAATTTAAAGAACAAACAGAAGGCCGGTTTAATATTGTGTTTGAGGCTCTTGATCAGATTTTATCGACCAAGAGTGATGAGAATAAAAGGAAAATAGGTTTTTAAGGAAACCGTAATGCCGATACCGAAAATTAATATACAAGATATCTCTCGGGCAGGCCATGTCACACGGTGGCATAGTGTCCGGACATTACGAAATCAGACTCTGGCTGAACATCATTATATTGTAAGTATGCTTGTCAATAAGATGGCCAAAGAAATACCCTCTGATCCCCTGACCGATTCTGAACGGCTTTTATTGTTAGAATATGCCATGTGGCATGATACGCCCGAACTTCTTATGGGCGATCTGGCATCTCCCTTGAAAAGAAGGATAGAAGAGATCTCGAAAATAAATAATCCGATCGAAGAAATTGAAAAAGAGATTGCGCCCTGGTTGATTAATCTAAGAGGAAAAATCCAAAAGAAACCAGAGCTTTATATTATTTTTAAGCTGGCAGACATGATGGATGCAATTGTTTTTATCTTCCAGGAGGGGGTAGGGGAGCATTCAAAAGCAGTAAGGAAAAATCTTGAAACCGCTTTTCATAAAAAAGTATCATCCGGGAAAGAGGTAAAACCAAATTATAATTGGCAAATAGCTGAGAGCATTTTAAACGATTTGCTTCACGCGACAACAAATCAGCTTGAGTTTGAAGATATATCGGCCATCAAGTAAGTTTGTTGCAATTATTCAATATAGTTTGGTGATGGGTAAGATGACAGATTGCGCTTTTTAGTGCGATGGTTGGGGTTACCCCTAATTGATTAAAACTTGGGATAACAAGTGGGAAAAGAAACCCTTATTGATAAGCTTATGGGCATCAAGGACATAAGCAGATACAGTATTAAAGAGCTTGTCACCATGACCGGCTACGGGCAAAGCACGATATACCGCATCGTGAAGAAACACGGAATTCCTGTTGTTGCTTACTCCATAAAAGACAAATTCATGGAGCCCAAAAATACAATCCTCGGAATTGAGGTCCACCAACCGGATAAGCAGATCGAAGTCTTCAAGCGGGTACGTGCTGCCGTTAGAGCCAGGACAGGTATCCTCGTAACGGATGATGACTTTGCAAAGATCATGGGTGTCGGTTCAGGCCTTATCGACCGATGGCAGAGGCCCCCGAACTCACGGATGTATAAAAAGATGGGCGAAAAAGAACAAAGACGCCTTCTGTTTGAAATTAAGGAGCGGTTAGCCAGACTCAAACAGTCAAAAAAACGAACGAGAAAGAAGGGATAGTTGGAAAGGATGACCTGGATCGGATATCGACTCATATTATTAATTTCCATATTGATACCTTCAATGTCCATGGCTGGAGGGAATATCAATAATGATTCATTTTCCAAATCCAAGAAGATATTGTTGGAAAAGGTTTATTTTGATCACCGGGAAACGTTCTATTGTGGCTGCATTTTCAATAAAGACAAATCAATCATCCCTTCTGACAAATACACCTCGAAGCGGAGCAACAAACGGGCTCAAAGGATTGAATGGGAGCATGTCGTTCCGGCGGAGGCATTTGGCCGATCATTTCCCCAATGGCGTGATGGCCATGAAAGTTGTGTGGATCGGAAGGGTAGGGCGTTCAAAGGCAGGAACTGTGCCCGGAAGGTTTCAAACGAATTTCGCCTCATGGAGGCGGATCTATACAATCTTGTACCGGCATTAGGTGAAATAAACGGAGATCGTTCAAACTACAGTTACGCAGAAATACCTGGTGAACCCCGTGAGTATGGGGCGTGTGATTTTGAGGTCCAGGACCGAAAAGTGGAACCAGCTCCAGAGATAAGGGGGGACATTGCCCGGACCTATTTTTATATGGATCAGGCTTACCCTGGTCATGGGATCATATCAAAGAAAAACCAGAGACTTTTTGAAGTCTGGTCCGCCCAGGACCCGGTTGACGCCTGGGAGTGTGAACGAGCCCAGAGGATCAAAGCTATTCAGGGGAATATAAATCCGTTTGTGATAAGAGAGTGCAAAGAATAGTTCTTATGGCTTCTGAATACATCAAATCCGAGATTCAAAAAGAACTTGAATGGGTTTATGAAGAAATAATGTGGCTTGCTCGACGCCCGAGAGTTACCCCGTCATCAGCCAGAGCGTGGTATACCCATATAGCGTCTGAAAGGCTTAAAAGAAAGATAAGAAAGTTTACGGGCATGGTTTCAGACCGTGCGATATCAGATTTTAACAATGAATTGAGGCTGGAACATTATAAACGCATACAGACCAAATTAACGCAGCTTGTAAAAGAACACCTTGAAGGCAACATAAATGACCCGGAAGAGTTTATTAAAACAGTCATTGAATGTGAAAAAGTACATATCGTCACTCTTCATGAAAATTATGCTGCCATGAAATCAAAGGGCGACTATGTGAGGGCGGGCATTCAGCTTATCAAATGGGACGACATTGAATTAGAAATAAAAAGAGACCTTTGGGATAAAATGATTCGAGGGAAAGTCTCCAACGCTGATTTGTATAAGGTTTGAAATATAAAACTAAATCGGGTTAAGGTGCTTTCGAAAGATTTATAAAGGTTCTTTCACCAACTGTCTACAAGGGATTAAACATGTTTCGATCATTCGCAACAAAAGTTCTTGCATTAACATTTGTTTTTTTTTCCATACAATACACTTATGCAGACGACAATCGACCTTTTTGGACTGAAATGAGTTCTTGGCTTGAAGGGGACGTTCTGTTTTCGGTTGGGATCGCTTCTAATGTGAAAACTGAGGAAGAGGGGCGTAATCTCTCATATAAAAACGGGGTCTCAGAAATTGAAAAGTACATTCACGTTAGCAATCTCGGCTGTGTACCTATTGAGACCCAGATGACTCATACCGAAATCCTAAAAGACGGTAGGTTTAATGTTTATAGGCTTCTGAAAGCAGATAAAAATAAATTATTTGAGCTTAAAAACGCTCAACTTGAGGAAGATGCGGAGATAAACCGGCTCAAACAAAGAGAGGCCGACCGTGTAAAAATGCAAAGGGAAAGCTTTGAACTTAAAAAACAAAAAATACAGGGCAATTTATCCGGTGAGGATGTAGTTTTTAATTTCAAATCAAAAACATACCATTGCTCAAAATGTAGATGGGCTGTCAAATGTAAAAAAAGTTGCACACAAATCCCTTTATCTGAGGCCTTGAAATTGAATGGGATACCATGCAAGGCATGTGGTGGAATTTGTGGATCAAAATAAGAAACCACGTAATATTTTACAGGCCGATATCATGTATTTTTTAAGTTTAAAAATCCAGAAACCACCCCTTTAAATTAATTTTGAAATATTGACTGCGTTTTTTGACTCAAAAACACTGCAAATCAGACCTTAATGTGAAATTGATCAAGAGGTTAATATACGTTCGTTTTCTTTACCATGGGTTTTGTTGAATCATTAGGACTTCCGACTTAGAAAAACTTGTGAAATTCGAAATATATCTGTATGTTTTGATTGCGCTTTAGATCCACAGATTTTCACACTATATGTATTTTGGCCAAGTGAATTATTAATCAGTTTCAATTTACATACCATCGTTTTCAGCCGATGCGCGCACCTATCGCGCGAAGCGGTTAGGCTTTCATATGCATAAGTTCAATTTAATAGAAAATGCCAACGATTCATTAGAGCATGCAATCCAACATATGGGGCCTGTCAACAAAAATTGTGCCGGAGATTGGAAGCGGATTATTGTTGATATCGCACATGTTGTTGAGTTGCTTTTTAAAGAAACTCTTCGACGAAAACATCCTGCTTTTGTTTTTGATAATATAGACAAATACCCTTCGACGGATGCATTTACCGTGGGAGCAGAAAAAGCATTAAAACGGTTACAAAAAATTTGCAATATCCAATTTTCTAATGATGAACTGAATGCTATAGACACCGCCAGAAAAAAAAGAAATGAAATCGAACATTTTGAATTTTCGATTACTGAGCATGAAGCCAAGACCATTGTTGGCCAAGTCCTTTCATTTATATTTAGCTTTGCGGATGATCACTTACATCTTGAATGGAAGGCTGCCCACCTAAAGGATAGCAGTTGGCGGATACTCCGACAATACACAGAATTCTATGAGGATTTGCTACGAAAGGCGCATGAAAAAATTGATGGTGATGAACATATCTATGTCATTAAATGCACCTCATGTCACAACAAAGCATTCGACGTAGATGAAGAAAAGTGTCTTGTTTGTGGGTATGCCGAGGAGGTGTTGGATTGCAAGTGGTGCAAAGAACCATATATATTTTCGTCTTGCGAATACGGAGAGGAAGCAGAACTTTGTCCAATTTGCGAAGATAAAGACGGCTATGCTTCTGCTAATTTTGAGAAATATTGAAGATTGACGCCAATGATCCTAAGACCATTCAAGCTGACAACTGGTGGTATAGGGAGCATGCCGCGTGGGTCAGTAAACGAGGCTGAAACTCGAACAACAAAAGAGATCACTGAATTCAAATATTAAGGCTATACTCTTCTCCAACATGCTCCCTCTATTGGACATGTTTTATGTACGACCTATCGAGTGAGATGGATAGAATCAGAGAATTAACTTTAAACGTTCATGGGGTAGCTCACGAAATGGTATAAGTTGAAATAACCAATAAGAGGTATATTATTTTGGCACAAATTAGACATATTCATATTAAAAGATTTAGGGTCATTAACGAACTTATTTGGTTTCCAAAACCAGGTCTTAACTGTCTTATTGGTTCGGGAGATTCAGGAAAATCAACTGTTCTTGATGCGATTGATTTAGCCATAGGAGCAAGACGTTCATATCCTTTCACTGATTCCGACTTTTTCCAACTCAATACAAAAAACCCAATCGAAATATTTGTTACCATCGGTGCATTAGATGACCAACTTAAAAATATTGAGGCTTATGGAATGTTCTTAAGGGGTTTTAACTCTGCCACGGGCGAAATAGTAGATGAACCTCTATCTGGCAAAGAAGTTGTATTAACAGTGAAGTTGACCGTTGGAGAAGATTTAGAACCCGATTGGTTGCTTTATTCTGAAAGAGCCGTGGCTGATGGTCTTGAACGCAGGTTGCAATGGAAACACCGTGAGTTAATATCTTCAGCGAGACTTGGTGCAGCCCCTGACTATCATTTTGCGTGGGGAAATAAATCCATCTTGAATAAATTATCCGAAAAAAATATCAACGCGTCATTGACATTGGCCCAACTTGGTCGGAAAGCTCGTGAAGCTTTTTCTGGTGGCGAGGTTGCGGGAATTAATGCTGTGTTGATTCAAGTAAAAAATATCGCTAATAAATTAGGGGTTTCAGTTGGTGATTTAAAGGCGCTACTTGATGCAAATAGCGTGTCGCTTGCACATGGTGCAATAAGTCTTCACAACGATGACAATACTCCACTGAGGCAGTTAGGGACAGGTTCGTCGCGTTTATTGATCAGTGGCTTACAAAAGTGTACAAATATCTCCAAAATACTTATAGTTGATGAGGCTGAGTATGGGTTAGAGCCATTTAGGATAACAAGATTACTTAATGAGTTGGGCTCTAAAGATGAATCGCAGGAACAACAAGTTTTTATTACAACACATTCCCCTTATGTTTTACGTGAGCTTAAAGCAGAACAACTTCATGTTGTTAGAAAGGTTGGTATAGTCCCTTTTCCCCCTCCAAATACCCATTGCTCTCATTATATACACACACTAACTGGCGGTAATGAAGAACAAAGTACATTAAGAGTATGTGCTGAGGCTTTTTTTAGTCGGTCTGTCATTGTCTGCGAAGGTAAAACAGAAATAGGCATTGTTAAAGGTATTGATCTTTATTGCCAAGATCAAGGCCACATGAGCATTCAAGCGCATGGTGCATACTGGGCGGATGGTGGAGGACAGACACAGTTCCAACGTGCTAAAATCTTTAATATGTTAGGATATCCTACTGCCATATTTAAAGATTCTGATAAACAAGAGGAAGAAATAGAAGAAACAATCGAAGCGAAAAGAATAGGGATCAAAATTTTTGAATGGGGAGAGAATAACGCTACTGAAGATGCTTTATTTAAATCCTGTCCCGAGGTCGTAATACCGGCCTTGATTGATTTGGCCGTCGAACGAAAAGGGCGTGAGTCAATAAATTCCAATATTCAGAAATATTCTGGAAACAGTTTTAATTTAGAAGATTGCCGCACTAAATTTCAAGATACGATGAGAACAATATTATCGAAAGCGGCTAAAAGTAAGAATGGTGCTTGGTATAAAGATATTGAACCAGCTGAAAATATTGCTCGCTCAATTATTGCACCACACTACTCAAATTTTGGAAAATTACTTACTAAACCAATAAATGAATTATTTGCTTGGGCTAAGTCTGTCGGTGGTTTTCTATGACAGTAGAAGCCGTCTTATCGTCTCACCGGGGTTTAATTGTTGCTCCAGCTGGATGTGGCAAAACACATTTAATAACGGAAACTCTTAATTCCACATCTAACAAGCCGTTTCTGGTATTAACTCATACTACAGCTGGAGTCGCTGCATTAAAATCGAGACTTAAGCGCCTTGGTGTACCAAATTATCAATATGTTGTTGCAACAATTGACGGTTGGGCACTGCGAATATCAACTATGTTTCCTGGGTCATGTAATGTTGTCGCAACTCCTGATACTCCTAAAGTTTTTTATCCTGAGTTGCGTCGCAAGGTTAATAAGTACATTGATTCTGGTCATATATCTGATCTTATTCAATCAACATATTCACGGTTATTGGTTGATGAATATCAAGACTGCAATTCTGATCAACATGCATTAATTTGTTCTATTTCAGAGTTTTTGCCGACTATTGTTTTCGGTGATCCAATGCAATGCATATTTAATTTTAGTGATCCTATGCCATGCTGGGTTAATGGGGTTCAAGCGAGATTTCCAATAATTTGTGAACTTAACACGCCTTGGCGATGGATAAACGCTGGGACACCGAATTTAGGTCGTTGGATTATAAACTGTCGTAATCTGTTAAATAAGGGCAACCCAATTGATCTGCTGAGTTGCCCGGAATATGTCCAATGGCATCAACTTACTGGTAATTATCAAACTGACTCAAAAAATCAGATTGACGTACAGTATCAAATCAGAAAAAAAAATGCCGCCTCTGATTCGTTATTAATTATTGGTAATCCTTATAAGGCTGATTTAAGACATCGTTTTGCTAGCACAGCGATTGGAATTGATGTGGTTGAACCTGTAGATTTGAAAGATATTTTAAATGACGCTTCTAAGTTTGATACCTCAAATGGGGTTAAATTAGCAAGCCATGTTATAGACTCAGTTTCAACTATGATGACAGGGATCAGGAAAGAATATTTGTTAAAACGAGTGGCCACTATTTTAGCGAGTCGGAACCGGACACCAGCAACTGCTTTAGAGATAGCTGTAAAATGTGTGGTGGAACAAGGAGATAATAATTCTATAGATAACTTACTTAGTTGTCTTGAACTCTGTTCAGAAACAAGGATTTATAGAAAAGGAGCTTTTTCAGCTCTTAAAAGTGCCGTTTCGCTTAGTATCGGCGATTCTAACAAAACAATAAGGCAATCGGCTGAAATAATTCGAGAGCAACGACGGCATCAAGGTGATCGTCGTATCCCAACGAAAGCTATTGGCTCCACGCTGCTACTGAAGGGCCTTGAAGCTGATCATGTATTTATTCTTGACGCTGATGGAATGAATTCCCATAATTTATACGTGGCTTTATCCCGAGGCGCAAAATCCATAACCGTTTTTTCAAACAAAAACATTCTCCCTTAACGGGTAATGAAAACATAGCTGCGATTTTGTCCGGTTGAAATTCCGTTTTGAAAAATATAGCTCCGGAATTTCCCCCCGGTTGATTTATGTTTCCGGTAACTAAAAAGCCAAGCGAATGTTAGTATTTACCATAAAACTAACATTCGGGTTTTAGGAATCCCAGGCACTTTCCCCGTCATTCTGGACACAAGAAAAACATGTGATTTCTGAGTTTTAAAAAAGGAGCCTCGGTCTAACTCAATTTCGATTTGCGGCTGGTGACACGAATGTTGGGGTTACCCCAACTTAGGGTGTATTTACTTGTAAATCTCGGTTATAACCAAAATTCTGAGGGTTTGGGTAAAAATGAAGCTTGGCAAGATGCCTTACCCGAGTTTACGACAATTATTCCCTATCATACTGCTTTGTATGAGTTAGGAACATTCCGGGGTTTTGGGATTACAACCCCAAGAGGAAAAAATATAAGCTGATGTTTGAACAAGCCTTCAAAAATATAGATGACATCCTCTGGAAAGAGGCGGGATGTGGGAGCGAATTGGATTACACGGAGCAGACCTCCTGGCTCCTGTTTCTGAAATACCTCGACGGTCTGGAGCAGGACCGTTCCGATGAAGCCGCCTTGAGCGGGAAAACTTACACCTACATTCTCGACACACCTTACCGTTGGGAACTTTGGGCCGCACCCAAAGGGAAAGATGGCAAGCTGGACCACAATGCCGCCCTCACTGGTGATGACCTCCGTGATTTCGTCAACCAGAAGCTCTTTCCCTATCTCCACGGCTTCACTCAAAGGGCCACCGGGCCGGACACTATCGAATACAAAATCGGCCAGATTTTCGGGGAGATCAAAAACAAGATCACCAGCGGCTACAACCTGCGCGAGATCATCGACCACATCGACGAACTGACCTTCCGGTCCCAGGTGGAAAAACACGAACTCTCCGCGCTCTACGAGGAAAAGATCAAACGCATGGGCAACGCCGGACGAAACGGCGGTGAGTATTACACCCCGCGTCCCCTTATCCGGGCCATGGTCAGTGTGGTCGCCCCAAAAATCGGCGAGACCATCTATGACGGTGCCTGCGGTTCGGCGGGCTTTCTCTGCGAGTCCTTCGATTATCTGAAATCTGGTGCCAATCTCACCACCGGGGACATCAAGGCTCTTCAGGAAAAGACCTTTTACGGCAAGGAAAAAAAGTCACTGGCTTATGTTATCGCCATCATGAATATGATCCTGCATGGCATCGAGGCACCCAACATCATCCACACCAACACCCTGACCGAGAATCTGGCGGATGTCCAGGAGAAAGACCGCTACAACATCATTCTGGGCCCAATGGAAACATAGCTGCGATTTCACCCAATAGAAATTCCCTTTTTTGAAAAGAACTGGAATATTTCTCCAATTCCACGTAAAGTCATATTTCGTTTTGCATTTCCAAATAAATTTCAT
>Ga0180007_10001992_pt1 | contig 25484 bp, 21 predicted proteins | sample MM_PC_MetaG_FD_121122 | JGI IMG/M metagenome (GOLD analysis project Ga0180007, IMG submission 121122) | Groundwater microbial communities from the Aspo Hard Rock Laboratory (HRL) deep subsurface site, Sweden - MM_PC_MetaG | ecosystem: Environmental > Aquatic > Deep subsurface > Groundwater... | reverse complement strand
ATTCGGGGGTAAAACAAAAGTACATTGTGTTGGTGACGGAGCCCCATGGATTGCAGAACAGGTAGAAAGAGTATTCGGCAATCATGGGAATTATTTAATCGATTTTTATCATTTATGTGATTACATGGCAGCAGCTTCTAAAAAGTGTTTTCCGGAAAATCCGGATGCTTGGCTGGATCAACAAAAAAAGAGAATGGAAGAAGGAGCTGTCAATGAAGTATTGAAGTCTTTGTCGTTACATGAAGAACCGAAATCAATACAAGACAAAGATGCGCCGGTTCGTTGCTGTTTGCGCTGTACCACCAAATTCCTTTATCCAAATATATTTGCCTAATCTATCAAACTTTGCCACGTAGCGCTTGAGGCCGCCCTCAACAAGGTAAACATTACCATTACTGTCTGCTGCAATGGATCTTATTGAATGAATCCCATAGCTACCAATGTATGTTGACCAAACCAGTTTTCCGTTTTCGTTGAACTTCGCAAGAAATGCCTCGTGAGCGCTTTTCGCTGTTGGTTGTATTGCATTGACTGTTGGGAAATCTGTGGATGAGGTATGACCAGCTACATAAAGGCCACCAGAGCTGTCAACTGCCACTCCTGATACCACGTTGTGAACCGAAGGATAAGAGCCATAGGCATCAGAGCCACCGAGATGAGTCGCCCACTGCAGTTTTCCATCAGGCGAGAATTTGGCAACTATACCGCTATAGTCACCCTGTCGCTTTTCTTGAATAGCATTTAATGTTGGAAAGTTATCCCAGTACTGGGTATACCCACCGATGTAAATATTCCATCACTGTCTACACGAATACAGTTTGCACGGTCATCGCCTTTACCACCAAGGTAGGTACTAAAAGCTATCTGAGAACAAGATTTTCTTTCAGCAAGCGAAGATCTTTTTAAACGAAAAACTTGCTGCTATTGCAGATGTAACAGCTATAAAGCTTAGTGATATAATAACAAGCTGTATTATGAATCTATCAGGAAAGTATTTCATCAAAGCCATTCTCAGCCCCCTATAATTTATTCTATAAGTTTCTTTATAACTCTAAAAATATCTTCTTAAGATTTATAATATTAAAGCACGTAATATTGAGTGATACTGTTAACAACAAGAAGTAAAAACAACAACCCGATAGACAACATAACAGGCCTGCAAGGAACTCTTCAAAAAATCGATAACATCAATTGTTAATTAATCATAAAGTTTATGGCCAAGTGTTAAATTATGAACTCTCAATTTTTTCCAGTTATAGGAAGAACCATTGTTGCAACTACTCCTTTGCTGGAACGGTTTTCAAGAAACACATCTCCATTATGAAGTATTGCCACTTGTCTGGCAAAATTTAAACCCAGGCCAGTACTTTTCTTTCCAGTATCAGGCCGTTGAAGAGAAAAGAATTTATCGAAAATTTTATCACCGGCATAATCCGGGATGCCGGGGCCGTTGTCTGCCACTTCAAAAATCACATTATTTTCTTCGGTTCTGGCTGTTAATTCAATCTGCTCATGGGGCATACTGAAATCAACTGCATTCTGGATAAGATTGGAGATGGCCTGATGAAGTAAAAATGAATCCCCCTGGATAAATATATCTTCTTTTATTTTAAAATTTATACTAACTTTTTTTATGGAAATGCTTGCTTTCTTGCTTTCAAGTACGGTTTTTACCAGTGAATGAATAGTCAATGTCTCAGATTTTTGTATGCTTTTTAAGTTTTCCAGAACCGATAATTCCAGCATCTGATCAACTATTCCCTGAATTCGATTGGTCTCAAACCTGATGTTTGCCAAAAACTGCTCGCGTTTATCAGGCGGCATATCTTCTTGTAGTAATTCCGCTGCTCCGCGAATGCCTGATAACGGGCCCTTTATTTCATGGGTTAAATTCTGAATATATTGTTCTACATATTTTTTGCCTTCCAAAGCCTCCTGCATTTTTATAAAAGCATTTCCGAGCTCTCCGACTTCGCTTTTATCAAGTTTAGGAAAAGCCGGTCTTTTTCCTGCTCCAACACCATTGGCATAATTGGTTAACCGTATAATCGGGCGGGTTATCCAGATCGAAACCAGATATGCCATAAATATTGCTGCCAAAAGAGAGATGGCTCCGATTCCTATAATCCGGGGCTTGGCCCTTCTCAAAAAATTATTGATATTCGTGGTTGGTTTTGCAACGGTTAGTACTCCGGCGATTTTGTTATTAACCATTATAGGTGCAGCCACATGCAGAACAGAAGAGTTTGAGTCATCTTCATTTTCCAAAGTGGACCTTGCTCCATATCCGCCAACTAAAGTCAAATAGACATCCCGCCAGTTGGAATAATCTTTACCCAATTCGTTGCTGCTATATGAATTAAAAATTACTTTTCCGGAATTATCTGTAATATAAACCCGGATGTCCACTTCCGTTTTTAAAAGGTCGTAGATTCCGGCAGAAAGATTTCGTGCATAGACATTTTTAAATGCTTTATCAAATTTTTCAGGATTAAAACTTCCTGATTCCATTTCAATCCCCACTATTGAAGCAAGGATATTGGCCTGATCAACAAGCGGATCTTCAACTCCTTCTAAATAACGGATGCGAAGATTATCAAGTATCCAGTTTATGGGAGGATAAAAGCAAACCACAAATATCAAAAGAGAACAGATAAAGATTCTTACTCCTAATTTCATAAGCCCTCTTTCAGTGAATATCCCGTTCCACGATGTGTTACAATAGGCTCGATTTCACTATTAATACTTTTAAGTTTTGCACGAATGTTTTTAATATGGGCATCAACGGTTCGATCCATGCTGGCTTCAGGTTCGTCCCACACAAGATCCATAAGCTGATCACGAGTATAAACTTGCCCCGGTCTTTGGATGAATGTTTTTAAAATATCATACTCATAACGGGAAAGCTCAATCGGCGAATCGAAATAGGTTATACGACGTTTTGATTCGTTAATTTGGAATGTTTTTGGTTGCAATGCTTTGGGCGAAGGAACCTGGGCATTTGAATTTGATACGCGCCGCAATACAGCTTTAACCCTTGCTGTAAGTTCTCTTGGGCTAAATGGCTTAACCACATAGTCGTCTGCGCCGATTTCAAGACCTACCACACGATCTACTTCATCTGCTCTGGCCGTTAAAAAAATAATGGGGATAGTATAAGTCTTTCTGATTACTTTGCACAGTTCAAGACCATTAATATCCGGCAAACCAATATCAAGTATAATAAGGTCCATCTTCTTTTCAGATAATAGTTGCATGACAGGGTTGCCGGATGAAAGGCAACTAACATCAAACCCGTCAGTTTCAAGAGCATACTGGATGGAATCTATAATTGTAGGTTCATCTTCAACAATAAGAATTTTTGGCTTCATGATATTAGTCCCTGTTTAGAATGTGTCGAAATCTTACGATTGCAGTTTGTCAGAATTATCAGGGTATAAAAGTGTACGAATACCGGGTTTTTTATGGCTTGCAATTTTATCTTTTAATTTCACATAAAACAACTGAAAACAGAAAAAAGCCAGGCAGATGAATGAACATATAATTATTACCACAGCAGTATATTCTCCAAAAAGATTTATGCTTTTCTTATACCAGCCGTTTATTAATGGAACCCCCAGCATGATGAGCCAGTACCATATAAGGGGAATCAAAATACTAAGATTTTGTTTCCCTTCAAACGGCTGCATAGGTGTTTTGGTTTCTTTGGGTTTCTTTTTCATAAGATTAAGTAGATATTTATTGAGAATTAATCGAATAGTAAAATAGGCGATATAAAGGCAGGACACATAAATAATAATTCCTGCCGCCAGATGAATCCGTGATGGCGTAAACCATCCCATGCTAAATCCCGATTCATACAAATTAATTGATATGATAATTCTAACTGTATTTACAACAAGTGTTAGCACAAAAGCTGCTGCAAGACTGAAAAACAGCCACAAGAACTTTTCCGTAATATATCTCAAGCGATAAATCCCGTAAAAGGCTATCATGCAAAAAGATATGATCAAAAAATTTACACCTGCACAAGCCGGAGCTATGATAACGTGATTTTCGCTACAGATAAAACCCTGACCTTTTTCCAGTTCAAAAGTAACCGGCATAAACATTTCTATCAGATTTGCAGTAGGAGCCAAAATCCAGACCAGATCACCGCTATCCGCATGGCTGTAATGATACTTAAAGCCAAAAGCTATAACCAGTGCAATTGTATAGAAAACAAGCTTTTTGGGGAGAAGATATCTTTTCAAAAGAACCTCTTTTATAATTTTGTATGTAAGGGTTCAAGGATTCGAGGATTCCAGGGTTCAAGGGTAATAATGAAAAGGATTTCCTTTGATCACTTAGCCTCATGAATCCCTGGACTCTCAGTCTATCGGCTTACACCAATGGCATTTGATTAATTCATATCTAAATTTTCGGTTTTTTTAACCCCACCTTTTTTAACATAAGAACTCCACCCGTAATAAAACCAAGTGCAATAATCAAAAGCAACATATCCGGTTCCGGAACACTTGCCATACTACCACCTACAGCAAGATTTGATACATTTTTTGGTAAAGGCAGAGGTTGGTTTACATCCTCACTTTGTCCTTCGGGATTGACCACAACTTCACGTACTGCTACAAAAGAAGTATTTGTAGTAAGCAGATTATATGAAATTCCTAAAGAGGTTACTTCTTTTTTGTTTTCTTCACTGTTATAATTGAAGTTAAAATCCGAAAGCTGTGCAATACGGGTCCTTGCCCACAAATATTTAAGCGCATGATTTGTTTCCAAAGGTTTGGCTTCGGATACATTGATTGTTTGAACATATTCTCCCGATCCGCTTTGCCCGCTAACTTCGATAACACCCTTCGCATTATTCCGGTATTTTCCGAAAACAACTACCGGCCTTTTTGCAAAAAGATCGGGAATACTTTCAGGTTCAATATCATATGCTTCAAACCCGGATTTGTTTAACGAAATGCCGGTTAAAACAGGAGACTGGATATATTGCCTGAATTTTTCTGCGACAGGATAGGCTTCTTCAGGCTTTGTAACAACAAAGGGTTCTCCCAGTCCTGCTTTGGCAATGCCTTCTATTAGGTATCTATTTACACTGCTTCCAATACCGAACGAAAAAACATTTGTCCGGTTAAGATTATTATGAATCAGGTCAAACACATCTTTTTCAGCAGTGATATAGCCGTCTGTAACGATTACAATACTTCTTGAAAATGATTCATCTTTGTCAATATCCATTGCCTTTTTTAATGCCGCATACAACTCGGTTCCGCCACCACCCGACTGCCCATCAATCAATCGTATGGCCTGATTAATATTTTCCTTATTTGCAGGCAAAGAAGTAGAAGACATCAAATTTGATCTGCCTGCAAACAGAATCACATTAAATTTATCGGTTGGCTTAAGTTTTCCGATAAGATTTTTAAGAAGTATTTTGGAAGTATTTAATGGAAAGCCATGCATGGAACCTGACACATCAACGACAAATATATACTCACGCCCTGGGATATTTTCAGGCAGTATTCTTTCCGGAGGTTGTACCATAAGCAGAAAAAAGTTTTCATCTTTACCTTCATAAAGCAAAAGCCCTGACTCTATTTTTTCACCAGCCAGCCGGTATTTTAATATATAGTCGCGGTTTCCTGCAAAATCTTCAGGATCTTTAAGAATGATGTCGGCAATGGAATCGCTTTCATATTTAATATTGGTTGCATGTGATGTGCAAATTACTTCCTGAAGAGCAATCCCTGTTGAAACATGGGCGTTAATATTAAAATGTGTCCGGGGCAAAGATCCTTCTTTAAGATAAGGATTTTTAACCCACAGATCGGTTTCAGGCGAATTCGCTTCTGTCTGGCTTGAGTAACGGGGGCCAACAACCGTTGGGTAAATAAATGAATAAATGCCGTCTGTCGGCACCAGAAGCTCCGTATAACTTAATTCAACAAGTATGGAAGTATTCGGCATGATATTGGCTACATTCATTGAAAATACATTAGGTCGCTGCTGTTTTAAAAGCGATGCGCTTTTACCCTGTTTTTTAGCTGTATCAAAGATTTTTTGGGCTGCTTGCCGTTCTTCAATCTTTGCGGTTATTATCTCGTCTCCAACCATCATTTTCATGCCGTGCACAGCAGCCCGTGTGGACGCCGGAAAAATATAGCGCGCACTAATGGGTTTTACCCCATTGTTTTTATACTTTTGGGTAACAACCACCTCTGCAATCACACCGGTTATATTAACTTTCACGTCCGTTTCTTCAAGCGGGAAATTATCAACAGACGTATCACCGTTTTCGACATAAAAATACGGTGAAAGCGTTTTGTCTTCTTTGCTTTCCGCAAACCCTGTTTGGCAAACACAAAAAACAATAAATCCTGTAATAAGAAAAACCCAGCATCTTTTAAATTTGATATTCATCATAACCCCCTTTTGTTTGAAAGTTAAAAGCTGCAAACTTGATATTTTCAATTAATGGGGATTATGGATTTAAAATATGAAATGATTATGAAATGATTATGAAATTTTGAAGAAAAAAATTAGGATAGAAAAGTTTAGGGTTTAATATTAAAACTTACTTATACTCCTGTAATAATATATCATATGCAATGGGAGCCGGGCTCTATTCGTTTTTTAAATTTTTATACCAGTCCTCTTTTCCATACATTTCTTTTACACATACCGGGCACATGCTATGAGTGAATGAGGCATCTGTGTGAGTTTCAAGGTAGACCTCTATCTGGCTCCAATAACCCTTATCGGTACGGATATTTTTGCATTTTGAGCAAATAGGCAATAATCCTTTCAGCGTTTTGACATTATTAAGAGCCTTTTGAAGTTCCAGGATCAATTCCTCACGTTGTTTTTCAACTTTTTTGCGTTCAGTAATATCTAAAAGACACCCTATCTTTTTGATGGGGACACCACTATCATCTGTTATCGTTTCCCAATAAGATAAGATAACTCGCTCTTCGCCATCAGGCCGGATAATTCTGAATTCTTTCGGACCGATTATGTTCCCAACTTCCATCGCTTGGTCTTTTTTTTCAATATCATCTCTGTCATCCGGATGAATCCATTGGGTCAAATGATCTTCGGGTTTAACTTCATCCCTGCTAATACCGAAAATCCGGAATATTTCATCGGATCTTATGTAGCGATCATTAATTATATCATATTCAAATGATCCGAGATGCGCAAGCTGCTGGGCTTGAACTAATAAATTTTTACTCTGCCGGAGTTCTTCCTCCGCCTTTTTACGTTCGGTGATATCCAAAACAGACCCTATTATTTTACTTGGCATGCCGTTATCATCCATAAATGTTTTTGAATTGGCAGAGACAACCCGCTCTTCGCCGTCAGGCCTGATTATTCTGAATTCAAACAGATCGGTGCTATTTCCTGTTAGCGCCTGTTTAAACTGCTTTTCCACATCATCCCTGTCATCCGGATGAATCCATTGATACAAACGATCTTCGGGAGCAACTTTATCCCGCTTAATGCCTAAGATCATGAATAATTCATCAGACCGTTTGAAGCGATTTGTTTTTATGTCGTATTCATATGATCCTAAATGCGCAAGCTGCTGGGCTTGGTTTAATAAATATTCACTCTGCCTGAGTTCATCCTCAACTCTTTTACGTTCGGTGATATCCAAGAGATAACCTGTTCTTTTGATGGGTACTCCGCTATCATCAAATGCTATCTCCGCATTGGCAGAGACAACCCGCTCTTCACCGTCAGGCCGGATTATTCTAAATTCAAAGACCCCTATTTTATGCCCTGATTCCAATAGTTGAAAAATCTTATCTAAATGATTCATATCATCCGGATGAACACATTTGATTAGACGTTCTTCGGGATTAACTTCATTTTGTTTAATACCTAAAATCCGGAATAATTCATCAGAGCGTTCAAAACGATTTCTGCTCCTATCAAACTCATATGATCCTATATGCGCAAGTTTCTGGGTTTGGTTTAACAGATTTTCCCTCCGCCGGATTTCTTGCTCAGCTCTTTTATGTTCTGTGATATCCAAAACATATCCTATGAATTTAACCGGGACACCTTTATCGTCCAATATTATTTCTGACTTGGCCGAGACAACCCTTTCTTCGCCATCAGGCCGGATTATTCTGAATTCAACCGGTCCCGGGTTATTTACTGTTAGTGACAGTTTAAACTGCTTTTCTACATAATCCCTGTCATCAGGATGTATGGTTTTGATTATACGCTCATCGGAAACAACTTCATGCCGGTTAAGACCGAAAATCCGGAATAATTCATCGGATCGTTTGAATCTATTGTTAATCATATCGTATTCATATGATCCAAGATGTGCAAGTTTCTGGGTTTGGTTTAACAGATTTTCCCTCCGCCGCAACTTCTCATCTGCTCTTTTACTTTCGGTAATATCCAAAAAATACCCTATCATCTTAATCGGTATGCCACTATCGTCCAATAATATTTCAGAATTGGAAGAAACAATCCGCTCTTCGCCGTCAGGCCTGATTATTCTAAATTCAACCAGACCGACTCTATTCCCTGCTAACAGCAGCTTTATCTGCTTTTCAACATATTTCCAGTCATCAGGATGAATTCTTTTGATTATATCCTCTCTGGAGTCAACTTCATCCCGGTTAAGACCGAAAATCCGGAATAATTCATCGGACCGTTCGTAATCGTTAATCTTTATATCCAGTTCGTATGATCCAAGATGCGCAAGCTTCTGGGCTTGGGTTAACAAATATGCCCGCCTCCTGAGTTTTTCTTCCGCATTTTTACGTTCGGTAATATCATAAGAGATAACCATTAGAATTGAGTAAGTACCATCTTTATCTTTTATGGGTTGCGCATGAGACCAATACCATCTTTTTTTGCCGGAAAATTCAATGGGGATTTCATAATCAGCTGGTTGTCCTGTCTCAATAATATCAAGATTTTTTTTAACCAGGTCTTCAGCCATAGGAGATACAATGATTTCCGTTAGTTTTTTTCCTATAAGACTTTCGGGCTTAACGCCAATAATCTCAGCTGTTTTCCGGTTCATGAATATGAGCCTTGATTCTCTGTCATAAACATGGATCGGGTTGTTATAAAGATCGATTAGCTGTCGATATAAGTTATCAGCATGCTGTTCAACCTCTTTGAATCCTGTAGTATCCGAACGGATACCATTGCCCGCTGTATCTTTTGTCGGATCCGCATGCATACGTATTTCTTTTAATTCAATTAATTCTTTTTCTAATGTATTTACCTTTTGTACTAATTCTTCATAGGTCGGCTTCCTATCCATTATAAAACCCTCCAATGGGGTGAAAATCTCAATGAATAAAGAGCATATTTAGTGGGAAGCAGAAAAGAAAAAATGAATGAATGAATGAATGAAAAATCTTGCTAACATATCATATCTCTTTTTCTTCATCGGCAATATCAGGAAGTAAGTTGGGAGTCTGGTCATCATCTCCTCTTTCAAGCCGATCATCCATTTCACCAATATATGCTGCAAGTGTGTTTCCCGACTGTTCTATTGCAGTTATGAGGTCTTGATTAAGCTGATCTATTTTTGCCTGCATAGCTGCATTCGATTCTTCGTTTAAGGCTGTTTGTTTTGCTATTTCTGTTTCCATGAAGGTTCGCAATTCAGTAAAACGCGAAGTCTCGGCCTGGTCTGCAAGTTCACGATTGGCCTGTAGTTCACGTGCATGGCGACGAGACTCAAATAGCACCGATGTTTGCAGATAGATCATAAAAACAAGGAACAAGACTGTTAGAAAAGACAAGGCTCCAAGCATGACTAGTCCAAGCGGTGCCTGAACTGCGGTAAAACCCAGGGAAAGAGTTGTAGGTGTTGTAAATGTGGTCCAATTAAGTGCAGCAAAAGCGGCAATTACTGCCAGGGCGACAAGCAATAACAGCGTATGAATTTTCATATTGACCAATCTCCTTAACAATCGTTAATTAATGATAATTTTGAAATTATATTAATATATCAACATATTTTTTGCAATAATATGTTCGGCCTTCGTATTTTTTATCCTTTTAATAAGCATAAATAAAAAGTTATCTTATAGTATCTTTCACTTCCAGGAGATATTTATATAATCTCTTTCTCATGGGGTATTGCATTTAAATTATCGATTGGACTTTTAGAATTTCGCCTTGGTATTATAAAATCGTTAAACATCAAAAACAAAAGAGAACCAAATGAATAACAAAGTTTTGAAATGGTCGTATCCTGTCATTCGCTGGGCTATTGCTATAACTTTTGTGTATGCCGGGGCTTCAAAACTACCTGATACCGAGGCATTTTCCGAATTAATTGGTGCTTACGGACTTGTACCCGAAAGCATGGTTCCAATAGTAGCCGTCCTGCTTCCTATTTTGGAAATTTTGGCCGGTATCGGACTTGTTTTTGATTTGCGCGGAAGCCTTTTTGTTATTACCGCGTTGTTGCTGCTTTTTATCGGGGTGTTGGGATATGCTGACTACCTGGGATTTGACATAGATTGTGGATGCTTTTCGCCGGGTGATCCCGAAGCAAAGGCGTTTCATGGGTTGAGAGCTGCAATTTTAAAAGATGGTGTATTGGTGGGTTGCTCTGCCTATTTGTATCTATGGCGAATAAAGACTTCGCATTCACCAATTAATATTTTGGGGACAACTTTTAATAAAATGTTACAAGGAGTTAAATCATGAATAAGCGATGGATTAATACAGTGATTATAATTATTGCCGCAATTTTACTGATGCCCTTATCCTCTGTGGCAAAAAACAAATTTGAAAAAGAGGTCGATTTAGAAGCCAAAGCGGTGAAACTGGTGAAAGAAGTGCAGCAGGGTGGATATGATGTCATTACCACAAGCGAACTTAAACAAATGAAAGATGATAGAAAAGACATGGTGATCGTTGATACCATGCCATACAAGGATAGCTACAAAAAAGCCCACATCCCCGGCGCAAAACAATTTCTTTTTCCAATACCCCTAATGGAAAAATGGGATAATGCGGAAACAAACGGCAAAACAGAACAAGACTTTGCTGCCCTGCTGGGGCCGGACAAAGATAAAATCATCGTGATTTACTGTGGATTTGTCAAGTGTACCAGAAGCCACAACGGAGCTTTATGGGCCAAGAAACTAGGATACAAAAACGTGTACCGGTTTCCGGGAGGCATTTTTGCATGGAAAGGTGCGGGATATGATGTTGAGAAAGTAAAATAAAGCGATAGGCCATGCTGTATGTTGCTTCAATGTAAAGCTCATCTTCTGTGTATATCCGGGTGAAGTGGAAATGCCCGCCACTGTGTGGCAATTTTATATTCTTTCTGAAGCTGTTCAATACGTCCGGTAATGAAGTAACACCAGGGTCAGATGTAATCGAAAAATATCTCAAGTGTTAAATATGCAGGCATTTCTTTTGTCCTTAAGTTTTTTTGTTAGTGTCCGCATTCACCGCCGGCATGACCGCCACAGGCATGTTGTATAGTCATTTCAGGCATTATGGTACTTTGAAATATTTTGAGATTTTCTTGAACTGAACCTTTATTCGCCCTATAAACTTTGATTCCCATTTCATTTAATTTGTTGATAGCTCCTGCTCCAATGCCGCCAACAATGATTACATCAACCATTTGTCCATCTAATGCTTTTAAGGGGCTGCACTTACCGTGCGCATGGCCCAAATCCTGATTGTTAATTGTATAAGTAGATTTTGTTTCTGTATCAAAAACCACAAAGCTCGGGGCTGTGCCGAAATGCCCGAACACTTCACTATCCAGTCCCTTATCAGATTCCACGGGAAAACATATTTTCATTTTTTATAATCCTTTTTATTTATTTACGAGGAATTAATAATAGCACCGCATCTGTCCTGGCGTGCTACATCGATTTTGGCTTTACAGCATGTCAGGGCGCAACCTACCACGCTTAGCACTTTTTCCGGGGTATTGTTTGTTTCACTTATATGGGATAAAATCACATGTTCGAGGTTATTGTGCTGGATTTCCTGTAGCAGTACTTTTGACTCCTGGTTTGATAAATGGCCCGAGCGGCTTTTTATCCGCTGTTTTAACGGCCAGGGGTAGGGGCCGTTTGTAAGCATTTCAGGATCATGGTTTGCTTCAAGAACAAGTATGGAACATTTTTTCAGATTCTCTTTTACCATTGTAGTTGCAATCCCAAGATCAGTTGCAATTCCGATTTTTGTTTTGTTTTTAGATACCGTAAATCCTGACGTATCTTTTGCATCATGGGATAATGAAAAAGGATAGAAAGAAAGACCATTTATATTAAAGCCCGTACCGCATTCAAAATTTATAAATTCAGCAATTTTTCCAAGAAATGAAGATGCGGCTTGTTGGGTTTTATGGCTTATATACACAGGGATGGAAAACCTGCGGGAAAGTACTCCTACACCGCTTATATGATCGGAATGTTCATGGCTTACAATAATTGCGTCAAGATTATCGGGAGCAAGATTGTTTGCTTTCATCCTTCGTTCAATCTCAATACCGGACAATCCGGCATCAATAAGAACTGATGTGTGGCCGTCTGAAATATATATTGAATTTCCCTTGCTGCCGCTTGCAAGCATGCAAAGCTTAAGATCTGATGATTTATCGGGTTTTTTAAATGAAGTATTTTCCTTCACATTATACTCCGGTATGCCCGAAACCTCCTGTACCGCGCTTTGTCTCCTCAAGACTTTCAACAAGCTCTATTTTTGCCTGGTAAACCCGCTTTAATAGCATCTGGGCAATTCTGTCTTTGCGTTTGAAAGTATAATCCTTATTCCCATGGTTAATTACTGCTATTTTTATTTCACCACGATAATCCGAATCTATGGTGCCTGGAGAATTTATCAGGCCTATCCTGTGATTAACGGCAAGCCCGCTTCTTGGGCGTATTTCAATTTCAAATCCTTCGGGAATAGATACTGCAAAACCGGTAGGTATCAGGGCGATGTCTCCTGGTTTAACGACAACATCTTTTGCAAGACAGGCATATACATCCATACCTGCGCTATTGGGTGTCATATAGCACGGTAAAGGGATATCAGCATCTTTATCAGGGTTTAACCGTAAAAAACGTATTGTAGGTATATTTTCCATTATTAAGAATTTAAAACATCCATAAACTGTTTTTTATCTGCAACAGGTCCAAGAACGGTTAGTGAAAGATTAGCAGGATCAAAAAGCAAATTCGCCAAATCTGATACTGTATCTTTTTTTACCGATTCGATTTTGTCGATTACTTCCTGAAGCGGAATATGGCGATTAAATATTATTTCGTTTTGCGCCTGTCTGAACATCTGATTATCAGTACTTTCGGAAGCAAGAAGCAAACAGCCTTTTGTATACTCTACCGATTCTTTAAGTTCGCTATCACTTATAGTATTTTCTTTAATCTTTTTAATTTCCTTTATAATTAAAGCTGCTGCATCAAGGGCATTATCCGGATCAACCGCAGCATAGGCACCAAACATACCTGTATCTATATAGGAGGAGATAAAAGAATATACTGAATAGGCAAGACCTCTTTTTTCACGTATTTCTTGAAAAAGCCTTGAACTCATATTGCCGCCGAGTATTGTATTTATAAGTGAAAAAGCATATCTTCTTTCATCTGTGAGAGGCAAGCCTTTATATAAAACACATATATGAGCCTGTTCAAGATCCTTGTCAAATATATTAGCACCTTTTTGCACATCAGGATTTATACGTTCAGGAAAAGATGAAGTATTTTGATAAGATTCAAAAACCGGGCATACAATATCTAAAATATTTTCATGTTCTATGTTTCCGGCAACAGAAATAATAATCCGGGAGGGCTGGTAACGTAAGGTAAAAAACTCTTTTATTTTTTCCGGCTTAAAATTAATAATATTTGAGCGTGTCCCAAGTACTGAAGACCCGAGAGGATTGTTTTTGAAAAAGCATTGGCCGGAAAGATGATGTATATAATCTTCCGGAGAATCTTCAACCATTCCTATTTCCTGGATTATCACAGGGCGTTCTTTTTCAATTTCTTTGATATCGAATTCGGAATTTAAAAAAATATCAAAGAGAAGATCACTGGCAGTTATAATATGGGATGTTATTACTTTGGAATGATAACAGGTTGTCTCCATGGAGGTGAATGCGTTTGTGTTTCCCCCCATGGAGTCAAATTCTTTGGAAATCTGAAATGCCGACCTTTTAGCTGTACCTTTAAAAAGCATATGTTCGATAAAATGGGAAAGACCACTTTCTTCCTCCGATTCATCGCGAGCCCCTGAGTTTACCCATATACCCATTGAAACTGAACACGATTGGGGCATGTTGGCAGTAATTACTCTGATGCCGTTTGAAAGTACGGTTTTATTTTCAGGCCGGTTCATTTTCATCTTCTAAAACGGCCTTATGGCTTAAGCGGATTTTGCCGTCTTTGGATATCTCAAGAACCTTAACTTTAATTGTGTCCCCTTCTTTTACTATATCCGAAACCTTGGTTACTCTTCGGGTTGCAAGCTGAGATATATGCACAAGGCCGTCTGTGCCGGGCATAATCTGCACAAAAGCGCCAAAATCCATGATCTTAACCACGGTTCCGTCATATACAGCGCCGATCTCCGGTTCTTGTGTTATATTGTTTATAAGATTTAAAGCGGCAGCTCCGTCTTCTTTAGATACAGCTGCAATTTTCACAAGACCGTAGTCGTCAATTTCAACGCGGGTGTTTGTTTCGCTCTGTATAGATCTGATTGTTTTCCCACCAGGGCCAATAATTTCCCTGATCTTGTCAGGATGAACCTTTACGGTGAATATAGCCGGAGCATGCGGGGATATTGCTTCCCTGGGCTGGTTAATAGCTTCCAGCATCTTTTCAAGGATATGAATTCTGCCTGTACGTGCCTGCTCCAAGGCACTTTCCATTATAGATTTGGAAAGCTCATGAATTTTTATGTCCATCTGAAGAGCGGTTATTCCTTCCCGGGTTCCTGTAACCTTAAAATCCATATCTCCGGAATGATCTTCATCTCCAAGTATATCGGAAAGAATTACAACCTGATCTCCTTCTTTAACAAGACCCATTGCAATTCCTGAAACCGGCGCCTTAATCGGGACTCCTCCATCCATTAAAGCCATAGACCCTGAACAAACAGTGCCCATTGATGATGAACCGTTTGATTCGAGAACTTCGGAAACAAGACGTATTGTATAATCAAAGTCTTCTTTGGCCGGAAGTATTTTTTCTAAAGCACGGGTAGAAAGGCCGCCATGGCCAATATCTCTTCTGCTTGGTCCGCCAACGCGTTTGGTTTCGCCAACTGAATAAGGCGGAAAATTATAGTGCAGCATAAACGGCCTTAATTCTTCACCGCTTAATGTTTCAACTCTTTGTTCATCAGGACCTGACCCAAGTGTCAGTACTGCCAGAACCTGTGTTTCGCCTCGAGTAAAAAGAGCACTGCCGTGTGGTCTTGGAAGCACGCCTACTTCGCATGTAATGGGCCTTATTTCATCATATTTTCTGCCGTCTAAGCGCTGACCTTCGTTAACTATAAGGGCCCTGGTTATTTTTTTCTGTAAACCATAAAATATCTCAGAAAACTCATCTTTGCGTTCGGTATACTCAGCGCCAAGTTGCTCAAATAATTCGGCCTTTAGGGTGCGCATGGCAGATTGTCTGTCGATTTTTCCCGGTATAAGAAGAGCTTCGCGTATACGGGAGGCAGCAATGGATTCAACCGTTTCTTCAAAAGCGTTGTCTTTTTCTTTTTCGGTGTAATTTCTTTTTGGAAGTCCGTTGGTTTCTCTTAGCTTATGTTGAATGTCAATGATAGGCTGCATAGCTTCATGGCCGAAAAAGATTGCTTCAAGCATATCTTTTTCGCTGACTATGTTGCTTCCGCCTTCAACCATGACTACACCGGTTTTTGAGCCTGCAACGATAATATTTATATCGCTGCCCTCGCACTCATTTATTGTCGGGTTTGCAATAAATTGTCCGTCTTTTCTGATAACCCTGACACTGGCAATCGGTCCGGCAAAAGGTATATCGGATATTTCAAGAGCGGCCGATGTGCCTATCATAGCAAGTACATCAGGATCATTTTCTTGATCCATTGATAAAACTGTTGCAATTATCTGAATTTCGCAACCGTAACCTTTGGGAAACAAGGGCCTGATTGGCCTGTCAATAAGACGCGAAGTCAGTGTTTCCTTTTCCGAAGGTCTTCCAATCTCTCGTCTGAAATAATTTCCGGGTATGCGCCCTGCCGCATATATTTTTTCCTGATATTCGACGGAAAGCGGCAAAAAATCCCTGGGACGTTCATCATATGAAGAAACTGCGGTAACAAGAACAACAGTATCACCGTATTGCACAGTCACCGATCCTGACGCCTGTTTAGCCAGTTTGCCAGCCTGTATGCTAAGAGTTTTTCCCCCTATATCGGCGCTATATGTGTTTATCATAAAATTCTCCTAAATAATAATTAACATTTGTCATTGTAACGTTATGATTGCTGAAACGAATTTATTGTGTAATGCAGAGTTAACAACCTTTTACAGAACGGATTTTATACAATAATCTATTCATGAAAGATGAATCTAACCTGCTGAGCCAGTTTAAAATGCCCCATTTTGGCCGATCTTAAGCGTTGGGTTCAAATTTCAATCCTCGAAATACTCAATGTATTCCTGCGGTTGAAATTTTATCCCGCCTTGAGCTTGACCAAACTGAAACGTTTTGAAAGTGGCTCTGCTGTATAGAATAATAACTTCAGAATGTATTCCTTTGCAGCAATTTAGAATAGAGGTTTAAGAGCTGTATGGTCATATAAACCTCTATTGACTTTCGATACCCATTTTTATCTTTCCGGATATTTAAGAGAGTGGAACGATGCTACGCTCATTACCGGCAGGCATATTTTTTCGGCTCGTAAGGATCTGCACTTTGAACTGATCAAAAAAATTATCTTCTCAAACCAAGAGTAGTAATGATTGTCCTGTAACGTTGTACATCTTTGTTTTTAACATAATTTAAGAGTCTGCGCCTTTTACCTACAAGCATGAGCAAGCCTCTTCTTGAATGATGATCCTTGGCATGAACCTTAAGGTGTTCGGTAAGATAACTTATTCTGAAAGTTAATAGGCCCACCTGTACCTCCGGAGAGCCGGTATCGCTTTCATGTAATTTATATTTTTCGATCAATTCCTTTTTATCATCTGTTTTAAAAACCAATTTCTTTTTGCCTCCTGTTTTCTATCTGGAAATAACTATTTGATTATACATTGTTAACTATTATTTTATAAACCATATTACAGATTAAAATTGACAAAAATAATATTCTTTTTCTTTATATACATTTATAAATACAAACAAACAACAAATTTTATTCAGTAAAAAGCCTGTTTTTTTATCCTGGTTCAATTATTGTTAATCACACAACAATAGATAAATTTATTTCCGATCTTATTTAAAATGGCCAAAAGATCGTTATTGTTGTTTACAATTTTAATAAAGCTATCCGTTTTGTTTGTTTGTACTAAATTAATATCACGTTCGGTAATTAATTTACCATGGGATAACTTTTCGATCAATATATCATCGGCTATATATCCGGGGATATGTTTAAGTGCATCAGACATGTTTAACAAATGTTTCGAAATATTACCCTCTTTTGATATAATTTCCTCAAGGATATCAATAGATAGAGCCTGGTTTATGTTTAATCCGCAGCTTTCAATTCTTCTTAATTGACTAAGATGTCCACCGCATCCAAGAGATTTTCCGATATCTGCGCATAATGTTCTTATATATGTGCCAGCCGAGCAAGACACTTCAAAAAGAACTTCAGGAAGATTTATATTAATAGGTTTTATATAATGTATGTCAATTTTCCTGGGCGGTTTAAGAATTGGCTTGCCTTGTCTTGCATACTTATAAAGAGGAATTCCCTTATGTTTTAAAGCTGAATAAGCCGGAGGAACCTGATCGATGCTTCCTTCATATTTTTTAAAAACCGCTACTATATCTTCTTCCGAAAAATTCAAATCCTTGCTTGTTGATATAACTTCACCTGTAAAATCCTGTGTATCTGTTTCAATCCCTAAACACAGCCTGGCAATATATTTTTTATTTCCTTCAAGAAAAAATCTTGAGATTTTTGTTGCCTCATTTATGCAGCATGGCAATACTCCCGTGGCAAAAGGATCGAGAGTGCCTGTGTGTCCCACTTTCTTTGCACCTGTCAGTTTTTTTATAATAGAAACTGCCCTTGCTGAACTTATATCAGCAGGTTTATCAATAATTAATAATCCGCTGTTAATTTTTATACACCCTTTAAGCAGAGTTGGCGGGGTTTAAAACCCCAACCTACTACCATATCCCTTTATATGCCGCCACTGTTGTGAAGCTATAGTTATAACTTTTCAGCAAACCTCATAATAATTGTTTTTAATTCATCCAAACCGGTTTCAAGATTAAAACCTGCCGCACTGAAGTGTCCGCCCCCGCCAAAGGATAAGGCTATATCCGTAACATCAATGGTTCCATCCGAACGCAGACTTACATGAAAATTCTTAATACCTTTTATTTTGCTTTTGCTGTTTCTTTTTTCCTGAATAAGAACAGCAACTTTTATACCTTTAATACGTTTAGCATAGCTGATAAGGCCATCAATGTCTTCAGATTTAGTTCCGGTCTCGTTAATCATATCCGAGGTTATGGTCATCATTGAAAGTTTGCCGTTTTCTGATATTGCAATGGAATCAAGAGCAAGGTTTAAAAGACGGATGCGTCCTAAAGAATATTTTCCATAAACATTTTGTGCGATTTTATAGGGATCTGCTCCGTAAGCTATCATTTCTTCACAAATTGCGAAAGCCGGTCCGTTTGTATTTGAAGCCCTGAAAGACCCGGTGTCAGTTAAAATGGCCGTATATATTGAAGTAGCAATTTCTTTATTAATGGGAATATTCATCTTTTTTATTATACGATAAACTAATTCTGCCGTTGAACAAGCTGATGTATCGACAAGCCGACAGGTTCCATAACCTGTGTTTGTTACATGGTGGTCTATATTAATAATAACCGGAATCGTCGCTACTGCCTTTGCAGATTTTCCTATGCGCTCTAAATTTCCGCAATCAAGAATAACGGCCGTATCAAATTCATAAAGCTCATTAATTTTATATTTTATGAGTTCAGTCCCAGGGAGAAATCGATAAACCGAAGGAATGGAGCTTTCGTTCAACAAAAATGTTTTCTTATTAAGAAAACCAAGAGCAAAACCAACGGCAAGCAAAGACCCTATTGCATCACCATCCTGGTTTATATGAGAAGTGATCAGCACATTAGAGCTATTTATCAGATGTTCTATTATGCGGTCCATTATCCTTTGTGTTTATGAGTCCATTTTTATTGACTTTAGAACGTTTTCAATCCGTTCTCCATAATCATATGATTCATCATAAAAGAAAGAAATCTCAGGCATATATCGCAAAGAAAGTTCGCTTGACAAAGAGCGTTTTAAAAATCCGGCGGCGCTTTTAAAACCTTTTAATGCTTCGTCAGCATTAGTTTTGCCGCCGGTTGTGGTAAAATAAATGCGCGCAATTTTGAGATCTTTAGACATTTTGACATCAGTAATTGTCGTCATTTCAAGACGAGGGTCTTTTATATCTTTTAACAGTAGTGCAGATATAATTTTTTGTATCTGCCCGCCGACTCTTTCAGCCCTTGAAAAACCTGTCATATATTGATTAACTCCATTTCAGTATTTACAATTTCGGCAAGACCCAATTCATCAGCAAAGCTAAAAGCTTTATCTATTTTGGAATTAACCATAGCCTTGTCATTTCCTACAAAGGCTATGCCTATTATTGCTTCCTCGTAAATATCATTTGAGTCTACTTCTGCAACCGATGCGTTGAAATTGTTCTGTAGTCTGCCGATAAGTGATTTTACAATTTTTCTTTTGCTTTTCAGAGAGCGGCAGTCATGAAGCCTGAAAGTAATTATTCCTAGACCGACGACCATATTTATTATTCGAATTCCGGTTTAACTTCTTCTATATAATAAAATTCAATTACATCATCAACTTTTATATCATTATAATTTTCTATGCCGATTCCGCATTCAAATCCGGTCAAGACCTCTTTAGCATCATCTTTAAATCGCTTTAAAGAAGAATTCTTTCCTTCGAAGCATACTATACCGTCTCTGATCAGGCGTGTTTGACGGCCACGTTCTATTTTACCATCTAAGACATAACAGCCTGCAATAGTACCAAATTTAGGAACATGAAAGACTTCCCTGACCTGGGCTCTGCCTAAGAATTTTTCTACAAATGTCGAAGCCATCAACCCGACTATCGCATTCTTTATATCCTTAATTACATTATATATTATATTGTAGTAACGAATATCAACGTTTTCTTCGTTTGCCATCATTTGTACTTTGGAACTGGGACGGACGTTAAAACCAAGGATAATGGCATTTGAAACAGCTGCAAGAGATACATCAGATTCTGTAATGGTTCCGGTTCCGGAATGAATTATATCAATTTTAACTTCATCGTTTGACAATTTGTTCAGCGAATCTCTTATTGCTTCTATAGAACCGTTAACATCTGCTTTTACTATTAAGGTCAGACTTTTGATTTTGCCTTCCTGAATCCGGTCAAATAGATTTTCAAGGTTAAGTCTGCTTGTTTTAGCCAACTCTTTGGAACGCTGTTTCTGAATCCTGTAAGTGCTGACCTGTTTGGCATCCTTTTCATCGGCAAGAGCTACAAGTTCATCCCCTGCCATAGGCACACCCGAAAAGCCTACAACCTCGACCGGAATTGACGGGCCGGCCTCGTCTATTTTCATACCCCTGTCATTTAAGAGTGCCCGCACTTTACCATAATGTATTCCGCAAACAACGGATTCGCCTAAATGAAGCGTTCCTTCTTTTATCAGTACTGTTGCGACAGGCCCTCTTCCGGAATCCAGATTGGCTTCAACCACATGGCCTACAGCAAGTTTATTTGGGTTAGCTTTTAATTCAAGAACCTCTGCCTGAAGAAGAATCATTTCAAGCAAATCGTCTATTCCGATATTCTGTTTTGCAGATACTTTAATAAAAGGAGTGGTACCTCCCCATTCTTCCGGCGCAAGATTATGTTCAGCCAATTCACGCTTAACACGATCCGGATCTGCTTCAGGTTTGTCCATTTTGTTTATAGCAACAATTATCGGAACAGCAGCTGCTTTTGCATGATTAATAGCTTCTACGGTTTGCGGTTTTACTCCATCATCGGCTGCTACAACAAGTACAACAATATCCGTTATTTTTGCTCCTCTTGCGCGCATAGCTGTAAAAGCTTCATGGCCGGGAGTATCCAAAAATATTATCTGTCCGTTATCGGTTGAAACATGGTAAGCCCCTATATGCTGAGTGATGCCTCCAGCCTCTGCTTCTGTTATTTTGGTTTTGCGTATTACATCCAAAAGAGAGGTCTTTCCATGATCAACATGGCCCATTATAGTAACTACCGGGGGTTTGCTTACAAGAGCGCTGGGGTCATACTTCTCTTCTTTTAAATAGTTGCTTTCTTCAAAAGATGCACGTTCGACTTCATAACTAAATTCGGCTGCAACCAGTGAAGCAGTATCATAATCTATTGTTTGGTTTACAGTCGCAAGCACACCTAAGCCCATAAGCGTTTTTATCATTTCACTCGACTTTATACCCATTCTTTTTGCAAGATCGGATAATACAATTGCGTCATCAATTTTTATCCGGCGTTTTATAGCTTTTGGTGTAGTTAACTGTGTCTTTTGCCCATGAGAAGCCTTAACCTTAGCTCCTTTTTTTTCTCTACGAATTTTGGGTTCCGGCGAAAAAAGATCTTCTGCTTCAACTATTTCTTTTTTCTTAAAAGGTTTCTTTTTGGTTAATTTTTTGTCCCTGAAATCGGGTTCTTCTTCGCGCTTTTCCCTGCCTTTAACTTTCTTTTTATCAGAAACAGCTTCTTCTTTTTTTGTAACCGCAGCTGTAGAATCAGTTTTCCCCTGAAAATCCGGGGTTATTTCAACCGTCTTTTTGATGTGTCCACCGGTTTTATTCTTATATTCCAAGGGCTTGGCCTGTTTTGAAGCATCCGTTATTTTAGATATTTGTTCCTTTGGCGGTTCCGTTTTAGTCGGAGCAACTTCGTGTGAAAGGGGATGTTCTTGTATTACTTCCTCTTTCTTTTTAACCTCAGGTAATTTAAGGATTTTTGCCGGTTGTTCTTTTTTGGCTTTTTTAAGTACTTTTGCGGGGGGGGCAGTCTTTTTAATCGGCTGTTTTTGGGTCTCGGCAGGGGGCTTAACCTCCGGCTTTTCTTCCGTAGACGGCTTTGTGACTTCTTCGACAGCTTTTTCGATTATGGGTTCGGGCGCCTGCTCTTCCGAATCAACTTTTTCAACAGCCTTCTCTTTTTGCTCTTCAGGTTGCATTTCAGGCTCTATCTCAGATGTTGTTTCAGGTTTCGTTTCTGTCTGCTCCTGAACAACAACTTTTCGCCTTCTGATTATCGTAGGCTTAATGCGGACTTCAGCCACTTCTTCCGACTTTACGTTACTATTTAAGCCGGCTTTAATTTTTTTAACTGTTTCTTCATCCAAAGAACTAACGTGGCTCTTAACGTAGATATCCATATTTCTTATCTTGTCAAGAAGAGCCTGGTTCGTCATATTAAGATCTCTGGCAAGTTCGTATACTCTGATCTTTGCCATGCAGCCCCCCAAATATTGTTATTAACCGGTCTTTCACTAAATGATTATTATATTTACAGCAACCCAGTATTTTATTGCACATAAACTATATTTGCAAAAATTTATATGGTAGTTATAAATTCTTATTGTCGATGCCAGAATTTTCTTCTTCGGTACTTTTAATGTCACCGATGTCAGAATTTTCTTCTTTGGTACTTTCAATGTCACCGATGTCAGAATTTTCTTCCTCTGCACTTTTATTGTCATCGATGTCAGAATTTTCTTCTTCGGTACTTTTAATGTCACCGATGTCAGAATTTTCTTCTTTGGTACTTTTAATGTCACCGATGTCAGGATTTTCTTCCTCTGCACTTTTATTGTCATCGATGTCAGGATTTTCTTCTTCGGTACTTTGATTGTCATTGTTATCATTGCCTTTGGAAATTGCTTCTGCTGCAAAATCTATCAATTTCTCGGCTTTTTCTTTGGCGATACCTTTTATTTCCATCAGATCACTTGCGGAGGCGTTACTGATTTCCTCTACGGATGTAAAACCTTTTTCAATTAATAAATTGGCAAGATTTATTCCAACTCCGGGTAAAGATACAAGAGAATCATAACCGTTTTTCAATACCGCATCATAATGTGATTCACCTTGAACATCTATGTTCCAGGAAGTCAACTTTGAAGCAAGGCGTACGTTCTGGCCGCGTTTGCCTATAGCGATGGAAAGGGAATCATCAGGGACTATCACTTCCATAGCATGACTGTCTTCATCAATAATAACTCTTATTATTTCAGCCGGAGCCAGGGCATTGCATACATATTTAGCCGAATCAACATGCCATGGTATTATATCAATTTTTTCACCTCTTAATTCCTGAACAACATTTTGAACCCGGCTTCCCTTCATGCCAACACAGGCACCTACCGGATGTATATCAGAATCAGTTGAAGATACGGCTATTTTGGCCCGAACCCCCGGTTCACGCACAGTGCCCATTATCTTTACAATTCCTTCGCTTATTTCAGGAACTTCTGTTTTAAAAAGGTTTGCCAGAAAATTCGAATGCGTTCTGGAAAGAACAATTTGAGGGCCTCGTGAATCCTGAAGTACATCCATAAGAAGCGCTCTTAAGCGTTCACCACGCTTATAGGTCTCTTTTGGGATTTGTTCATGAATCGGCAGAATGCCTTCTGTCTGTCCGAGGTTCACGATAATATCTCCGGAATGTTCAATTCGCTGAACGATGCCGTTTATTATTTCACCTTTACGGTCAATGAAACTTGAATAAACAGCATTTCTTTCAGCATCTTTCATTTTCTGTATAATGACCTGTTTTGCAGATTGGGCGGCTATTCTTCCAAAAGCTGTGGTATCCATTTTTGTTCCGAGGCTATCCCCAATTTCACATTCCGGATCCAGTTTTTGCCCTTCTTTAAGACTGATCTGCGTTATTTCATCCGTAACGGTTTCAACTACTTTCTTAAACTGAAAAGCTTCGATATCACCGCTTTCTTCATTATAATTAATTTCTATATCGATTTTATTCCCATATTTTTTTCTTGCAGCGGATTTTAGCGCTTCTTCAATTGCCGTAATGAGAACACTTTTATCTATACCCCTGTCCCGGCTGACTTGATCAACAACACGTTTTATTTCTGATATTAGCATTTGTTTGCTCCGTTATAGTTGAAAAGCTGTGCCTTTGTGATTTCCTTATAAGGGATTGCAACAGTTTTGTCATTAACGATAATATTAACAAAACCATCATTATAGCCAAGCAGAACCCCTTTGAATTTTTTTTGTCCTTCAAGAGGAACAAAAGTGCTGATTGTTGCCATATTGCCTTTAAACTTCTCAAAATCCTCCGGCTTTCCTAATGGGCGATTAGCGCCGGGCGATGAAACTTCAAGGCTATACGGCCAGCCGGTATTCAGATTAACATCCAGAATATCACTTAACTGGCGGCTTACCCAGGTGCAGTCGTTTAGTGTAATCCCACCTTGTTTTTCAATATAAAGACGAATTACGATACCTCCTGTTTCCCTCTGATATTCAGCATGAATTAGCTCCAAACCTTTTGAATTGCATAGCGGATAAGCAAAATCTTTAACTTTAACCATTATTTCTTCCCGTGTCATTGGGCTGATAAGTTTTGTTTCCGTTTTGCGCTTTTTCATACAATCAAATAATTATTAACAAAGATCCTTTTGAAATAAGAATAGTTCGCCAAAATAATAAAATAAAAAACGGGCTATCGCCCGTCTCCTTATGAATATGATACTTCTTATAAAAAATGGATCGTGAAAAACTACATGGTTCTGAAAGCAAACATATTCAAAAAGTATCTCCAAAATGCATATTCATCGACCCTGCCTAAAAGCCTTTTGATAAGGCGAATTTTACCTGGAGCGGGCAACGAGATTCGAACTCGCGACTCCAAGCTTGGGAAGCTTGCACTCTACCAGCTGAGTTATGCCCGCCCACGAAATGCCATTATTTATGACAGTTTTTTACTAATGTCAATAGTTTTTGAAGTTCAATCCAGGGTAACCGCATTTAGAATTTAATATAACCGGTTGCCCCCTTCAACAAGAGAATAACTCACTTGCGATCTTTTGCCGCTAAGAGCTTTAATCCTTCGGTTTGTTCTAAAAACAGCTGCATATGAGGATAGGGAATCTCGATACCCGCTTTGTCCAATGCACGTTTGCCTTTTTCAGTATATTCCCACAT
>Ga0180007_10001990_pt1 | contig 25495 bp, 14 predicted proteins | sample MM_PC_MetaG_FD_121122 | JGI IMG/M metagenome (GOLD analysis project Ga0180007, IMG submission 121122) | Groundwater microbial communities from the Aspo Hard Rock Laboratory (HRL) deep subsurface site, Sweden - MM_PC_MetaG | ecosystem: Environmental > Aquatic > Deep subsurface > Groundwater... | reverse complement strand
TGGACTATGCCTATTAGAGATTGGGCCTTCATTTTTTCACAATTTTCCATTATATTTGACAAACGGCTAAAGCCGTTTATCAAATAAGCATTCTGCCATTTACACAAAAAATGAAACACTCTCTATTGTTGAGATAGCAATGCCATATAACTTTATAAGGATTGATGCCGAACCACACAGAAAGAACTGAGTAAACTCCGCTGAGGTATATCACTTAATGAGAGCTAAGCAACCGCCACTTCGATGAACTCAGCACAAGTACTTGTAATTTCCTTTTGTTTTTTTAAGTGGTAGGATTATTTCTTTCTTTATTTCTTTCTTTATTTCGCTGGCACTTTCTTTAATTCCATCGGTTGCTTTTTCGTTTTGTAAGCAATTCTTATTTTAAATTTCTCGCTAATTTAATAATTTTCATCTACTTCAACTACTTGAATAACAACAACATAAATCATTTATTCTCTTATAACCTTAGAATTTTATTCCTATCGTCGAATCTGAGTTAATATTAATTTGAGTTATTAGTATTTTTTAATAAGTATGCCAATCCTTGATACGAAAGACCAAGATGTTGTGCGGCTAAGGTTTTATTTCCATCATACATTTTCATGGCGCGATTTATGAGCCAGATTTTTGCTTCTTCCAACTCATCAAAATTACCGCTATTAAATGTAAATGAATTATTTGAATTACTTTTTAACGATGCTATTTGATAATTTTCACTTCGTGAAATAGTTCCGAAAAGGCAATAATTCTTAATAAAATTTGAAAATTCTCTAATATTTCCCTCCCATCTGTTATTTTCTATAAAACTCCAAACATCATCCGAAATGTTCTGGATAGGTTTATCAAACATTCTTGAAAATACCGTATGGAAATGGTTTGCAAGGGCTCGTAAATCTTCTTTTCTTTCTCTTAAAGGAGGCAATTCTATTACAGTTGAACCAATTCTGTGGTACAAATCCTCTCTTAAAAATCCTTTGGTTATTGCTTCGTGTATATTTCTGTTTGTTGATGATAAAATTTGAACATCAATTTCAATTTCTTTTGTACTTCCTACACGTTTTATTTTTCTCTCTTCAATAGCTCGCAATAATTTTGCCTGATGTTGAACTGGAATTTCTGTAATTTCATCAAGGAAAAGTATGCCCTTATTGGCAACCTCAAATAGACCAGCATGAGATTGCAGAGCGTTAGTGAAAGCCCCTTTTTCATAACCAAATAATTCGGAATCAAAAAGTGACTCATTTAAAGCAGCACAGTTTACAGGGATAAATGGCTCATTTTGCCTCGCTCCATTTCTTTGAATATAACGTGCAAAAAGTTCTTTACCAGTGCCAGTTTCACCAACAAGTAAAGTATTTAATGAATATTCAGCAACCGATTTTGCTTTAATTAGAGCCTCTTTTAATTTTGGAGATTCTCCAATCATTATGTTTTGATCATTTTCAAAACGTTTCTTCATTTGTTCTTTTAATACACTATTTTCTTTTTGAAGCTTCTCTTTATATGCAATATTCTCTTCTTCAAGAGCTTTAATCTGTATAAGCTTTTCAACTGAGGAATGAAGTTGAAATTCTTCATAGGGCTTTTTTAAAATATCACTAACACCAATTCTGTTAGCTTTAATAAATGCTTCTTCCTCAGAATACCCTGTTATTAAAATATATTTTGTTAATTTTTTTTCATCGCGCGTTTTCTCAATAATTTCCAATCCAGTTGTTCCCTGAAGTTTTAAGTCAAGAATAGCAATATCAAAAGTATTGCTTTTTAATAAATTAATAGCTTCTTCAGAATTTCCTGTTGCACTTATTTCGTAGTTATTTTGGTCAAACGAAAGTGAAATGTTTTCTAATGAGAATTCATCATCATCTACTATAAATAGTTTAATTTTTCTTTCCAATGTTTTATTCATATTATCCATTTAATTTTTCAGAATATAAAGGAATTAATATTTCTACTTCTGCACCAATATTAGAATTTTTAATCTTAATATCACCACCAATGTTATCCAAAATATTTTTGATAACCCACAAACCCAAACCAGTGCCTTTTCCTTTTTCTTTTGATGTAACAAAAGCTTCAAAAGGTTTTTCTAATTTTGAATTGCTAAATCCCTTACCACTATCCTGGATGATAATTGAGTACATCGTTTCAATTATTTGAGATTTAATTAAAATGCTTTTTTCATTTGTGTTATTTTCCATAATAGAATCGCGAGCATTAAAAAGTAAATTTGTTAATATCTGGTTAAGTTCTGTTGAAGAAATTGCCAACTCTGGATTTTCTTTTATGTCGGTTTGTAATGAAATTCCTAAATTTTCAAATTGCTTAATTGATAAATCTGTCCAATCACATAATACATCAGTAAAATTTGCTTTCATATCATTTTTATTACTTTGAACACCAAGCAACAATTTTTCAATAATGGATTTTGCCCTTTTCCCAGCTTTCTCTATTAGATTAATATTATTTTCAAAATTAATGTTCTTGTTTTCTTTTAATCTTTGAGCACTATTAATAATTGCTCCTAACGGACTATTTATTTCGTGTGCAATACTGCTGGCAATAGTTCCATAAACAGCTAACTTCTCAGCTTGAACCAATTTAGTTGTTGTTTCTTTAAGAGCACTGTGGGTAACCTCCAATTCTCCTTTTTGATTTATTATCCTTTTCCAAGAAACGCGTAGAGTACTTATCCATAATACCATTGTAACCACTAAAATAGTCAAAAAGGAAATAGCTAAATTACGTAGTGTTTTGGATGTAATTTTATCATACCACGGAACACTTTGAATAGAATATAATTTTGATTTTCTATTTCTACTGTTGTAAACAGATATTAGCTTAGATTTTTCAAGATAGTGAATTACACCAACACTGCTTATTATACCATCAATATTTAAATTGGCACCTAAAGCAACTATTTTTTGATGCAAACCAATATCTTGTCGGCAAAGTATTAAATTAACATCTTCTTTTTGTATTTGTCCATATGGAGTATATTCTTGCTCTAATTCAACCGCTTCTATTTCTTTAAGATTTAAATCGTAAACTGTGGTTTTTCCATTTTTTAGGAAAGAAAATATTTTATTATTGTTGTGAAATACAAATTCCAATATATCTTTTAGAAATGTTTTATTTTCAATCTCTCCTGTTAAAGGATTGATAATTGCTATATAATTATTCTCTTCTTTTAGAGATATTTTACTATAAACCGTAAGCAATATTTTTACTTCGTCATTAATAACTAAAGTATCAATTTTGGTTAAAATAGTTTTACCTCCAACCCTTTTTTCCCACATAATGCAATTTTTCGAATCAATTGCTCTAATAAAAGCTACAGAATCGCATGAGTAATCTTTTGAATTTGTATCTATTATTGCAGAATTAATTTCATTAAAAGTCCTATCATAAATGATTTTATTACCCGTTGCATCTATAAAAAAATATTTTCCATTAGAGAAAATAAATTGTGATTTACCATAACTACCACTTCCGGCAATGATAATAAATGACACACTATCTTTTAATAAACTAATAGGATGACTTTGAAAGGTATTTTCAGTATTCAAATCCTCCCAAAGGATTTTATTTTGTTCTATATCTAAAGCCCAAGTTCCGCTGATAGAAAATTTTCTTGCCATCGGATCTCTAGCAATAACCATTAGTTCATAAAATTTATCAATATCTAGTTGAACAGGAAGCATTTGAGAACGGATGGTTTGATAATTATCTTTAACTGGAATTTCGAAAATCTTAGTTTTAATTTGTGGAGAATTTGAGGGATCATAATATAAATACCAAATTCTATCGGGTTCTCTTATTGCAAATACTACTTCATCAAACGAATCATTATCAAAATCAAAAACCAAAGGTACTTGAAAAAGAAATGAGTTAACAGAGTCAAACACAATACTTTCTATAATATTGAAGTCGTGATCAATAAAATCTACAGAGGGAGGTTTCTTTTCATTTTTATAAGTACCTAAAATTGAAATAAAAGTATTACCATGATTAGGGAAAATATGCCCTTCTGCACCAATAGAACCAACTAACGTTGTATCAAGGTTAAATTTATAGGAATAAATTTCCTCTTCCGCAGTCGTTTTTGATAGCAAAACAAATAAAAGTAATATGAAAGTGAAAGCTCTAAACATTTGCTCCAAAAATTATTGGTTGGAAAAATATAATATTTCCAAATAAGATACAAAACAATTAAAGTAATCTTCAATATTAAAAAATACTTCAAAGCATTTTAAAGTAATCTTTAAAACTCAAAATACTCTTTAAAGAAAACTTAAAATATGAGTCAAATACTAAAGAGATAATTTGGCATTCAATTTGTAATATATGTTACGAGATTTGAGTCTCGTTAAAATTATGGAGATAAAATGAATATTTTAATATTTACTGCTGCTGTTCTAATAACAAGTATTTTATTGTATTCATATTGGTATATAAAAGTAACAAAAGTTTAAGAGGTATGGGCACACTTTAGGAAGAGGAACGCTATGAAGCCTCATCCTCTTCCACATTTTTTTTTATTTATTGGGGTTATTATGCAAGAAGAAGTAATTAGAAGTAGTAATAAACTGAAAATATCGAGTATTATTAGTAAATCATTTATTGCAGGTATTGGTGGGTATATCTTGTTTCTATCCATTTTGTTATTGACCAAAGTTGTTTCAATGTTAATTCAACCAGTAGGAAATGTTCAATTTGAAACGGCCGATTTCATTTTGCCAATTATTGGCTTCTTCCTATTGTTTTTAATTAGATTTTTAGAAAACTACAAAGAATCCTAGAAATTAATTGCCACTTTAATAATTTTAATTTATAATTTGTTATATAAAACAAATTAAATGTATATGTCAAAAATTAAAATTATTACTGGTAAAATTCGTTCTGGAAAGACTACTTTTTTAATGAATCTCATTTCTTCACTAAACGAAGTTGAAGGAATTCTTCAGCCATCTGTTGGAGAAAACCGGTTCTTCTACCACATCAAATCAAATGAGTTTAAAGAAATTACATCAAATGTAGAAGATGAAACAACATTTAGGATAGGAAAATTTGTATTTTCCAATGAGTCATTTTCTTGGGCAAAGATGATACTTCAAAAAGCAATTCGTAATAAAGATAAAACTATAATTATTGATGAGTATGGTCCACTTGAGCAAGACGGAAAAGGATTAGAGCCAGAAGTTTCAGAAATAGTTGCCATAGTTAAAAATGAGAATAACAGAAATCTAATAATTGCTATTAGAGAGGCTCTGGTTGATGAATTTCTATTAAAATTTCATTTAAATAAATCGGAAGTAGAAATAATTAAAATAGAAATTAATCAAGAGTTTTAAGCAGATTTATTTTTTTAATCTCACCAGCAATTACAAGAACATCAATGCTTTTAAAAATATAATCTGGATTTGGAATTGCATTAATATTCATTCCACTTTTTAGATTACTTTTAATAGAGAGAACATCTACGCCGAATTTTGCCCTAATATTTATATCCTTAATAGATTTTCCAATAAATGATTGGGGAACTTTTACTTCTGCAAGTGAATATCCTTCCATAAAATGAATATTTGTAACCTCCTCTTTCATTGATATGCTGCTAGCAAGATTTTTAGTAATCTCAATTCTATCAATTTCTTTCTGATAAGCGTCTTGAATATCATTTCTCCAAATCATTCCAATAATTTTTTGGGAATTAAAGGCTTCAACAACTGGAATACCTTCAAAACTATATTTTCTCATAATCTCAAGAGCATTTCTACAATTGTCATCTAAAGTTAAAACTTCAAATTCATTGTTTGCTAAATCGCCAGCAATTAATAGTGAGTTTAATGAATCTTTTTCAAAGAGAAGTTCTTTCAAATCATTCATCGAAATTATTCCAATTATATTATTGCTTTGATTTATAACTGGAAATTCAACACCCTTTCCACTTAGTACAGTATTTACAACTTTACTAAAATTATCAGTTACTTCAATTGACGTGAAATTCTTTTCGTAAACATCTTTAACCAAAATAGATTCCATTATATTGGTTTCGGTTCCTTCTTTGATGCTAATTCCACGAAGTAAAAGCTTTAAAGTGTAAATAGATTCGCTTGATAAATATGATGAAACAATTGTACTTACAATCGCAGTAATCATTAGAGGAAGAATAATTTCATAATCGTAAGTAAGTTCAAAGACAATAATTATAGCAGTAATTGGGGCTCTAGTAGTTCCCGCAACTAAACCTCCCATTGCAACTAGCGCATAAGCGCCAGGCCCAGCAGTTATATCGGGGAAAAATAGATTAGCTAAAGCTCCAAAAAAATATCCAAGCATTGCACCCATAAAAAGAGACGGAGCAAAAATACCGCCAGATCCACCAGAGCCAAGAGTTAATGATGTGGCAATAATTTTTAGAAATACTAAACCAAGGGCTATGTACCAAATCATATTGCCATGAAGAGCGTTGTTAATAGAGTCGTACCCAACTCCCATTATTTGAGGAAAAAGTAGCGCAATAATACCAATTGCAAATCCCCCAATAATTGGTTTTAGATAAGCCGGAATATTTAATTTGTTATCAAAAAAGTCCTCCGAATAATATAAAACCTTAATAAACAAATAAGAAACCAAACCACTTGCAGCACCTAAAATAAAATAAAAAACAAGTTCATACGGCGAAGCATATTCATACGAAGGAACAGAAAATGCAGCTAAATTACCTTCATAGCTGTGTGAAATTACGGTTGCAATAACTGCCGAAATTACAATTGGAGAAAATTGTGCGACTGCAAAATCCATTAGTATAATTTCAACTGCAAATAAAGCCCCAGCAATAGGTGCATTAAAAGCAGCGGCAATTCCTGCAGCGGCACCGCAAGCAACAAGGGTTTTTAATTTTTTTTGTGGAACTTTGAAAAACTGTCCAACAGTTGAACCAATACTTGAGCCAATTTGAATAATGGGCCCCTCTCTACCAACGGAACCACCAGTACCAATTGTTATTGCAGAAGCAAGTGCTTTAATTGCAGCAACTCTTGGACGAATTTTTCCGTGTTTTAACAAAATTGCTTGCATAACTTCGGGTACACCATGCCCTTTTGCTTCGGGAGCAAAAAAGTAAATTAATGGACCAACAATTAAGCCCCCAATTGCTGGCACCAAAATTATCATGTACCAAGGGGCATTCATAATGTTTTCTAAAACAGTTCCTGTGCCTGGAAACGAGATTAGTGAAAATTCTTCAATCATAAAACGAATTGCAACTGCAGCATATCCAGCAAAAACACCGATAATGATGGCAATAATAATCATAAAAGTATGTTCGGATAAGTGAGCACGTTCGAACAATAAATCGGTCTTTTTAGAAAAGCTATGATATTTCGTTTTTATAGATAAAATCAATTTTGATATTTTTTCATAATTAGAAAAGCAAAATAGAATTTAATATTAATTGATACAAATTTATATTGAATTTATTGTTTAGTTAAAGTAGCTTTTAGCAAACATAAATTTAAGAATATGAAATGAACAGAATAATATTAGTTTTTTTAATTTTTAGCACAACTCTTTTTTCGCAATCGCAGAAATTGGATTCATTAATTACCGTTGGTATTCATCAAATTTACTCAATTAAGTTTGATGAAGCAGAGGCAACATTTTCACTTATTCAGAAAAAATATCCTATGCATCCTGCTGGAAAATTTTTTGATGCAATGATTGTTTGGTGGAAAGTACTTCTTGAATTAAGAAGCGAAGTTTATGATGATTTAATGCGTTCTAAATTGGAATTATCTCTTGAGCAATGTGAAGATATTTTGGATGAAAATCCAAACAATGTGGATGCAATATTTTTTAAAGGTGGAGCTCTTGGCTATCGAGGACGATTAGACGCTATTCGTGAAAACTGGCTTGATGCTGCTGCTGACGGAAAAGATGCCTTGCCTCTCGTTCTTAAAGCATATGAGTTAGATTCAACTAATACAGATGTTATTCTTGGCTTTGGAATTTATAATTATTATGCAGAAGTAATACCAGAGAAATTTCCAATAGTAGAGCCACTAATGTTCTTTTTTCCTAAAGGGGATAAAAAAAAGGGAATTGAACAGCTTAATTATGTTGCCGATAATGGCAAATATGCCAAATACGAAGCATTATATTTTTTAATGACTTTGAATTATTCATTTGAAAACAACCAAAATGAAGCATTAAAATATGCAGAACGTTTGTGTAAAGAATTTCCGGATAATCCTCGTTTTCAAAGTTATTTGGGAAGAATTAATATTAGAAGAAATGATTATTCTAAAGCAACAGAAATATTTTTGGATATAATAGAAAAGTATGATTTGGGATATACTGGATACAGCGACAGAATAAAAAGAGAAGCATTATATTATGTTGGAGTTAACTACAAACAAATGAATAATTTTACTCTCGCTGAAAAGTATTTTCTAAATTGTGAAACTCTTTCTAGAATTGTTGACAAAGAAGAAGAAACAGGATTTTTAGCAAACACTCTTTTATATTTGGGGGAACTTAATGATATCAAAGGAAATAGAGAGTATGCACTAAAATATTATAAAGAAGTTCTTAATTTAACGGAGTTTCAAAATTCGCACGAAAAAGGGAAGCGTTATATTAAAACTCCATATAGCAAGAATTAAATAGATAAGAAACTAATTTACATGGTGATGGCTTTGAGACAATTGTTAAAAAATATTTAAAATGATTTCATGGTGAGATAAATCTAACTCCTAACATTACTAAAAACAGATTAAGATTAGGAGTAAGTTTTAAGATTAAGATGGGGTTGAAACGCAAACCATTTCCCTCTTTCCAAAATTCCATTTCATGAACATTCCATTTTTACTGAATAAACTGTTGATAATGTTCGTACCTATCAAAAATTTCACGCACGTACTTTACGGTTTCTTTTCCTTTTGCAGAACCATTTCTAACAACTTTATCCTTATAATATTTGGAATTAGCTTTTTGAAGCAAATAAAATTCTACGTTATCGAACCAAACATTTTTTTCAGCACCATATTTCTCCGCTAATCTACGTGCATCTTCAACATGACCTTGTCCAATATTGTATGAAGCCATAACAAACTTCATTCTTTCACTAGAATCTGGAATTTCAGCTTTCCAACTTTTACACAATAATTTTAGATATTTAACACCAGCTTCTAGATTATCGTGTGCACTTGAAAGACTATCAATGCCAAATTGCTGAGCTGTTGCGGGCATTAGTTGCATTAAACCTTTTGCTCCAGCAACAGAAGTCTTATCGGAATGAAATTTGGATTCTTGATAAACAAGAGACGCTAACAAACGCCAATCCCAGTGCAATGAATTTGCATAGCTCTTTAATAAATTATCATAAACAGAAATACTACCACCCGTCATTGAAAAAAAATCGCTACTAAATCTTCGTCTAAAGGAATTTTTATTATCAAAATACTTTTGGTAAATAGCATAATAATCATTCTTCTTTTTCATTATGTCTAGCCACTCGTTAATTGCATTTAGCAGTATTGGAGAATCTTTTCTTACACCCCATGCAACTCTTTGAGGAAGAGAAATAGCTAGATCGACATCAATATTTGGATATTGATATTGAAGTAAACGTGCTACACTTTCATTTTCAACCGTATAATCAATTTCTCCTTTAGCAACTTGTATAATTATTTCTTCCGAAGAAACAGTATCAGCAGCAACAATTATTTTGAAATCTTCACCAAGTTCTTCAGATAAATTTTTTAATCTATTAATGGAAGTTGAATTTTTTGCAACGTGTATTTTCTTTCCAATTAAATCAACTGGGTTGCGTATTAAAGCAGCATCAATTTCGTGTAGTTTCATTTCACGCCACTGTTGGGGCTTTCGCTGAACCAATACTTGGTAAGTTGTTGCACTATGGTTTGCAAAGGAAATTAAATTTTTCCTTCTTTTTGTAACAATCAAATTATTAGCAATTAAATCGCCTTCACCATTGTTTAGCATTCTAATCATTTCATCTGCGGTACGTGCGACTTTAATTTCCAATTCAAGATTCAGGTATTTTGCCAATCGGGTAAGTAATTCATACTCATAACCCATTGGTGCGCCTTTATATATAAAATAGCTGTATGTATTAAGCCCAGTAATTGCTATAAGTTTTTTCCTAAATTTAATTTCTGGAAGATCAATGTTGAGATTGTACTTGTATCGAGAATTATAACTATTTTTATTTTCAACTGTACAGCTAAAAAGTATTTGAATGCTTATAATTATAAGTAATATTTTTATTTTTGATTGCAGAATAACCTTGTTTATGTTGATAATATTTGTTCTTTATGGCAAATTACAACAAACATTCTGTAATTTCAATATTGATTATTATCCAAATAGTTTGTTTAAAAATGAAAGTATAAAGGAGATTTACCATGTTTAAGAAGAAGAACATTTTATTTCTGATAATTGCATTAGTGCTGACTGCAAATTTATGGGCAACTCAACAAATTACAAAATTGCCAAAAGGAGTTTCGTTTCATTTATTGGATAACGGAATTGAAGTTCTATTAATTGAAAATCCCGGTGTGCCAATGATTGGCGTAAACACAATTGTTAAAGTTGGTTCTGCGTACGAAACTTTTTCAACAAGTGGAATGAGCCATATGCTTGAGCATCTGCTTTTTAATGGTACTACAAAAATGAACCAGCGGGAACTTTATGATTTAACAGATAAAATTGGTGGTTACAATAACGCAAACACATCCGAATATTTTACTAATTTTATGATGGTTACTCCATCGGAAAATATTGAAGAAGGAATGAAAATACAAGCTGGAATGTTGTTTGATTCAACACTTCCACTTGAAAATTTTGAAAAGGAAAAGGGAATAGTTCTTGAAGAAATTGCAAAATCACTTGCTGACCCTAAAGAACAGTTAAACCGAAATGCAATTGATATAATTTATGACGGGCATGCACTTTCGTTGCCAACTCTTGGAACATACGAGACAATAAAAAACATGGATAGAGATTTTGTTAATGACTTCTACAAAAACAATTACGTTCCAAATAATATGCTTATGAGTGTAATAGGAAATTTTAAGTCAGACGAAATGCTTGAGCTAATAAACGGGATTTATGGAGCGGCTCAACCAGGTATTATTGACCAACATAATTTTGATGGATGGAGCACTGGATTTCAGCTTCCAAAAGTGACTAACAAAAAAATGATAAATCACAGATTCTACAAAGGTGATAAAACACAACTTCAGCATTTTTACTCTGTTGGAAGTTACTCGCCTGATTTATTTAGTTTACTTGAACTCTCGTTAGAAAAACAGAAAGATGAGTTTGAAAAAAATATCCAGAATAAATTTCCAGATGAAATTGAAAGCGTAAATTTTGCACTTCATAATTCTCCAATAGAAAACTTTGTTGAGGTAAATTTAACTCTTAACACTGAAAAGAACCTTAGCGAAATTTCAAATTATCTTGAGTTGCAATTTAAGAACTTAAACTTAGCTCTTACTGATGAATTTGTTTCATCGGAAGCAATAAAAGTAAAATCGGAATTCTTAAAGCAAATTGAAAAGCCACATATGTTTGGAATTTACAATGCAAATCTAATTGCTCAAAATGGACTTGATGCAATAATTGATGCTTTTAACGGAAATGGCATTTTGGATGCAGGTAAAGAATTAAACAGTTTTAAAATTATAAGTTCACCACAAATTATTATTCAGCATCCACTAAAAGATGGAAAAGGTGAAGAAGTAGCAGAAGTAATTACTGAATTATTTGAAAACAAAATTTTTAATTCTACAGTAATAGTAAAACAAAACGAAGCAAGTGAGCTATTAGCAATTCATTATCTGTTTAAAAACAAAGCAGAGTTTGAAAGAAAATATCTCAATGATGTTGCGAAAAAATGGCACGATGCATTTGGTGAAAGAATGAAATCGGTTGAAAATTTGAAGAAAAGCTCAAAATATGGATTAAGTTTTGTAGTTAACGATAATCCATATATTCCAATGGATAATATTTATTTAAGTCCAACCTTTGGATATATCCGCGTTGAAGGACTAGCTAATGATATAAAGGGAGCAATCAAATACTTGAACGAAGAAATGATGAATTTTATTCCAACCGAAGATGAATTTAACAAAGTAAATAAATCAAATGGTGGAATGTCAGCAATGATGGGCGGCAAAGATAAAAGTAAGGAAATGTATGAAAAAGCTTACGAAACTCTTGTTCTCGAGCCAGTTATTGAAACAAAAGATATTAAAATTTTAGATTATAATAAGTTTTTAGAATTCGGGAAGGAATATTTTACTCCAAATAATTTAATTGTTTCAGTTGTATCAAAAGAAGCTCCAGAAGTGATTAATGAACATTTTGAAGATTTTGTATCCACAACCCCAAATAATTTTAAGGGATTAGCACAGGAACGTGGGATTAAAAAATGGAATGAAGCTAAAAAAATTGAAGAAAATGGAGGAGGCGAACAATCGCACACATTTTATGGTTTTGTAAAAATATTTGAAGAAGATGATGAAGCAGCTTTAACAATCCTTTCTTTAATGTTAAGTGATGAAATTTCGTTCAATATTCGCGAAAAACAAGGACTTGCATACAGAATGTCTAGCGGAATAAAAATGATAAATGATAAAGCGCTTTTTTATGTAAATGTTCCAACTCAACCTAAAAATGTTGAAATACTTTTGCCTCAATTTGCTGGTTTATTTAACTCGGATTTTGTTGATAAAAAAACGGATGATGATATTGAAAAAACAGTAAATATGTATTTAGGAAAAATGATGTTCAGAAGATTATCGAGCATTAACCAAGCGTATTATCTAGCCCATTCTTATTATTATGATGGAAATATAACAAGCGACGATGAAAGTCTGGAAGCACTTAAAAATGTAAAATTGGATGATGTTAAAAGAGTTGCAAAAAAATATATGAATGTTGAAAATCCAGTTGAGATTATTATTCATTAAGTAAACAATTGCACTCGGATTGAACGGATTGAAAAGTTGAGAATGGATTAAAATGTCGTTGCAGTCATTGCGAGGAGTTCGCTTTTTGAACGACGTGGCAATCTGTTTCAATTGGAAAAAGTCTAAAACGGTGAAAGATTTGCTTCATCAAATAAAAAGCGTTGGATTCGCAATGACGTCACAAAGTCAGTCATTACGAGGCGTTTTATCATGAAGCAATCTTTCGATGAATTAGGATTGCAAAGGCGAATGCAAAAAAAATTGTAATATGACAAATGGAATTATAAACACAATTAATAAGGTATTATAATGATTAAGAAAATACTGTTATTCTTATCAATTGCATTGGTTATCAATGCACAAACTAATTTACTTCACCACGAAATTTCTGCCGTTGTTGAGCCAAGTAATTCATTTATTTCGGTTGTTGATGAAATAACAATTCCACAAGCGCTGATTAAAAATGAAATGAAATTTAAACTCTTCAGTGGACTAATTGTAGAAGAAAATAGTCTAATAAAAAAATTGAATGAAACCGAAAATGCTGAAGATATTGGAATGGATAAAGACGATGTAAACTCAGCAAGTAAATTAATACTTAATGTTTACCAAATAAATATTCCAAGTGATTGCAAAGGTGATTTCAAATTAGAGATTAAATACAATGGAAAAATAGAATCGCCAGTTGAACAAAGCGAAGAAAATTATGCTCGCGGTTTTAGTGAATCGCCTGGTATTATTTGGGAAAAAGGAGTTTATCTTGCCGGTTCAACTTATTGGGTGCCTTACTTTGATGATGGATTATTAACATTTAATTTAACAACCACAACTCCCAAAGAGTGGAAAACCGTTTCTGTTGGAACTAGAACAATTGATAAAATAAATGAAGCTTCTCATATTGATAAATGGGAATCGCTAACTCCACAAGAGGAAGTATTTTTAATTGCGGCACCATTCACAGAATACTCATTTTCAATGGGTTCAATAGAAGCAATGGCTTTTTTACGAACACCAGATGAAGGATTGGCAAATAAATATCTTGAAACTACTGCACAATATATGGAGATGTATCGAAAACTAGTTGGTCCTTATCCATATACAAAATTTGCGTTGGTAGAAAATTTTTGGGAAACTGGATATGGAATGCCGTCATTTACGTTGCTTGGAGAGAAGATAATCCGATTTCCATTTATTTTGCATTCTTCATATCCGCACGAATTACTACATAATTGGTGGGGAAATTCTGTTTATGTTGATTTCACAAAAGGCAACTGGTGTGAAGGAATTACCGCCTACATGGCAGATCATCTTATTAAAGAGCAACGAGAACAGGCTGTTGAATATCGCAGAGCAACTTTGCAAAAATTTACAAATTATGTAACTCCTAAAAATGATTTTCCACTAAATAAATTTTTGTCAAGACATGATGAACCAAGTGAAGCAATTGGATACGGGAAAAGTTCAATGTTCTTTCATATGCTTCGTCGTAAAGTTGGTGATGAATTATTTACAAAAGGATTTCAAACTTTTAACAGAGAAAATAAATTTAAACGAGCATCGTTTGATGATATCAGAATTGCATTTGAAGAAGCTACGGAACAAGATTTAAAGTGGTTTTTTGACCAATGGATTACTAGAACTGGCGCACCAAAGATAATTTTGGAAGATGTAAAAACAAAAAGTATTCGTGATTTCAATAATGTTTCCTTCACTCTAAAACAAATTCAAGATGAAGACGTTTTCTATGTTGATGTTCCAGTTACTTTAGTTACTGAAAATGGGACTATTACAGAAATATTTCAGATGAATGAAAAAGAAGCAAAATTCAATTTTACATCAAAAGAAAAACCAATTCAAATATTAGTTGATGCACAATTTGATTTATTCAGAAAACTTGATCCCAAAGAAACTCCACCAACTTTTACTGAATTATATGGCGCTCAAAAAACTCTGGTTTTACTTCCATCAAGTAAACAAGACTTGTATAAAAACTTTATTACTCAATGGATAAAAGGCGATGAGGACAAATTTGAAATTAAAAATGATTCTGAAGTTAACGAACTTCCAACTGAAAATGCTGTTTTATTATTAGGCTTAGATAACAAATTTGCTCCATTATTTAGTAATCAAATTGCAAATTATAACTCAGAAATTGGATTAGCGAAAGTTATATTGGAAAAAATAGAAGTTCCCACAGAAAATACAAGTTTCTTATTAACAGCAGTTAATCCTAAAAACTTAAACGAAGTTATTGCTTTGCTTTCAATTGGAAACGAAAAAGCCATTGATGGACTTGTAAGAAAACTTCCACATTATGGAAAATATAGTTACCTTGCTTTCACTGGAGATGAGCCAACTAACTCAGAAAAAGGTCAATGGCCAGTTGTTAGTTCGCCGCTATCAAAAGTACTAGATGCCAAAATGAGTGATATAAAAGTTGAATTAGAAAAAAGAAAACCGCTTGCTACTCTTGAGCCCGTATTTTCTGCTGAGAGAATGATGGAGACAATTAAGTATTTATCATCAGATGAAATGATTGGACGTGGAATAGATTCACCAGAAATTGAAAAAGCTATTGAATATATTAAATCAAAGTTTGAGGAATATGGCTTACTTCCTGGAGCAGATAATGGAACGTATTACCAAACTTGGGAACAAGATGTTCTAAATAAAAAAAACATAAAATTAAAAAATATTATTGGAATTATTCCAGGCGCTGACCCAGAAATAAAAGATGCACCATTAGTAATATCAGCTCATTACGATCATCTTGGTTTGGGTTGGCCAGATGTACGAAAAGGAAATGAGGGAAAAATACACAATGGTGCTGATGATAACGCTAGCGGAATTGCTGTAATGCTTGAATTAATTAAAACTACTGCTAAATCACTAAATCCAGCAAGAACAGTAATATTTGTGGCTTTTACTGCTGAAGAAGCCGGCTTGATTGGTTCTCGTTATTTTACTAACAACTATAAAAAATATCCAATAGAAAAAATTATTGCCAATCTTAACTTGGATTCCGTTGGAAGATTGTTTGATAAGAAGCTAATAGTTTTAAACAGTAACTCTGCACGTGAGTGGAAATTTATTTTCATGGGCACAGAATATACAACTGGAATTGCGACAGAATTATCAACTCAGGATTTAGATGCAAGTGATCAAGTTGCTTTCCTTGAAAAAGGAATTCCTGCAGTACAATTTTTTGTTGGACCAAATGAGGACTATCACAGACCAACAGACACGTTTGAAAAAATTGATCCTTCTGGATTAGTAAAAACAGCAACTGTTGTTAAGGAAACATTTGTTTATCTAGCCGATAGGAAAGAGCCAATGACTTTTACTGGAAAAGCTGAAGATATTATTCCAAGTGCAAAAATACCGAAAGGACAAATTGGGAAAAGTGGAAAAAAAACCGCGACTGGTTTTATGCCCGATTTCGCCTTTTCTGGTGAAGGTGTTAAAGTTGGTGCAGTTTCGGAAGAATCACCAGCTGAAACCGCTGGAATTTTAAAGGGAGATATTATTAAAATTTTTGATGGACATGAAGTTAAAGATTTGAAAATTTATACTAAATATTTATATGCTAGAAATCCTGGCGATAAGGTTAAAATTACTATTGAAAGAAATGGTGAATTAAAAGAAGTTGAATTAATTTTAAAAGAAAGATAGATTATATATAAAAGAAGAGATGAGATGAGGCATTCATCTCTTCTTTATATCAATAAAAAGTTACGCTGTAGTCAATAAACACACCATCTTTATAATTAAATTTTGCGCTAAAAATATCATCTTGAAATAACCAATCGATAAAATGTTTATCTCCTTCCCAAAGGTTTAATTTGTGCAGGTCACTATTTGCAATCCATTCCAAATGCCCCTCATCGGATTCAATTAACTCACCTTCAATTTCTGGAATTGTAAAAACAAAAACATACCAATCGTCTTTGCCATCAAACATGGGGAAAGTGATATGTCCTTTTAAGATTAGTTTTTTTGCATCCAGTCCAGATTCTTCCTTTAACTCTCTAATTGCACATTCTTCTGGAGATTCGCCCAATTCAAATTTGCCACCTAGTCCGTTCCATTTTCCTTCGTGATAATCATTTTCCTTTTTATTACGATAAAGCATAAGTGTTTTATCATCTTTTTGAACATAGAGTAGTGTAGCAAGTTTCATAAATAGCTCATTAATTATTCATTGTTTTTGTAGGAGTTAAAATAAAAAAGTCATTTACTTTGTGTCATTTGTAGTCATTAATTATATCAATAACTACAAATGACTTAATAATTTAATGACTTTTCATGTAATTCTCTAAAATAGTAGTGTGCAAAAAAATTATAGAGGATCGTAATCAAATATCAAGATATTTATCAGGCAATAAATAATTTTTCACGTAATCAGTTACGCCATCTTCCAAAGAAGAAATTTCTTGTGTGTAACCAGTATTTCTAATTTTATCAATATTAGCTTCTGTGAAATATTGGTATTTCTCTTTTAAATGGTCAGGCATATCAATAAATTCAATATTCACAGGTTTTCCAACAGCATTAAAAACAGCGGTAACTAAATCGACCCAAGTGCGAACTTTGCCAGTTCCAACATTAAAAAGACCATTAATATCCCTATTTTTATAAAAGTGCAAAGTCATATCAACAGCATCTTTTACATAGATAAAATCACGTTTCTGCTCACCATCTTTATATTCATCTTTGTATGATTTAAATAGTTTTACCGAGCCGGTCTCCATTATTTGTCCAAAAGATTTATGCACAACACTGCGCATATCTTCTTTGTGGTATTCGTTGGGACCATATACGTTAAAATATTTTAATCCAACAACTTCTTCGTTATAGCCAGTTTTGTGAAGCCATAAATCGAGAAGATGTTTTGAATAGCCATACATATTTAGAGGACGAAGATCATTTAACGCATTTTCGTCATCAATGTAACCATTTGAACCATCGCCATAAGTTGCAGCAGAAGAAGCATAAATAAAACGTGCACGATGAGTAATTGCATATTTGGCAAGGTCTTGAGAAAAGTGATAATTATTTTGGAGAAGATAATCAGCATCCTTTTCGGTTGTGGAAGAACAAGCACCTAAATGGAAAATTGTATCAACATCAAAAGGAAGTGCATCATTTAGCACTAGTTCAATAAATTCTTCTGGATGATAAATATCAATAAACCGAAGTCCAGTAAGATTTTTCCATTTTTCATCTTTCCCTAATTCGTCAACAATAATTATTTCTTCTTCCCCCATTTGGTTTAGCTTCCAAACAAGAGCGCTGCCAATAAAACCAGCTGCACCAGTTACTATTATCATATCATCTCCAAATTATTCTTAAAACCAATTAAAGCAAATTTAGGTATATTTGTCTTTAGCTTCAAAGAAAATAGATGTATTTATTATTTCGAAAGAAGGAGTTTCTGCAAAATAATGAATCTGTCATTTCAAATCCGTTCTGTGGGTGAGAAATTTCGCAAATTATTAAAAATTTCTCTTCCGATAAAAATTTCGGAGCGAAATGATAAAGTGAAAAACACTTGTTTTGCATAAACCCTAATAATTGCGTTCTATTTTAATGGAGTAGTAAATTAGAAAATGTTTTTGGAGTTGGTTGTGAATAGATTAGATGAAATAAAGAAAATACTTAATAAAAGAATAATGCTTTTGGATGGTGCTATGGGCACAATGATTCAACGGCATAAGTTAACGGAAGAAGATTACAGAGGTGAACGATTTAAAAACCATCTAGTTAATTTAAAAGGGAATAACGATTTACTATCCTTAACACAACCAGAAATTATTTTGGATATTCATCGGGAGTATCTTAAAGCTGGTGCGGATATTATTGAAACAAATACTTTTAATGGTACTTCCATTTCACAAGCTGATTATGAAATGGAAGAATTTGTTTATGAAATAAATTATGAATCGGCAAAGCTTGCTAAAAAAGCGGTTGATGAATTCAATATCATAAATCCAGAAAAACCACGTTATGTTGCTGGGTCAATGGGTCCCACAAATAAAACTCTTTCAATGTCGCCAGATGTAAATGATCCTGGATTTAGAGCTGTTACTTTCGATCAAGTTAAACTAAGTTTCAAAGAGCAAGCTAAAGGATTGATTGATGGCGGTTCAGATATTCTTTTGATTGAAACAGTTTTTGATACTCTAGTTGCTAAAGCCGCACTAGTTGGAGTTGAAGAATTATTTGAAGAAATGAACTTAACGCTTCCTATTATGATTTCTGGTACAATTGTGGATCAAAGTGGAAGAACACTTTCAGGACAGACAACGGAAGCGTTTTATATTACAATTGCCAACACAAAAAATCTTTTAAGTATTGGATTAAACTGCTCGCTCGGACCACAGCAAATGCGACCTCACATTGAGGAATTGTCGCGTATTTCTGATTGTTACATTTCGCTTTATCCAAATGCTGGCTTACCAAATGAGTTTGGAGCTTACGATGAAACTCCAGAAGTAATGCGTTACGTTTTAAATGATTACGCACAACATGGATTTTTTAATATCGTTGGTGGATGTTGCGGAACAACTCCAGATCATATTAGAGCTTTTGCTGAAATGATTGAAAATGTAACTCCACGAAAACCTAAAACAGTTGAAAAATATTTACGTTTAAGTGGAATGGAACCATTAATAATTAATGATGATTCAATTTTTGCAAATGTGGGAGAAAGAACAAACGTTGCTGGTTCAAGAATGTTTGCAAGATTAATTAGAGAAGAAAAATATGAAGATGCTCTGGTAGTAGCTCGCGACCAAGTTGAAGGTGGTGCTCAAATTATTGATGTAAACATGGACGATGCAATGCTTAATTCAGAAGTTTCCATGACGAAATTTTTGAATATGATTTCCTCTGAACCGGATATAGCTAAACTCCCCATAATGATTGATTCATCTAAATGGTCAGTTCTTGAAGCTGGATTAAAATGCTTGCAAGGAAAGGGCATTGTAAATTCAATTAGCTTAAAAGAAGGCGAAAAGGAATTTAAGCATCATGCAAAAAAAGTAATGCAATATGGAGCTGCTGTAATTGTAATGGCTTTTGATGAGAAAGGACAAGCGGATACATACGAAAGAAAAATTGAAATTTGTGAACGAGCTTATAAAATTCTAGTTGATGAAATTGGATTTCCAGCAGAAGATATAATATTTGACCCGAACATTTTTGCAATAGCTACGGGAATGGAAGAGCATAACGCATATGCGCTCAACTATATAAATGCTGCAAAATGGATAAAAAAGAATTTGCCATTTGCTAAAATTTCTGGTGGCGTAAGTAATCTTTCATTCTCATTTAGAGGCAATGATAGAATTCGTGAAGCAATGCATTCAGCATTTTTATTCCATGCTATAAAAGCTGGAATGGATATGGGAATTGTTAACGCTAGTCAGTTGGAAGTTTATGAGGAAATTCCAAAAGATTTGTTAGAACGTGTTGAGGACGTAATTCTTAACCGAAGAACTGATGCAACCGAGCGCTTAATTGAAATTGCAGAAACCGTAAAAGGTGAAATTAAGGATGAAACAAAAATCCTTGAATGGCGCAAACACTCTATTGAAGAGCGTCTTAAGCACTCTTTAATAAAAGGAATGACCGAATTTATTGAAGCTGATGTTGAAGAAGCGCGGCTTAAATATAAATCACCAATAAAAGTAATTGAAGATCCGCTAATGGCGGGGATGAACGTTGTTGGCGATTTATTTGGTGACGGAAAAATGTTTTTGCCGCAAGTTGTAAAAAGTGCTCGTGTCATGAAAAAAGCGGTCGCTTATTTACTTCCTTATATTGAAGCGGATAAATTGATTTCTGGAAATACGGACAAAGCAGGAAAAATTCTTCTTGCAACTGTTAAAGGTGACGTTCACGATATTGGCAAAAATATTGTTGGGGTAATTTTAAGTTGTAACAATTATGATATTATTGATCTTGGCGTAATGGTTCCAACTGAAAAAATTATACAAGCTGCTATTGATAATGATGTTGATATAATTGGGCTTAGCGGATTAATAACACCATCGTTGGAAGAAATGGTGTACGTTGCTGCTGAAATGGAGAGGATGAACATTAAACTTCCACTATTAATTGGAGGAGCAACAACTTCCAAAGCGCACACAGTGTTAAAGATTGCTCCTCAATATTCTGGCACCACAGTTTATGTTGTTGATGCTTCGCGAAGTGTTCAGATTACTAGAAATTTGTTGAACAAGTTAACGAATGTAAGTTATGGGAAAAAAATTGCTGATGAATATGCTCAATTTAGAGAAGATTACGCAAAACGAACAGAAAAGAAAGAATATATTTCTTTATCCGATGCTCGCAAAAACAGTTTAAAGATTGATTGGGATAAACAGAATATTCAAATTCCACAAAAACTTGGAGTTACAACTTTGCAAAACTATCCTTTAGATGAATTAGCAAAGTATATTGATTGGACTCCATTTTTTAGAACTTGGGAAATGAAAGGAAAATATCCAGAAATATTTACAGATGAAATTTATGGTTCAGAAGCTAAAAAATTATTTAATGATGCAAAAGTTTTGCTCAAAAAAATAATTGATAATAAATTGCTTACTGCTAATGGAGTTGTTGGGCTTTTTCCTGCAAATTCCGTTGGCGACGATATCGAAATTTATAAGGATAATCTATCAAAAGAATTAAAAACAAAATTATATACTTTACGTCAACAAAGCAAAAAGTCAGTAAATGCAAATAATGTTGCGCTATCAGATTATGTTGCTCCAAAGCAAAGTGGGCAAAATGATTTTATAGGAATGTTTGCTGTGACTGCTGGAATTGGAATTGAACAGATGATTGAAAAATATCAAGCTGATCATGATGAATATAACGTTATAATGGTTAAAGCACTTGCAGATAGACTTGCTGAAGCCTTTGCCGAATTGATGCATAAAAAAGTTAGAACAGAATTTTGGGGTTATGCAAAGGATGAAAATATTTCAACTGAAGAGTTAATTAAAGAAAAATATATTGGAATTAGACCTGCTCCAGGCTATCCTGCACAACCAGATCACACTGAAAAATTAACCATTTTTGAAATTCTTGATGTTGAAAAAAATACTGGAATTACTTTGACCGAAAATTTATCAATGTATCCTGCTTCATCGGTTAGTGGATTATATTTTGGAAATCCAGAAGCGAAGTATTTTTCAATTGGAAAAATATCTAAAGATCAAGTTGAAGATTATGCTGCACGAAAGGAATTAAGCGTAAAAGAAGTTGAAAAATGGTTGAATTCTAACTTAAATTATTAATCCAATTAAGATAATTTATAATAGAGTTTAATAATTATTTAATATTTGGCTAAAGGGAATCTCGCATATTCTCGGTATATTTAGGCATTCAACAATAAGGATTTAACAATGTTACTACAAGAAGGCGATGAAGCCATTTATCAGTTTCCCCAAAATGCAGAAAAATGCGTTAAAGGAATAATAGAATTTTTAGGAGATACAGTAATTCATTTTAAAACAGTGGAAGGATACTCAATAAAAATTACAAGACAATATTTTGACAATCTTTCCGCAATAGAGACTACCATAGACAATTCTGCAAAAAACGATTTATAATTATAATCGCAAATAAGATTTTATCTAATTAAATTTAATTCAAGTATATTTTTTTAATAAATATGTGAGTTAATTTTGGTTACTAAATTGCGTTATTCCATTATTATATTCTTGTTTTGTGTTTCAATTTATTCACAATCCAAATCGTTTAAAGAGAGTTATTCCAAGCAAGATTTCATGATTGAAATGCGAGATGGAACTAAACTTTATACTGTTGTTTATGCTCCCAATGATAATTCCGAAACATATCCTTTTTTAATTACTAGAACGCCTTATAGCTCTGGTCCATATGAAAAAGGAAAATTTAGAAATTTCCCAGAATATTTAACAAACGAAAAATTCATCTTTGTTTATCAGGATGTTCGCGGCAAGTATATGTCAGAAGGTAATTTTATTGACATGCGTCCTTACATTCCAAATAAAACGGGAAAAGAAATTGATGAAGCTTCCGATACTTATGATACCATTGAGTGGTTGATAAATAATATTGCCAATAATAATGGCAAAGCAGGTATCTATGGAATTTCATATCCTGGATTTTATTCTGCAATGGCATTAAACGAATCTCACCCTGCATTAAAAGCTGTTTCGCCACAAGCACCTATTGCCGATTGGTTTATTGGCGATGATATGCACCACAACGGAGCCTTTACTCTCTCTCTTTCGTATGTTTTTTTCTCCAGTTTTGGAGTAAACAGACCAGAACCAACGCCTTCTAGAAATACAAGAATAGTTGAATTAACAGGTGATTCTTATAATTACTTTCTAAATATTGGTTCACTTAAAAATGTAAATGATAAGTATTTTTTCAACTCCATTTCTTTCTGGAATGATTTTACTAAGCACGGATGTTATGACGAATATTGGCAGTCGCTAAATACATTAAATCACTTTAATTATGTTGCCCCAGCAGTTATGACGGTTGGAGGTTGGTACGATGGCGAAGATTTATACGGCGCATTAAATACTTACAAAACAATAGAAAAGAAAAATCCACAAACTAATAATATATTGGTAATGGGACCTTGGTCACACGGTGGTTGGGCAAGAGGTGATGGAAGTACATTTGGCGATGACAAATTTAATTCTAATACAAGTGAATATTATCAAAATAATTTGGAGTTAAAGTTCTTCCAATATTACTTAAAAGAAAAAGGAGATTCCAATTTTCCAGAGGCATCCATTTTTGAAACGGGTACGAATAAATGGAATAATTTTTCTGAATGGCCTCCCAAAAATTCTGAGTTGGTGGATTATTATTTATGTGGAAATGGGAAAATAATTGATAGCAAGGCTAAATCCTCAATCAATTTTACTGAATATATTAGCGATCCCCAAAAGCCTGTTCCATACACTGCAAAGTTTCATAGAACTGGAACAATGTATAACAAAACATACATGAATGAAGATCAGCGGTTTGCATCTTCTCGTCCAGATGTAATTTCATTTGAAAGTGTTAAATTAACAGAGCAAATTACTTTAGCTGGGTCCATTGAAGTTGAGTTATATGTTTCCACTTCTGGAACAGATTCAGATTGGATAGTTAAGGTAATAGATGTTTATCCAGATTCTTTAACAGAAGTCTATTCTGAAGGCACAACAATGGCAAATTATCAAATGCTTGTGCGTGCCGAAATTATGCGTGGAAAATTTCGTAATAGTTTCGAAAAACCAGAACCATTTACTCCAAATGAAGTGACAAAAGTAAAATTTAGTTTAAATGATGTAAATCATACATTTTTGAAAGGGCATAAAATAATGGTACAAATTCAAAGTAGTTGGTTTCCTTTGTTTGATAGAAATCCCCAAACATTTTGTAATATTTATAATGCCGAAGAGAAGGATTTTCAAAAAGCGACTCAGCGGGTTTATCACACAAGTGAATATCCATCCAAAGTTGTTTTTAGAGTTTTGGATAAGTAAAGTACTGATATAAGAATTTATCTAAATGAGGAATTACATATATGACAAATTAAATAATCCCGATAGGGATTAAATTATAATAGAAAAACGAATTAAATTTATACAACAATCCCATAGGGATTGCATTTTAATTTTGATGGATATTGTAAAAATTGAACATGCAAACGGGTTTTTGTTTTGTGGTTTTACAAATAGCTATTAAAATTGAACTCCTTGCCAAGCTTATCGGGGGACTTTCCATAATACCGAACATACTTCTCTAAATGGTATAAATAAACCTTAACTGTTTTTTTGCTTAAGTTATTAACTCCATTCTTCTTAGCATTTTTTCTTTTAATTCCCACATTTTTACTCCTAATTATTGTGGGTGTGATGGGAAAACATAAAAAATTTCTCTATCAATATGTCAAAGAAAATTGTGCTACCGCTTTGGCAGTTTTGTTCAACTAATTTTTATTATCCAGTCCAATGATATCTCTGTATATTATCAAATAGAGGACGGATAACTTAAAGAATTTTAACTTGAAATGAGCAAAAAGAAATTAGATCATTGCTAATCATTTCATCCCGCCATATCGTGATTTCTACAGCATTCCAATTTACTGATATGTCTGGGTCTTCAACGGATAAAAATATTTGCCTCGAAAAGCGGGATAAATGCGCAAAGATCTTTTACATATTGCTGTGGGTGTTTTAGCAAATTGGGCGGACATTTATCTGGTTTCTGCCTTGCTATCTAATTTCGGGCTAGTATATTATTTATTAAATTTCGTTTTTTTGAAAGTCATGTTTTCAAATTCGATTACAGCCATTCTCTTTAACCCAAATCGGTCATTAGAAAATTAAGAATCAACGACAAAAGGCCAAGACATCAATTTAGTTGAACCCCAAAGCCCCATAAACCACTCCCTTCGCCTCATAGCTAAAGAAAGTTTCAGTATT
>Ga0180007_10001988_pt1 | contig 25516 bp, 40 predicted proteins | sample MM_PC_MetaG_FD_121122 | JGI IMG/M metagenome (GOLD analysis project Ga0180007, IMG submission 121122) | Groundwater microbial communities from the Aspo Hard Rock Laboratory (HRL) deep subsurface site, Sweden - MM_PC_MetaG | ecosystem: Environmental > Aquatic > Deep subsurface > Groundwater... | reverse complement strand
GTACTGCTTTTTTGGCCGCTGGTATGGCTGCTATGGATGCTTTGAATGCTCCTGGGGAAGCTTTGAATGCCCCTGGGGAAGCTTGGGAAGCTGCTAGGGCTGCTTTGGCTGCCAGGGATGCTGGGGAGGCTAGGGCTGCTAGGGCTGCTAGGCTTGCTTCTTTGGATGCCAAGGAGGCTAGGGTTGCTAGGGCTGCTGCTAGGGTTGCTTTGGCTGCTAGGCTTGCTTCTTTGGATGCTAGGGATGCTTTGGCTGCTAGGGATGCTGTGGATGCTAGGGATGCTTTGGCTGCTAGGCTTGCTTCTTTGGATGCTAGGGATGCTTTGAATGCTGCTGGGGATACTGAGAAAGAATGGCAAATCCAGCGTTTTAGGGAGCTTTTTTGCTCTGACGAGAAGGAGGTATAGGTAATGATAACATGGATTACTGCTGACCAACTTAGAGAAGCTAACGCCTGCGAAGAACAAGTCAAAACATTCGAGGAAGAATGGCCTGATGGAGCACATATTACCGAGGAGAATATCCTTAAAGCCTACGAACTTGGACTTGACCTTCATTGGTTCGCAGAGAGCTTCTTGGATTCTCCTCACATGGATGCCTATGATAAGGCAATGGCCCTTCACAGGGATGCCTATGAGAAGGCACTGGCCCCTCACATGGATGCCTATGATAAGGCAATGGCCCTTCACATGGATGCCTATAAGAAGGCAATGGCCCTTTCACTATGTCAGATTGCACATAGAAAGGAGGGATCAGATGACGATAAAAGGCGGGGCTAGACAGGAAACGATATTTCATACTGTCAGAATAATAATGGCTCGTGGAGCGACAATAGACCAGGCGATAAAAGAGGTTGAATCTATCCTGCGCTGTCAGCTACCAAAGCACATCAAGGCACTAATACGCCAAGAGTGTGGATAAAGGAGGGAATCAATGCCAGATAAAGGAAACTGCAAACACGGAGAATTTATACTGACCGAGGGATGCCCGCAGTGTATCGCTGCGAGGCGGGAAGCTGGTATCATGCCAGAGCAGGATGAGATGGAAGATGGTTTAAACAATGAGGGACTGACGATGGTCGGAACATCATTATTAACCCTAAGACCTGGGGAAGATGTTGAAGTCCGAAGTCACTATACCGAGGCGCTGAGGCTTCTGGAGTATGCTGAAAGCAGAGTTATTGCCACTGTCGAGGATACTAAGATAGCCAACAATGACCTAGCTGTCATCTCTAAGCTAAAGAAAGCGATGGAAGCAAAGCGCAAGGAATACCTGCAACCGCTTAAGGGGCAGACCGAAGCTATCAGGGATACCTATAATTACCTGATGGCTCCGGTACTTGAGGCGGATAAAATCACCCGCGATAAAATGCTGGCCTTCAACAAAGAGCAGGAGCGCATCCGCCGAGAGCAGGAAGAGATTAACAGGAAAAGGCTAGAGGCTGCTGAGGCTGAAATGCGACTCAATGGCGAGTTGACCGAATCGGTAAATCTTGTCGAGGTAACACCGGAGCCGGCAAAGCGAGTGTCAACTGAAATGGGTACCTCTGGGCAGAGGGATAACTGGCAATGCGAAGTTGTCGACATTAACGCTCTTCCCAGAGAATATATGATGCCGGACTTGGTGCTGCTTAACGCCATCGCCAAGAAGTATCACGACAAGAAAGAGGTAGTGGGTGTGAGGTTTTATAACAAGCCTATAATCAGCGTGAGGGCGAGATAGTCAATGAAGAATTGGCTTGCCAATAAAATAGAGGACTTGCTGGATGCTATCGGGAGCCACGCCAAAGCTGACATGTGGTTTCGTTTTACAGGTGACCGGCGGTGGTATCAGCAAAAGTACAGGTACTAACTAAAAAAGGGGGTGAAAAGATATGGAAAATATGGACATATATAATGCAGTCAAAAAACCGCCGCCGTTTGCGCTGAAGCCCATTACGGGAGGAAGGCTACGAGGTTTCACTGATGTGAATCCGCAGTGGCGAATTATGGTGATGACCGAGCACTTCGGTGTCTGCGGAGTCGGCTGGAAATATACAATCGAGAAGCTCTGGCTGGAACCAGTTAGTGCTGAGATATGCGCTTTCGCCGAGGTTGCCCTATCAATTAAGGTAGACGGTGAGTGGAGTTCTCCTATTCCCGGCATCGGCGGCTCCATGCTCCTGGAGAAGGAAACGAAAGGGTTCCATGTCAGTGACGAGTGCTATAAGATGGCGATAACTGACGCCCTATCGGTGGCAATGAAAATGCTTGGGGTGGCAGGTGATGTCTACGCTGGGGCATTTGATGGTTCGAAGTATAGTGAACGTTCATCTGTTTCGAAGAAAGCACCAGAAGAAAAGAGCCAGGTCGATACACCACCACCCGAGGCATCAAAAGAAGAGCCTGGCAAGCCAGCGGCCCCAGTAGGCGATTCTAGCCATAGCAAAGGGGAAGTAGGTGGCATTGACATGGACTGGCTAGAGGAATCTCTGAAAGTTTTACAGGATAAAGGGATTAAAGCGTATTCCGATAAGACTATCCTCGCGTATATCAATGCGATAACCCGGGCGGAGCCGAAGCATGCGACTATATCAGAGGCAGTAGCTAAACTTGATAAAGCACAAGCGAACGGCCTGGTTAAAAGAGTAAGTGATGCCCTTGAGATGGCATAGCACTGGGAGGTGTTAAATGACAAAATCTAAGACTTGGGAATATACTGTGTTGACAGTTGAACAGATAAACCAATTACCAGTAAATAAATTGTCAGGCTTACCTACACCTGTTGCGGTCGCTAAAGCCCAAGCTAAAATCACAGGGGATATAGCATACGAGGCAGGAAGAGAAGCGGAGAGAAAGTTCATATTGCAGAATACAGATTGTTTAAAGAGATATTGTAATGCAAAAAAGCAGAATTGAATGGACTGACTACACTGTGAATCCTGTTAAAGGACTTTGTCCTATGGACTGTAAGGATAATCAAGGTAAATCGTATTGTTATGCCAGGGCGATGTATAAGCGGTTTAAGTGGAATCCTGAGATGAGGTTTGACCCTGCTGTTTTCAACAACCTACCGAGAAAGCCAGCTAAAGTATTTGTGGGTTCTACTATGGAGTTATTTCTGCCGGAATGTGAGGCGTGGCTTGGAAAGACCCTTGACCTAATTAAGCCTTATAAATGGCTTACCTTCCAATTCTTAACCAAGCAACCTCAGAATCTAATCAAGTGGAGTCCGTTTCCTTCAAATTGTTATGTCGGTGTCTCGGCTACTAACCAGCACCAGTTTGATGAGGCGGTGAAATATCTCAAGGAAGTGGAAGCGACTGTAAAATACATCAGTCTTGAGCCTCTTTTAGAGAGAATAAACATTGACCTTTAAGGGTAAGGCGTGCTATAATATCCTTAAAGGGAGGGTGATATGCCAGAGATAGGTGAGATTAAAACCGATAGAGAGTTAGGATTAAAGGGTAAGCATAGGCGGAAGTGGGTTATCTGTCCTCAATGCGGTGAGGGTAGGTGGGTTATCTTGACTGCTACGAAGCGACCTGACTATACAGGATTATGCCATCAGTGTAGTGCCTCTGTTCGTGGTGGTAAGCGACTAAAAACTAAGGGTAGGTGGAAAACAGGGCAGGGTTATGTAATGAGATTGCTTCATCCCGATGACTTCTTTTTCTCAATGGCTGGTGCTGACGGATATGTGGGCGAGCATCGTCTAGTGATGGCTCAGAGCTTAGGGCGGTGTTTACATTCTTGGGAAATAGTCCACCACAAAGGAATAAGGGTGAAGGGTATTGAAAACAGGTCAGATAATCTAATAGATAACCTTCAGCTTGTCTCAGATGATAAGCATAAGCAAATCAGTATTCTTGAAGCTAAGATAACTAGGCTACAAAAGAAACTACACACCACTAATGTCTATTACCTTCGTGAGATACAACGCCAAGCCGAGCAACTCAAATCAAGAGAGATTTTAGCCTTGAAGCGTAGGGATGATGGTATCTTTGAAATCTATGCTGATGGTGACTTGGTTGAGGAATATGAAGCCAATGAGGATACTTGGGGAGCTTTACTACCGATAAAACTTTGGAGACATTTTAATAATATAGTTGATAGGAGAATTAAAGATGGAAACTGATTGCCCTCCAGGGGGAACTGGACATTGTAACGATGGATGCCCTTTTTGGAAGGATAGTAAATGCTGTCCCCCAGATTTTCCTGAAGGGTATTTATGCCGAAGGTGCAAAGATACAGGAACGATACTATTTGACACCTTTAAGGATATGGGACTTAATCGTGCAGAGCGTAGACGGAGAGGCAGGGATGATAGCCAAAGGTATAAATATATTCCGTGTCCAGAATGTAAGGGAGGTAACTAATGCCGAATAAATTAAAGGAATCTGGCATCAATCAGGTAATCATCGGCGCTCAGACTCCATACAATCCAAAGACAGCACCGAAGATAGAGTGGATAGAGGAGATAGTCCAAGCTGCGGACAAGGCTGGTGTATCGGTGTTCATAAAAAATAACCTTGCTGGCTTACTTTCTCACCAAGATAGATGGGCATTTAGCCAAGATGAGAACATACCAGAAATGCTGAGATTACGACAGGAGATACCGAATGGAACAACCGGATGAACTAAAGGTAAAATATCATGCAGGATACCTTATTCCAGCAGAGCCACTTAGCGGGCAATTTGATATTCAAGTGGACAGTGCCTTGATAGCCAGTGGCAGCCACTTCTTCTGCCATGTCTGTTTACAAGCAGTGGCTATTGAGGAGCAAAGCCCTGACCCGAACTATTGTGTGAATTGTTTTAAGAGTCTTAAGGAGATAAAATAGTAATGGGAGGGCAGGATAGCCGATGAGTAGTGCACCACAATTCTCCTTATCTGTTTGTTTATCCCATTGCTTCCGGTGTCACCCACCGGGAGTTCAATCGCACTATGAGACTCATTGAGCGAGGACACTGCCCTCCCACATTAAAGGAGTAAGATGACATGAGGTGGAGAAAGGACTTGACAAAGTATTAAACATAGTTCATAGTGGAAATATGGCAAAATACGATGGTATGAGAAAGCTAGAACGGAATAGAATGCTTTATGAGTATGTTGATTCCCACCCTGGAGCCTCAATGAAGGAAGTGGGTACTATATTTGGCATCACAGTTAGTAGGGTTAGCAAGTTACTTAAAAAACGTAGGGAATACTACTCTAACCTATATATTGGGATGTATCCACCGCCACCAGGAGAAGAGGCTTAGAATGGCTAGAACCCAAAAGAATGTAGTTAGTTACTTCCCCCATGATGCCAATGCTTGTACCGGGGATACCTTGACAGTCCTACAGAGCCGGTTCGGGAATGATGGTTATGCCTTCTGGTTTAAACTCTTAGAGAAATTAGCCTCCACAGATGGTCATGCCCTCGATGTTAGCAACCCAACAAAGTGGCAACTACTATTAGCAAAAATGGGTGTTAATGAAATAACTGGTGTAGAAATAATGAATTTACTTGTAGAAATGCAGGCGATTGATAAGGACCTCTGGGACTCAAAGCTAATCTGGTGCCAAAACCTAGTAAATAACCTTGCTGATGTTTATAAAAATCGGCGTAGGGAAATACCGCAAATACCCATTTCTACAAACCATAATGGGATAACTACAGAAAAGAAAGCCATAACTACAGGTGATAGTACACAAAGTAAAGTAAAGAAAGTAAAGAAAGTAAATAAGATAATACTACCGGGCTTTATTGATAAAGAAATCTGGGAGTCTTACTTAAAGACACGAAGGAAAACAACAGAGCATGCTATTTTTTTGCTGGTGAAGAAACTTGAGGAACTTCGTGCTGCCGGCGATGATCCTAATGAAGTCCTTAAAAGGTCGATAATGAACGGCTGGACTGGAATATTCCCATTGAATCATAAAGGAGGTCAAGGTGGAACACATCGCCAAAATCCTCGACAACTTAGCCCCAGAGGAAGCTATACCAAGCCGGAAGATTTATGAGCTACCTGAATTAACCCCAGAGGAAGAGATGGAAGAAAAAAGAAGGTCGCTTGGTGTTTCTAGTCTTAGCAATACCTTTCAAAACTTTCTTCCTTGGCCTGGAACTGAAGAGGCACTAGCCGCTTTCAAAGCATTGGCATCAGGTGAAACAAAGTGGCAGATGCTTCTCTGCTATGGTGGTGTGGGAAATGGTAAGACTTATTTATGCGAAGCTACTACGATAGCCCTTGCCGACCGTGGGCTCTTCGCCCGTGTTAATACTATGGCTGGCGTGATGCGGTCTCTGAGGGGGGGATTGGACAAAGATGCTATTTTTGGTTATAACGAAATGTTTCCCAGGTTGTGTAAGTTAAAAAGGCTAATTATAGATGATGTGGGTATGGGGAGTAGCGGTAGCGACTGGGAATATGGCCAACTTGAGGAGCTTATTGCCGAGAGATACCGAGAAAACCTTTTTACCATATTGACCACTAACCGTGATATAAAGCCTGACACTAAGCACCCGAACACGCCTGTTATACCTGAACGTATTGTGTCACGCTTCCGTGACCGAGAAAAGGCGAGGTTGGTGCTTAATCAAGGCGAAGATTACCGGCCTGAGAAGGAAAAGGCAAGGTAATGAAGAAGTACCAGATATATGCTGAAAGGATAAGGAGGTGAACATGGACAAGACTGAGATTAGAAAGTATGTAGAGGACAACGATGAGGTAGGTTTAACACCCGCTGAGCTAGACCACGTGGCTACGTGCTGTGAGCGTATAAGCAGGTGGTATTATGAGGGTTATCCGCTTGGGAGCTTCTTGACCGCAGTTGTTAGAAATGACTTTATAGAGACAGTATTTCAAGCTGACGACGTCAACATAAAGGCATTAGAAATATATGCCTATTTTCTTACATGGAACTTACCATCCGATTGGAGAAAGAAAGCTAATCCTGTTGGGGCAATGAAGTTAGGCCTATGAAGTATCCTAAAACAGTAGACGAACTAATACATTGGGACACATTTACTCAGCGTGATTCCTTTGGCTCATTTACTGTTATTACTGGGTTTGAAGGTACGGGTCATTGCTTCTGGTGTGGAGACGAAATACAAGGGAGGAGACGCTATTGTGGTGGAAACAAGGGGTGCTGGACACAATACTATAAACATTTTGGCCGGACTTATGCTGCTAATGCTGCTAGGAAACGAGCACTTTTTAGCTGTGAAAATTGCGGAGTACAAGGGATTGATATTCCGCCGATTGGTCGTTATGAAAGGTCAGGGCTTGAAGTCCATCATATTATACCGATAAATGGCGAAGATAGGACTGTCCATGTTTATAATATCTTTTGGAATCTCATTTGCCTTTGCCACGATTGTCACATGGAATTGCACGCTATCATGAGACCTCCAAAGATAGATAAACCCATAGCAATCGACAGTTGGGAGGAAGCCGTGAAAGTTAGACAATCAATATTCAGTTTTGGGGCAATGAAGTAGCGAGTGATATAACTAAAGGAGGAACGGATAAGATGAATACCATTAAAGACTTGATAGAAACACACCAAGGAGAAATAGACAAGTTTATTAAAGACTGTCCTCATTTGGATATTATTGTTGAGGATGAATCTTTCGGGTGGCAAAGGTCAATAACAATTAGATGTAAAAGGTGCAGGCTTAATCTAGTTGGTTATATTGTCAACAAAAGCCAAAGTTATTTATCTTATGTTCGTGATTGTATTGCTAAGTACCCTGGAAACATGAAGTAGAGTCGGACATAGAACTTTAATCAAGAGGTAAGGAGGGGAAATGACACAGAGACAGAAATGTTTTCATTGTGGAGAGAAAGAAGGAATATTGGTGAGGTTAACTCCTCGGGAGAATAACAATAAAACAGTTTGTATGGAATGTTTATGGGCAAGACACCCCAAAACCGCACTGGAAATGCTAGAATTTATTTTGGATAAGGAACAAGCAGAAACTCAGGCTGGGATTATTGGAGTATGGGGCAATGAAGTAGAGAGTTAGAATTATGATACCTATTTTAACAGGCAAAGTAAAAGACGGGAAGCTTAAATTAGATGCTCCTCAAAATTACCTTGTTGAGCTCTCCAAGTTTGAGGGGCAACGTATTGAATTAACCATCCGGAAAGAACGCCATATAAGGTCGCTCAGTCAGAATAAATATTATTGGGGCGTGATAATTGAGATACTATCCAATAATTTCGGTTATGATAAAGAGGAGATGCATGAAGAATTAAAGAGGAAATTCAACCCCAAACCTAGTAAAATAGACTGCGACAAAACTTATGGGGCATCAACTACCAAGATGTCTGTTGCTGAATTCGGAGAATATTTGGAGCAGGTTATAACTTGGGCATCAGTAGAATATGGAATCATTATACCCGATTCCGATGGAGTATATATCGATGGCTAGACCGCCCAATCCCCTGTCAAGGGGTGGTCAAAATGTAATTGGAAACATACAACCGTTATGTTCATCATGTAATTCTAGTAAGAGGGAGAAATTTATTCCCAGTGCGGATGGGATTGAAATACAGTGAAGATAAAAATATCGCCCTTAGACAAGCTATTCTCGGAGTATATCAGACGAAGGGCAATGCAAAGAGTTGGCGGGTGTGAGCGATGTCTGTCGGGCAAGGTCGATTACAAGCAACTTCAATGCAGTCATTTTATAGGAAGGGGCAGGAAGTCAACCAGGTATGATGAGGATAACGCTGTAGGGCTTTGTATGGGTTGTCACACTCATCTAGGAGCAAACCCCCTTGAACACACTCAGTGGTTTACTGATAAAATAGGTCAGGAGAAACTTGACCTATTACAAGCGAGAAGCAGAATCACCTATCCCAAACCTGATAAAAAACTTATTGAGTTATACCTTAAGGAAAAGATAGCGGAGATACTAAGTGAGTAATTGGCCTTTATTTTGGTGCCTAAAATCTGAAGACCAAGCGAAATTGATGCAATTCCAATGGGACGTCTATGGCCTGAAGCTTGATATACCGACTCCGCCCAGGGCATCGAAGAGCGTATGGCAGACAGTAATGCTAGAGAGCGCTGAAGAAATCGACAAGTTAATGCGCCAAGCGTCTTCTATGAGTAGGGGGGTGAAAGAGAAATATTAGACAGGCATGAGCTAAAAAGGCTTTCTGATGAGGACTTGGTGAATTACCTCGAGGGGTATACTAACGAGTTAGAATTAACCGGCCGCCGACTCATTGCCCTAAAAAGAACTCAGGTAGTTAATCCAACTTGGTCAGCCTATGACCCTTATATAGATGAGGTTGTTAGTATTGACATCAGGATAGAAGAACAGGAAGCGGTGCGAGACGAGTATTCCGACCAAATCGCTCTTATCGATGCCGAGCGTAACCGCAGGCTAGGATATAATCAGACGATAAGGATGTTTAGGTGAAAATGAACTTCCCACGACCTTACGGTCGGGGTATCCTGAGCTAAGTTATGAAAAGGATGCATGAGGAGTTTTAAGTGATGACAACGCTAAAAAGAATGCTGGCGACTTTCTGGGCAGAAACGTTGATTTAGTGATGATAGTATGGCTATTAAGTGGTGATTTATAGACTGCTGTGGTAAGGACTGGTTCAATTGGCTGAGTTAGATTGTAGCAAATGCAAGGATGCTCGTGTCACTAATGGTTGCCATGGTAAAGAATGGTACAAGCCAGGCGAGATAAGATATTGTAAACCTCAAGTTATATTCATACTTGAATATCTCAGGCTAATGGAGCTAGGGCAGTATCCTAGAAACCCCAAAGAGACCGGGTATACGGAGCTTAAGGTGTGGGTCCAGCGCGGTAAGAAGGATGGCTACTTTGTTACACCGGCCACTATCTTCAGCGATATAGATGCTAGATTAAAGACCGCCGGTAAAGATGGAGGATTACTGAGGGCTAGGTATTGTGACGGTTATGACGAGGATGCACTAATTAAGCAATATAGAATGCCCTACGAGGAATTACTAGCCAGGATAGATTCTGCCCTTTTTTTCATTTGTGGGTTTTACACAAAAACCAACTATCTTGAATGGAAGAAGAAAAGAACATACAGGGCGAATGTCCACCAAAAGGTAGGACATAAAAATCAAAAGTGGTAGGCGGCACAATACTTCGAAGTGCAAAGGTGAAACCTACCAGGAGTTTAATGGGAGGAAGAAATGAGCCAAGAAGAAACTGTTACTTGCCGTCACGTAGAGGATATAGATACCTCCACCAATATTGGGAAATGTCGGCTCTGTGACCAAGAACGGTGGTATAACCCGGGGCATATAGTCGAGATTATTAAAAGGGGTCATGTTAAAGGCATTCTAACTGATATTGTTCCGGCACGGTACGGTTACCGCGAGCATAGAAGGAGGGAGAAAGAAATGGGACAAAAGACAGAGGTATCTATGAGCGACAAAACATCAATCCAGGTAACCAAGGAAACCAAGGAAAGGCTAGGCCGGCTCGGCATTAAGGGGGACACCTATGACGCCATCATCAATCGGCTTCTGGACAAGGTAGGTAGTAAGAAGGCGAGGAGCGGTTAGTTATAAGGAGAGGTATGGAGATTAAGTTTCCTAGAGACACGGCATTTCGCAAGACATTCTTTGTGCCAGATAGCTTCGCTCACCCAGCTAAGATGGATGCCCAGCTTCTTATCTGGATAGTAGAGCGTTACACGGAAGCAGGTGAAATTATCCTAGACCCGATGGCGGGAAGTGGCACACTGATGCTTGCGTGCACTCTGGGAAGGCACTGCGTATTGGTTGAGCTTGAGGAGAAGTTTTGTAAGATGATGCGGGACAACTGGGAGCAGGTCAAGATGAGACCGCAACTCGGCTCGGCTATGGGAGAGTGCCAGATACTTCAGGGTGATGCCAGACAGCTTGAGGGCTTATGCGATAAGATTATAACAAGTCCGCCTTATGCTGAAGCGAAGCCAGGGACAATGACCGAAGAGCAATGGGCGGAAAATAGATTAAGGCATCACCGTTCCCCTGATTGCGAAGGCAGAGCTATTACTAGCGGATATCCTGATAATCCCAACAACTTGGGCAATCTACCCTACGGAGAGATAAACCATATCATCACATCACCTCCGTATGAGGGGAGTGTATCAGCTTCTACTGGCGGGGAGCGAGACCAATCATCAGCTAGGCAAAGAGAAAAGCGATTAGAGGATAAGGGGTATGACCCTGCCAAGTATCAAGGCGGAGTAGGTAGAAATCTTGAGGTAGATTTCCAATATTCCAAAGCCGAAGACAACATAGGTAATCTTAAAAACACTTCCTATCTCTCGGCAATGGCTCAGGTCTATCAGCAGTGCTATTCCGTTTTGAAGCCTGAAGGTCTGATGATACTGGTAACTAAGAACTTCCTGAGAGACCAAAAAGAGATAAGATTAGATACAGATACCCTCGCCCTTTGTGATAAGGCAGGGTTTCAATTCGTTGAAAGGCACTATCGCCGACTCCCGTCTCAGAGTTTTTGGAGAGTAATCTATGCGAGAAAATACCCCAACGCACCAGTCTTAGACCGAGAAGATATACTTGTGTTTAGGAAGGAGAAGCAATGAGCGTTAATGAAATTGTCATGTGTGTTATTGTAGTGATTACCGGCATAGCGATGATTGCCATGTCCTATAGGAAAGAAATCAAGAGGTAAGGAGGTAAGATATGAAAAGAGGATTACTGAATATAGTAGCACTGGTTCTTCTAGTAGTCGGAGTAATCATCATCATAAGTGGGCTTGATGTGATTATCCTGTGGAGAGTGTTTGTTGGCGATGGTATGGTAATTCTAGCTTTTATAATTGCCCTTTACTTGACAAAATATCAGAAATAGCCCATGATATAATTAGTTGAAAAGTGTGAACACGGGAAGCCCGGTTGAGATGCCGGGCTTCTTGCATATAGCCCACCAGTATATATATGGATATTCAGACAGTAGAAATTACTAGAGTTGGTTCAGAAACTTCGGGACACAAGAAGCTACGATGAAAATAGAAGTCGTCCCTATAAGCGCAATTAAGCCCTCAGCCTATAATCCACGCAAAGATCTCCAGCCGGGTGATGCGGAATATGAGAAGCTCAAGAAGTCCATTACTGAGTTTGACATGGTTGAACCGCTTGTCTGGAATAAGAGGTCAGGCAACTTAGTGGGCGGTCACCAAAGACTTAAAATCCTCAAGGAACTGGACTATTCCGAGGTTGAGGTATCGGTGGTTGACCTCCCCGAAGCCAAAGAGAAGGCTCTCAACCTGGCACTCAATAAGATATCCGGTGAATGGGACCTCCCTGCACTAAAGGATTTGCTTGAGGAGCTTGACACTGGTGACTTCGACATGGAGATAACAGGCTTCGACCTGAAAGAGATTGAAGACCTGATGACCCAATTCCATGTACCAGAAGAAGGACTAACCGATGATGATGCCGTACCAGAGGCCACAGAATCGATTTGTAGGAAGGGCGACCTGTGGAGTCTAGGGAATCACAAGGTCTTATGTGGGGATGCGACTCTCAAGACGGATGTGGAGAGGCTGATGGGGGGAGAGAAGGCGGATTTGGTTTTCACTGACCCGCCGTATGGGATTGGTTACAAAGATGTGAAAGGCAAGCATGAGCCGATTGTCAATGATAAAGGCGTGGCTATTATAGACTTACTGGCATTACTTCCTTCTGATTGCCCTTCTTATGTCTGTTGTAACTGGAAGAGTTACCCCGAATATTACCAAGCAATTCCCGACGTGAAAGCTCTTATTGTTTGGGATAAGGGACATGGCGTTCAGAACCTTGATAAGTTTTACAAACGCCACGAGTTTATCATATATCGGGGAGAGTTCGGTGGACAAAAAACATTGGATGGTGATGTCTGGTTAGTAGACAGAGAAGTGAGGGGTGACCATCCCACCGCTAAACCTGTTGAGCTTATATCAAAGGCTCTCGGATATTCCAGTTATGTAGGCAATATAGTCCTCGACCTCTTCGGAGGCTCCGGCTCCACACTAATAGCCTGTGAGAAGCTAGGTAGAAGATGTTTTATGATGGAGATTTCAGAGATGTATTGCACGGTCATTTTGAAACGATGGGAGGCATATACAGGCAAAGACGCTGTTCGAGAGGATGGTAGGAAATGGAGCGAATTAAAAGCAGAGATGAAGCAGGTAAACAAAGACCAGTTTACTATAAGCCCTATTGCCTCAAAAATAAAGAGCGGTTAGCTCAGAAATTCAAGGAAAACTATGAGAGAATTAAAACTGACCCTGTTTTGCTGGCAGAGCACAGAAAGAAATGTGCTGAGGCAACACGGAGATATAGAGAACGACGGTTTACCAGGACAGTTGCAGGATAGTTTTGAAGCTAACGTCACTGGAAACGATGTTATTCCTATATGCAATGCCCTTGACCACTTGAAGCGAAAGAACCCAGAGAAGGCGGCAGGTTATCAAGTGGACTTCACAGGTAAGCAGGCGGCGAGAATTGGAACCGCTGATGAAGTGTGAAATTTGCAAGAAGGTTGTGGAGCCGATAGATGCCCCAGAACATGAGAAGGAAACAGGGCACAATTCATGGACAATGATTAAACGGAAGGCTTAACATAACTAAAACAGTTTTGAGGCTAAAAGATAACATTCCCCACCGGCGGGAAGGACAGATACATGGTAACGAACGGCAAAAGCGGCAGACCTAAAGTAGAAATAGACTATGTGGCAGTTGAGAAACTTGCTCTTCTTCAATGCACCGAATCCGAAATAGCTGAGTATCTTGGTGTCTCAATTAGGACATTACAGAGGAATAAAGAGTTTTGTCGCATATATAAAAAGGGGCAGCATGATGGTCACTCTTCATTGCGTAGGCTACAATGGAAGGTAGCCAATGGGGAATATCTGGCTAAGTCTATCACATATACCAATAAAGATGGCTCCACTCGCACTGAGAACGTTTATGCACAACCTAGCCCAGTTATGTTGATATGGCTTGGGAAGCAGTATTTAGAGCAGAAAGATAAAACCGAGATAGGCAATCCAGAAGGAGAGAGCTTTAGAGTTGAACATGATGCTAAAGGAAAACTCCTTCAGGCTATAAATAGGTTAGCCGAAAGGGCAAAAGAGGTTCAGGAATAATGCCAGAGATAGGTGATATTCGTAAAGGTGTAGAAACGGGGCATAAGGGCACTGGCAGATATATCTGGCATGCTTGCTTAGGTTGTGGTAAAGAGAGATGGATTTCAATAAGCGATTTTCGTTACAATCGGCGACTTAAATGCCATCATTGTGCGTCTCTCGGCAATAACTGGAATTGGAAGGGTGGGCGCAAGGAATGGAATGGGTATGTTTTTATACATCTACAACCCGATGATTTCTTCTATTCAATGGCTGATAGGAACGGATATGTAAGAGAACACCGTTTAGTTATAGCCAAACAGATAGGTCGTTGTCTTCAGTTGTGGGAAATCGTGCATCACAAAAATCATATACGGAATGATAACCGAATTGGAAACCTTCAATTGGTCAGCGATGATAGGCATAAACAAATTACTGTGCTGGAAGTTAAAATAGATAGACTTCTAAAAGGGCAGGATGACTTGAGAAAAGAACTTCGGCTCTTACAGTTTGAGAATAAGCAGTTGCGTGAAAATCTATGCAAGGAAGCTTAGCGCAATCAATCGCCTTGCTGCCAGAGCATGAGAGGCTAAAGACGCTCAAGAGCCTGACTGAGAAGGAAGCAGAATCATTACTGTATGACTGGGAGTTCTGGGCTAGGCCAAAGCAATTACCCCCGGACTGGGACTGGTATATCTGGCTTTTATTAAGTGGGAGAGGGTTCGGTAAGACAAGGGTAGGCTCTGAGCTGGTCATCAAGTGGGCGAGAGAAGGTTTTAGTCCCATAGCTTTAGTAGCAGCCAAAGCCTCAGATGCTAGAGACACCATGGTAGAGGCTGGTGACTCCTCTATATTGAAAGTTTCACCCCCTTGGTTTATGCCACACTACGAACCATCAAAGCGCCGGCTCACCTGGCCGAACGGAGTCATCGGAATCACCTACTCCGGGGAAGAACCTGACCAACTCAGGGGCATGCAGCATCAGAAGGCTTGGGCGGATGAGTTAGCTAAATATAAATACCCACAGGATACTTGGGACCAGCTAATGTATGGTTTGAGGGCGGGGGAAAAGCCCCAGGCCGTAGTAACCACCACACCAAGGCCCATCAAAGTCATCAAGGATTTAGTCAAGGACTCTAGGACGGCGGTTACACTTGGTCATACCCTAGATAATGCGGATAACCTGGCCCCAGACTTCCTCAAATATATCCTGAGTAGGTATGAAGGCACTCGATTAGGAAGGCAGGAACTGGCCGCAGAGATATTGGATGATAACCCCAATGCGCTCTGGCAACGCGGGAAGATTGACGAATTAAGAGTAACTAAGCATCCAGAACTTGCTAGAGTCGTGGTAGCTATAGACCCTGCCGTGTCTACAGGAGATGAGAGCGCAGATACTGGCATTATAGTAGCAGGAATAGCTTCTTGCATGGGTGAGCTCCACGGCTACATACTGGACGACCTCACTCTCAAGGGAACGCCTAACCAATGGGCGACTGCTGCGGTTACCGGCTATTATAGAGCAAAGGCTGATAAGATAGTCGGCGAGGTAAATAATGGTGGCGATATGGTGGGCAACACAGTGAGGATGATTGATAAGTCAGTTCCCTTCAAGAGCGTTCATGCCAGTCGTGGCAAGTATGTCAGGGCAGAGCCAGTGTCAGCACTCTATGAGCAAGGCAGGATTCACCATCTAGGATTCTTCCCTGAGCTAGAGGATCAGCTTTGTGAGTGGTGCCCAGGCGATACATCACCAGACAGACTTGATGCCCTAGTGTGGGCGATAACCGAGCTGATGCTGGAGAAGCAGGTCTTAGGGCTTATGATAGGGAGCGCAGCAAGGAAGGACTAATGAATATTAAGACATTGGGAGTCGAGTATGTTTGATAATGTCCGCAACCGAATCGCTGTAGCCATAGCGCCTAGTAAGAAGGAAGCCATCAATCCCTTCGGCATCATTTCGATGCAGCCGGCGGACGTCCCAATCTACACTGACATGACGGTGCGCAGGGCGACCCGGGAAGGCTATAAGATAAGCGTTTATGTCTATCGCTCAATAAGAACCATCGTCCAGGCAGCCTCGGCAATACCCTGGGTGGTGCAGGATAGTAAGGGTGAGCCGATAGAAGGGCATCCCTTGGCTAAAGTGCTGAAGAAACCTAACCCCGAATTCTCTGGACAGGACTTAATCGAGTTCCTGATTGCCCACCTTGAGTTGGTAGGAAACGCACTCTGGCAGCCGATAACCGTGGGCAACCAAGTAAGGGAATTCTGGACGGTGATGCCCGACCTGGTGAGGCCGATACCATCGAACGTCCCAGGCGAATGGTTGAAGGGGTGGGAAGTAAGCAGTATAGATGGCCACCAGAGGATAGTGCCGCCCGAGCAATTTATTCACTTCATGCAGATGGACCCGGGGAATCCCTACTGGGGGACTTCGCCTCTTCTGGCTGCGGCTAGGACAATCGATACAGACAACGAAGCCCAGGACACGCAAAAGGTATCGATGCAGAATCGGGCGACTCCAGATGGAGTATTCGCCCATGAGACCCCATTGACACAGGAGCAATTCGAGGAAGCTACCAGGCAGGTCAGGGAAAACTTCCTGGCCAAGGGTAAGAAGAGAGAGCCTTGGGTGTTAGGCGCTGGGGCCAAGTGGATTCAGATGAGCATGACCCCAGTGGAGATGGACTTCATAGCTTCACGGCTACACAACAAAAGGGATATTGCCGGTGCCTTCGGCATCAGCCCGATATTCCTGGGCGACCTTGAGCAGTCCAGCTATAACAATATGCAAGAGGCTCGCAAGGCTCTCTATGAAGATGTGGTGATTCCACTGCTGGACGATATCAAGGCGACGCTTAACCTGAAGATAGCGCCGATGTATGGTGATATCGTTATCGCCTATGACACCTCGAAGATTGCGGCACTCCGGGAAGACTACACTAAGAAGGTGGAGCAAGCCAAGAATCTCTGGGGCATGGGTGTCCCCTTCGACCAGATAAACGAAAGGCTGGAGATGGGCTTCGAAGAATTCGAGGGCTGGAGCCAGGGGTATCTACCATTGACCCTGCTACCGACGGGGGTCTCTGGAGTATCTCAGGAAGAGATGTCATCGCCAAAGTCGAAGAAAGCCTTGAATCTGGACAATGAGGAGCAAAAGGCAACTCACTGGAAAAGGATAGACCGGCGTAGAATCGCATGGTGGGGCGTCGTGGCCAAGAAGATGGCGCCACTTTATGAGGCAGAAGCCGAGGCTATCATAAAGGCGGTTAAGGGTAAAGTGCCAGATAAGCTAGCAGAGGCTGCTTCTCGTGCCATACAGAGCGGGAGGTCTGACTGGGAGAAGACACTGATAGCCATATCGACCGCTCTTATCGAGGATTTTGGCAACGAGATAGCCGATGACCTGGGCGCCGAGAAGTCTGATAACCCATCTGAAAGCAAGTGGACATTCAACCCTATGAGTGCAGCAGCCCGGGCATGGATTATAAAAAACGGTGCCGAGAGCGTCACCACCATTATGGCCACGAACCTTGATGATATTAAGAGAGTTATCCTGGCTGGCGTCGATGAGAACATCGGCACTCGGAAGATAGCCATGAATATTAGGCAATTCTATACCGACCGCTCACCATTCAAGTCTATGCGCATCGCCAGGACTGAGACAAGCCATGCGTCAGGCTTCGGCCAGCGAGAGGCAGCCAGACAATCTGGTGTAGTGAAGCAGAAAACATGGCTGACTAGCAGGGACGATAGAGTCAGAGATGCCCATATTGCTATGGAGGGCGAGACAGTGGATTTGAACGAGCAATATTCCGACGGGAGTATGTATCCCGGCGAGCAGGATATAATGTGCAGATGCGTAGAAGGATACAGAACAGGGAGGTAAATATGGACAGAGAGCTAAAGACTTTCAAGTTTGAGGTCAAGGAAGTAGACGAAGATGAGGGAACCTTTACTGGCCATGCGGCCACCTTCAGCAAGACCCCTGACAGTTATGGTGATATCATCGACCCTGGCGCTTTCACCAAGACACTGAAAGAAGGGGGAAAGCGTATCAAGAGTCTATGGAATCATAGTGTTATGGAGCCTATAGGCAAGCCTGTTGAGATGGCTGAAGACGGCACTGGGCTGGCCTTTAAGATTAAGCTGAGCCTCGGCGTCCAGAGAGCTAGGGAAGTTCTCAGCTTAATGAAGGACGGGGTTATCACCGAGATGTCGATAGGCTATGACACCTTGAAGGAAACATACAAGGAAGGCACTAGGCACCTCCAGGAGGTGAGATTGTGGGACTTATCGCCGGTCACATTTGCTGCTAATCCCGAGGCTTTAATCACCAGCGTCAAGGCCGAGATGAAGCCATATCCCAACGAACACGCTTGCCGGCTCCGTAATCCCGATGACTTCCAGGATGGTAGCTTCAGGAGAACGACCAGGACGTCGGACGGAAAGAAATATTCTGTTATTATGGGGCGACTCGAAGGTGAGGACACCTTGACCGAGCAAGCATTTAGATACGATAAGGAAGTCTGGGAAGCGGGCGAAGCATCCGCCCATTGCAAAGACCATGACGGAAAGTTCGAGGCTGCCAAAGAGCAGTCAAAATCAGGACGGGTCTTGAGTACCTCTAATCTTGAGAAGGTTAGAAATTCCCTTGAATCTATTCTATCGGCCGTCAAAAATCTCCAAGCACTTCTGGAATCAGCCGAGAAAGAGCCAGAGCCGGACAAGTCCACTTTACTCTCTGAAGTTGAAACGGGAGCCGCAGAACTGGAGGCTATAGTCGGCACACTCAAGGCCGAGAACGATGGCTTTGATACCAAGGAAGCTGATGAGCGTATCGAGGCCATACTTGCCCAACTGAGAAAATAAACACTGAGGTGAAATAACATGGACCCAAAAGAAATTGCTAGACTAATCCAAGAAGCAGTAAGTGAACTGCACAAAGCCACGGAACGCCAGGACGCTGAGATTAAAGCCCTTGGCGAACCGATGGGAGAGACTAAAGCGTCTGTGGACAAGATTAACGCTCGGATTGATGAGCTGGAAATTAAACTCCAGCGCCAGAGCTTACCGGGTGCCGGTACCCCAAACTCGGAAGAGAAATCCGAAGAGGACAAGGCAAGGTCAGCCGCTTTCTATAAGTTCATGAGGGGTGGCATAGCATCAATGAACCCTGACGAGCGGAAGGCACTGGTCGAGGACACCGCCGGGTTATATCTGGTAACCCCAGAACTGGACACAGAGATTGTCCGTTCCCTACCCAAGATAACTGTCATCCGACCTATGGCGGCTATCCGACCCATCAATAAGGAATCGCTGAAGATTCGTAGCATCAGCGAGGTAACCGTCGGATGGGGTAAGCTGGAGACAGGCGGCAGCACCAATGAATCAAGTCATGTTCCGGGAGCACCCACCTATCAATATGCGGAGGACCTAATCGGTCTGACCAAGATTGGTAGGGATGAGCTGGCGGACTCGGATGTCAACCTTCAGGCTATACTGGCCGATTCGTTCACCAGGGCAATAGCTGAAGCAGAAGACCTGGCCTTTGTCAGGGGTGCAGGGCACTCTTCGGAAGAGCCGGAAGGTATCTGCATCAACACTACCCTAACCGGCAATACCGTAACTACGACCGCAGCGGCAGCGGTTACCTTTGAGAAGTTCATGGAGATGATTTACCAATGCCCTGCTCAGTACCGCAGGAATGGTGCTTGGGTGGTAAAGTCCTCGACTGAGTTAGCTCTCCGGCAACTCAGGTCGGAAACGGACGCCACTTACAAAGGACGGTTTCTGTGGGAGCCCAGTTTGCAAGCTGGTGCGCCTAATACCTTCTTGGGATACCCGATTCATAATCAGGACGACATGAAGGAACTGAGCGATACGGCTCAGGTCATCGCCATTTTCGGCGACTTCAAGGCCGGCTACCGCATCATCGACCGAGCGGGAATCACCCTTGAGAGGCTTGGTGAGTTGTATGCTGAAGCGGGACTTGTGGGCTTCCTAGTTCACAAGAGAGTGGGTGGTGGCGTGATGAGGGCATCGCAGCAACCCCTGGTCCTACTGACCGAAGCAGCCTAGTAATAGGCGAAGCGAATAGGCAGTGAGGCGGGTGAAAATTAACGCCCGCCCACTTATCAATTGGAGGTAAACATGGTAGCAAAAATGCAAAGATTACATATTCCTGATGTTGGAGAGGCTGTCGTATATAAGGGGTCTGGACATCCCTTCGAGGCGGCTATGGATACCATCCCAGCAGGGTTCGACATAGGAGATTTAATTCGGCTGGGGAAATATACGTTTGTTCTGGGTAAACTAGGGGGAACGATAACTGGTACTGGCCTTGGTTTGAAAAATGGACTTGCCCAAGGTGTGGACCAAGTTGTACTGGGGGCAGTTGCTTCAGCTGGAGATAAAGAAGTGACGCTAACCACATCTGCCACATCAGGCAAAGCAGGGACGGGCTTGACTGAAGTAGATGATTACAAGGGAGGCACTATAGTCCTGTTCAAAGCTGGCGTGGATAAGCCTCAGATTCGTGGAATCACTGGAAATACAGCGAGAGCAGCTACTGGAGCTGTAGATGTCACATTCGACCTTGACTCCCCCCTTACTCTTGACCTAGCAGTCACAGATGTAGGTGAGGCTATGCAGAGCCCGTGGTCATATCTGATACAGGATAGCGAAATTAGTCATCCTGTGGTAGGCGTAGCTACGGTTGTAGGAACGTCTGGTCAATATATATGGGTTCAGACTTGGGGGCCAGTATTCGTATCACCCCAGGCTCTTGTGGGTGTGGGCGGAGCAGGTATAGGATGCTACTGGAGACACGACGGGTCTATCGATGTTTATGCAAATATCGGTACGTATGTGTCAACACAATATGCCGGATTTGTGCTCGCCGAGGCAATCGCTCATACCCAGGCAGCTCCGTTCTTTATGCTTCAAGTTATGCCATAAGGAAGCCCTGCTAGCGGGGGTTCCTCCTTCGGAGGGGAGTAGAGATGCTCCCCTCCAGTAGAATACAAATGGGGGAAATATGAGGATAAGAATACTCAAACATTTAATATCAGCCTTCGGTAGCATGGAGCCTGGGGCTGTGCATGATATTCCAGACAATATAGCTCAAAGCTGGTGCCGTGCTGGGATAGCCATGCAGGATAAGAGCCTTGACGGTCCCAAAGAAGTCAAGAACAAACCGAGGCGAGCATCCAAGAAGAATAAATAATATCGGGAAAAATACCCGAGGAGGTAAACCATGGCAGACTTTGTAAAAATAGCGGACAGAATGTATGAGGGGGCAAGCACTGACACCAAGCCCACCGGCGTCCCGAATGGGACTATCTGTAGATACACGGACACCAGAGAAGTCGTCATCACTTACGATGGCGGTACTACCTACATAAATGCAGATAAGCGTGTGAGGCTTGTTGAGGAAGATGGGTCTTACATTGATTTGCCAGGTGAATTTGCTACTCTTGTCTTGGCTTTACAGCAATCACTAGAATCACACATGGATGCTGGCGAAGCTACAGGCGGCGGTAATACCACCTTGGTTGACACAGGCAAATCCTGGGAAGTCAACATGTGGGCAGGTGCCACGTTTGATATCGTGATAGCAGATAAAGGATACCTTGGTGTAGTCGTAAGTAATACCGAGACCACACTAACTTTTGCTGCATTGGCAGGTGCTGCCGCAGTGGTTGCTGGTTGCCCGTACGGTCTCAAGAGAATCGTGAGGGTTGAGGACGTTGCAGCTTGGGGTGGCACAGACCTTACCGGAGCAGATGTAACGCTATACTGGAAAGCACTTGTTGATGATGGCATCAAAGGTTTACTGAAGTCCATCGGTGACATCTCAACTGGCGAAAACCTGGTAACCAGGATAGGAGAAACCGACGATGCGGTGGTAGACGCAGGGGCAACAGGTAGTCTATCAGCCCAGATAAAAAGGCTCACTACTGATTTAGGCGCTTTATTAGTCCTTATTGGAGAGGTACAGGCATCACCTACTGAGAACTCCCTATTGGAGAGGCAGAAAGCAATAGAGACGGCTCTAACTGCTCTGTTAACCGGTATAACACTAGCAGCCAACTCAGGTGTGGATATAGGTGATGTTGATGTGGAAGACCGCATTGGTCGTCTTTTAGGCAAGATAACCAATTACGATGTATTAGTTTCGGATACTCTCACAGAAGCTGAGGATACTGTAGAACTAACTGCTGCTGGACTAGCCTCAGCGGGGCTTGATGTTAGAGGAACTTTTGATGCAACAATCGTGGTTGAGGGCACTGTTGACGGCACGAATTGGGAGGTCATCCCTATCATAACACCTCTATTAGGGACAGCTACTGCAAGCATAACCGCTCCTGGTCTTTGGTTAGTCGGTTGTGCTGGTTTCCTGACTATTCGAGCTAGGGCAAGTGTCTATGCTAGCGGCACTGCTACCATAATGTGGGAGGGAACTTCAGCAGCAGGAGCCATGTATCTGACAAGGTCTTTACCCACTGGGGTCAATAGTATTGGTATAGTAGCTGTTACTAGCATGGGGGAAGTTCAGGCTAGCCCTACAGCTAATACTCTCTTGGGTAGACTTGATGAAATTGAGGCTGCCATAGATGAGATTAACGTGCTTATTGGCGAAGTGCAAGCCTCACCTACAGAGAATTCTTTACTAGAGCGCCAAAAGGCGATTGAGACTGCACTGACAGCTATCGATACCTTAATAGGTGCTATATCAGCTTCACCTACCGAGAATACTATGATGGATAGACTAAAGGAAGTTGAAGATGGTATAGATGAGGTTAAGGTGCTTATTGGCGAAGTCCAGGCGGCTCCAACGGAAAACTCATTACTGGAACGACTGAAGGCACTAGAGACAACACTGCTCACTTTGGTAGTATTAGGGGCTGGCACAAATCTTATCGGTAAGGTGAATATCAAGCATACCCCTGTTATTACTCCGACCACAGATGGAGAGTCAGGAGAAACAGCTATAGCGACCCTGGCTCCTGGCGCTGCCTTCCGTTTACTTGGAGTTAGGATTCATTTTAGTGGGGCATTAGCAGCCGCAGAAACACTTACAATAACAAAGAATTCTACAGTAGATGCTTATGATACTCTTCTCTTTAGCCTTGATATAGGGACTCCAGATATTGTAGATGTAAAGATACCCTTTGGAGACGAAGATGATTTCTATAGTGCTAGCGATGAGATAGTCATAGCCCTCAGTGCCAACACAGCAAATAGAGTTTGGGGTTGTGATACTATACATGAGTTGGTGTAAACATGAAAACTCCGATAATTGATGGACAAAGTATAGACCGATTCATACCGCCTAATTTGCGTGGTATGTTTTTCAGGCATCCTATGCCTCAGTATAAATATGCTATACATGATGGCTATGCTCCGTATAGCTTTCCTACCGATGGGCTTGTACTCTATCTTCCTCTATGGGCATTGAAAGAAGACTTATTTGAGTCAGTGGATGCTTATGAGCATGCCTGTACGGTTTACGGTGCTTTGTGGAGACCTTATGGTAGGTATTTTGATGCCTTAGACGACCATATACGGTTAGGTTCACCTTGGTCTCAATCCTTGGCTAATGTCAATGTCTACACTGTCTGGGGATGGGCGAGAACTTCCGATATAACTAAAGGTGCGGTTGTGTATGCAGAGGGCGGAGATACTGCCACTCCAATGATTTATATGGGGATAGAGTCTAGTGTTGCCCAATTCTACCACAGGGATAATGCTGGCAATCTAGCCAATATGTCTGCTGCTGCTGGGAGAGTGGCAAATGATGTCTGGTTTCACTTTGCCTTTGTCCGCAGAGCAGCTAACTCTTTTGAGTTATACATAAATACCACAAGCGAGGCTACCAGCTCAACCAATGTAGGAACTACCACTGTTCTACAAACTGACATCGGGGCAAAGGAAAGAACCGTAGGGTTGGAGAATGTTTGGAAGGGTGACATAGGTGAGGTTGGAGTCAATCTGGCTGCTTTCTCTGACGGAGATGTTGTTTATAATCGCAATGTTACCAAATGGAGGTATTCGTAATGGCAGATGAGAGAGACTTCCGAGTAAGAACTCATTTATATATTGAGGATGAGGGCGTTGCACGTGGTCTGTATAATCATGTTCTCGGTTTGAAGGATGACGCTTTAGACATTAACCCTGGGAAGCCCAATGCCGAGATGCGGTATGTCGAACTGGATGACCATTACCTTGTTGATTTTGACTTGTGCTTCCCCCGTGAAAAGCAGGGAATGGCAATAGGTCTTTTTAACCATACCAAGAACACCCCATCGCAGAAGTCGCCAATAGAAGATATTGATTGCTTTGTATCTCTTGAAAGGTGCGGACATAGGATTGAAGTATCCTGTGAGCTAATCGAGAAACATATCGTGGAGTAAATTATGACATTAAGCGCAACAGCCCTTGTTACCCTCGTTGAAGCTAAAAACCACTTGAGAATCGATGCGGTAGCTAGTTTGCACATAGATGCTGAGTTTCTCGGTGTGGGCGATGGGTCAGATAAGACATTCGACCTCGATAATACGCCTATAGAAGGCAGCTTAATCCTAAAGGTGAATGACGTTCTCCAGGTAGAAGATACTGACTTCACTATTGCCACAGCGACGATAACCTTTACCACAGCTCCTACTCTCAATCATGGCATCACGGCTAGCTATGATTATGCAGCTTTGGCTGATACCTTTGAGAGCTATGATGACGCCCTGCTGGAGAACCTTATCGAAGCGGCCACCAAGAGGGCAGAGGATTATACCGGCAGAGCGTTTATCCAGAGGACTGTGACCGAAGAGCATTATGGAGATGGTTCAGCTATCATAAGGCTCTATAAGAGGCCTGTGGTATCTATCACCAGTGTGGTTAGGCGAATCTCCGAGGCAGTGGGGACCGGGGACGGCTCGACGGTTGTATTCACATTAGATGAGACACCGACCAACGATGCCAGCGTATCGCTCTATGTGGATGGTTCCCTTCAGACTATCACCACGCACTATACCCTGAGCGGAGCGACGGTCACCTTTGTCTCAGCTCCAGCCGATGACACTAAGATAACGGCCAAATACACCCACACTATTCTGGCCATCAATGAATATACTGAGCTACTTCACCAGGGAAGGCTACAGTGCTTAGACCTCTGGACGGCAAATAGAATCTACCAGGTAGTCTATGAAGCTGGCTATGCGGCGAGCCGGGCGGCCACTCAGCTCCTCGTCCCTGATGCTGTGGCTGCGGTCTTGCTTATCGTGGCTTTTCTCTTTGAGAATAGAACTGACCAGGTGGACAATATCAATATAAGTGGAATCGGAAACACCAGCTTCAAGCTGCCAAGCCAGGCTGAGGAGCTTCTAAATCCTCTGAGGATTAACTTGATATGACGATGGCTAATG
>Ga0180007_10001987_pt1 | contig 25520 bp, 27 predicted proteins | sample MM_PC_MetaG_FD_121122 | JGI IMG/M metagenome (GOLD analysis project Ga0180007, IMG submission 121122) | Groundwater microbial communities from the Aspo Hard Rock Laboratory (HRL) deep subsurface site, Sweden - MM_PC_MetaG | ecosystem: Environmental > Aquatic > Deep subsurface > Groundwater... | reverse complement strand
AGCTCTAGGCACAGAATGAAGCTAACGGTAATTAGGCTTTTAATTATGGCACGCTTGGTGTTTGAACCTGATCCTTCTTTTGCCGATATATCGGCTTTTTCTCTCCTTTTTGAAGCTAAGGTTTTTGTATTTGAGCCTATATTTATTTGCCTATTGACACGGCTTTCTGGGGACCAGCTTAAGGTGAAATTGTGACGGGTATTTTCTTTCTCTTTTCGGGTTCGGTGTTTGGCCATTTTTCAAACCATATCTTCTTGACACCAAGAATGCAAGATGTAAAAATGACTTCTATACGTGAACGTAGAATTAGTACTTTTAATTGTGTGTGGGGTTTGGCTTGCAGCATTAAGCGTAGCCCTTTTTTTGTTTTCTAGGTTTTTTCGAAAATTGACTAAAGGAACGAAGGAAAGCGAACTTTTAAAAGTACTTGGTAGAATATTGGAAGTTCAGGAAGAAAATTCCAGGTCGATTTCTGGAATTGAGAAGGAAATAAAAAGGATTGACGGAGAGGGAAAGGGTCATGTTCAGAAGGTTGGTATAATAAGATTTAATCCTTTTAAGGAAACCGGAGGAGATCATAGTTTTTCGCTGGCACTTTTGGATGGAAAGGATTCCGGAATAATTGTCACTTGCCTTCATACAAGGGAAAGAACTAGAGTATATATGAAGGGTATAAAGAAAGGGAAAAGCGAGCTTGAGTTGTCAAGTGAAGAAAAGAAGGCACTGGAAAAAGCAATCAAACCTTAATTAAAAGAACAAAAATATGAAGACAAAAGAAATATTGGCTAAAATAAAAAAATTTACTTCAACAAAGACTTTTATGCTTGTAATAAGTCTTTTGGGGTTATTTTTGGTTTCGGTGGGAATTTCGGTTTTGATTTTTACATTCGTTTTAAATAAAGGTAAAACTTCAAATACTTCTTCAACAGGAGATGGTAAATCAAAAATTAATCTAAATCTTCCCAAAACAGAAAGCTGTCCGATTAACGGGGCTATGTTTACAAAAGCGGAAAAGGAGATTTGGGAAACCCGAAGACCGATAACTGCAATGATCGAGAACCATGCTGATTCCCGTCCGCCGTCTGGACTTTCAAAAGCGGATGTCGTCTATGAAGCGATTGCTGAAGGAGGAATTACAAGGTTTTTGACGGTTTTTTACTGCGATGCTTCAGCTGAAGATATCAGAATAGGACCCATCAGAAGCGTCAGGGTTTATTATGTTGATTGGGCTCAGGAATACATACTTCCTCTTTTTGTTCATTCGGGAGGGGCCAACAATATTTGTTCATCCTGTCCGGGGGGAGTTAAACCTAGAGGAGACATTGCAACCGAAGCAGATGCCTTTAAGAAACTGGCAACCCTAAATTGGCGTTATGCTCAGGGGAATTCAATGGATGCGGGAACCAATATTGGTTTTCCCATCGTCTGGAGAGATTATGAAAGAATTCCAGGAGCAGCCACGGAACATACTTTTATGGGATCAACCGAGAAACTCTTTGAGGAAGGTGCAGAAAGAGGTTTTGGTTATAAAGACACTAAAGGAAAGCCGTGGACTAATAGCTTTACTTCTTGGAAGTTTATTGACGGAAAATCTTCCGAAACGCCTTCTGCTAAAGAGATATCATTTTCTTTTTGGAACAATAAACCAGACTACGATGTTAAATGGGTTTATGATTCCGCAACAAATGTTTATAAGAGGTTTAACGGAGGAAAAGAGCATATCGACATGGATACCAAGACCCAGCTTGCCGCTTCCAATGTTATTATCCAGTTTACTAAAGAAAAGGGTCCGGTTGACAATGAGGGCCACATGATTTATACAACAACTGGTACGGGTAAGGCGCTGGTATTTCAGAATGGTAATGTTTTTGAAGGGACCTGGTCGAAAGCGACACAGGAGTCAAGAACGAAATATTTTGACACTAAGGGCAAAGAAATATCTTTGGTTAAGGGTAAAATTTGGATAGAGATAGTGCCTGCCGGAAACGAAGTTGCATATTAGCTCCTGCCTAAAAGGAAATTATGGCAAATCTTTCGGATATTATTACTTCTAAAGTGAGGATTAAGATATTGGAGCTTTTTTTCTCCAACGTCAAAGAGATGTATCACGTCAGAGGAATTGTTAGGGAATTAAAAGAAGAGATTAATGCTGTCAGACGTGAACTTGAAAAGCTTGAACAGGTGGGAATTCTTAAAAAAGAACCTCGGGGAAATAGGGTTTACTATTGGGTAAGGCGCGACCATCCATTTTATGGAGATCTTCTTTCAATTGCTGCAAAGACAATGGGATTGGGAGCAGATCTTATCAAAAATAGAAATAAATTAGGAAAGGTTAACTCAATTATGTTTTCGGGAGGATTTGTAAGGCGTCAGTCTAAAAAGCACGAGGACGATGTTGATATCTTGGTGGTTGGCGACGTAGTTTTGCCGGAACTGGCAACTTTAATCAGGACGGAAGAATCAAAAAGAGGAAAGGAAATAAACTATACCGTAATGAGCAGGGAAGAGTTTGAGTTTAGAAAAAAAAGAAGAGACCCTTTTCTTCAGGGGATTCTTTCTTTCGGCAGGGTTATGGTTCTAGGTGACGAGGAGGATCTTGTAAGTTAAAATACAAGGATATGTCTCCATTAAGAAAAGTTATTCTTATCTTTATTCTTTTTATAGTCTGCCTATACATCAGTCTTCCCCTAAAAAATCATATTAATATTAAATTTGGAAAGATTGATATTCAAAAGAAATACGATTTAAAGCTTGGTCTCGATTTGGCAGGAGGAAGCCAGCTTGTTTTTGAGGCGGATACTTCAAAAATTGCCCAAGAAAAAAAAGCAAACTCATTAGAATCTTTAAGAAATATAATTGAAAGAAGGGTAAATCTTTTCGGAATTTCAGAACCCAGTGTTCAAACATCAAATTTTCAAGGAAAAGACAGGATTGTGGTTGAGCTTCCCGGGATTAATGACACAAAAGAAGCACAGTCTTTAATAGGAAGAACCGCACAGCTTGTTTTTGCTGAAGTGATAGAAGAACCTGCAGTAAATGGGGCAACACATTCAGCAACTCTTAACCCCACAGATCTTACAGGTGCAGATCTTTCGGAAGCGGGCGTTTCCTTTGATCAAAATACGGGAAAGCCTGCGGTTTCTTTAACTTTTACCAAAGAAGGGGGAGACAAATTTGCAGAAATTACGGGAAGAAATGTGGGAAGGCCTGTTGCAATAGTTTTGGATAATGAAGTGGTTTCCGCTCCCAACGTTCAGGAAAAGATTGTAGGAGGAACGGCCCAGATTACCGGATCATTTACCTTAGATGAAGCTAAAAATCTTTCGATTCAACTTAATGCGGGAGCGCTCCCTGTTCCCGTCAAGGTAGTTGAGGAAAGGACAATCGGGGCGACCTTGGGCCAAGAATCTATTTCCAAAAGTATTGTTGCCGGAATTGTGGGACTGGGAATGGTGGTTTTATTTATGTTTTTTGCATATGGAAAGCTGGGATTGGTTGCGGATGTCGGACTAATTATTTTTGGGGTAATAACTTTGGCTTTGTATAAAATAATTCCCGTTGTTTTGACACTTCCGGGAATTGCAGGATTTCTTCTTTCCGTCGGGATGGCGGTTGATTCGAATATTTTAATTTTTGAAAGATTTAAAGAGGAAAAAGATAAGCACTCAACCATATCGGATGCTTTAGAAATTTCTTTCGGAAGGGCATGGGATTCGATAAGGGATGCTAATATTGCAACACTTTTAACCGCATTTATTTTGGCAAATCCACTCGACTGGAATTTTCTGCACACATCAGGGCCGGTAAGGGGATTTGCCATTACTTTAGCTTTAGGAATTACCATAAGCTTATTTACCGGAATTATTGTTTCAAGAAATCTTCTAAGATTATTTGTTAAAGAAAGAAAGGAAAAGAAAAATGATTGATTGGATGAAATATCGCTGGCTTTATCTGATAATATCGGCAACGGTTTTATTATGCGGAGTACTCTCCCTTATTAAATGGGGTCTTAAATATGGAGTGGATTTTACAGGAGGAACTTTAATTGAATATAAATTTTCCGATGGTGCCAGTGAAACTCTTAAATATCCCCCGATGGAAGATAAGGATCTTGAAAAAATAAGATTGGATTTTAAAAATCAAGGAGCTCAGGAAGCAAGATTTGAAAATGTAGGACCCTCAATTGGTCCAGAACTTGTAAAAAAGACAATAACAGCAATTATTATTTCCGCGGGGGGAATTTTGCTTTGGGTTTCATTAAGATTCAAAAGTTTAAAGTTTGGGATTTCCGCGGTTTTGGGAATGCTTCATGACAGTCTAATATTAATAGGGAGTTTTTCACTGCTTGGTCATTTTATGGGAGTTGAAGTAGATTTTCTTTTTGTAACAGCACTTTTAACAATTCTTTCTTTTTCTGTTCATGACACAATCGTCAATTATGACAGGATAAGAGAGATAAATAAAAAATACGGAGGAGAACTTTATAATGTTGCAAATGAAGCAACCAGCGAAACTATGGTTAGAAGTTTAAATAATTCATTTACTATTATTTTTATGCTTCTTGCGTTGATCCTTTTGGGGGGAGAAACAATAAAGTGGTTTGCTGTGGCACTTCTTATGGGAACGGTATCAGGAACCTATTCATCACCGTTTGTATCGGTAGCAATACTTGTTACTTGGGATAAATTGGAGAAGAAATTTAAAAAGTCTTAAGTTTATTAAGAAGTTTTCCTTTTTCATTTGGTATTTCTTTTGCAACTACTTTTTTAAATAACTTTTCCAGGATTTCTCCTACTTTTGGTCCCGGTTTTATGTTTAGTGTTTTCATTACATCACTTCCGTTTATCTTTAGATCGTTAATTGAAAATGGTTGTTTTTGAACTTCGAGAAGTCTTCTTTTATATTCTTCTAATCGCCATGAGGTTTCTCTTGCTCCTCCTCCAAGTCTATCTCCTGTTCTTAACTCAAGCATATCTTTAATATTTTCTGTTCCAACATTTTTAATAAATCTTCTTATGGCTCCATCCGTTTGATTTTCGTTAACAGTAAATTGATGCCATCTGACTAGGGTTACCAATTTCTCTTTTTCTTTGTTTGAAAATCTTAATCTTTCTGCGATATTCTGGGCAATTTTTGTCGATACCATTTCGTGGTTATAAAAAGTTATGGTTCCGGAATCAAGTTTTTTATAAGTTTGAGGTTTTCCTATGTCATGAATTAATGTTGCAAATCTTGTTAAGGGGTCAGTTGATTTGCAATTTTTCAAAGACATTAAAAGATGTTCTCCGACTTCATAAATATGATGTCTTCCCGGAGATTTTTGTTCTACTCCGAAACATTTGGATAATTCCGGAATTATTTCATCCATAAGTCCCGAATTTCTAAGAAATATCATTCCTTCATAAGGGTAAGGAGATTTGAGAAGTTTAAAGAGTTCGTCTTTAATTCTTTCCTTTGCAATTTTTTCTATAAGGCCCGAGTTTTTGTTTATAGCCTCTAAAGTTTTTTCTTCAATGGAACAACCCAGTTCTGAAGCGATCCTAATTGCTCTCATCATACGGAGTGCATCTTCGGAAAACCTTTGATTAGGATCCCTTACTGCTTTTATAATTTTGTTTTTTAAATCTTTTTCTCCTTCATAAAGATCAATAAGTTTTAAGTTGCTATCCAGCGCAAGGGCGTTAATAGTAAAGTCTCTGCGGGATAAATCCTCTTCCAGAGTTTTTCCCCATGTAACTTTGTCTGGATGTCTAAAATCCTGATATCCTTCTTCTTTTCTGAATGTTGTTATTTCATGGGGTCTTTCTTTATCTTCAGGGTTTGGGGTAAATACCGTTCCGAATTCGTTATTATAAATTCCTCCGGTAACCATTTTTAAAATTTCTTCTGGGGTTGCATTGGTTGTAAAATCCCAGTCGTTGACAGATCTTCTCATTAAAATATCTCTTACTGCTCCTCCGACAATATAAATTTCAAACCCTTTTTGGCTAAACCTATCTAAAATTTCTTTAACGGATTTTGGTAATTGGACATTGGTCAGCATATTAGCTACATTATATCAGTATGAAATGGGAAGTTTTAGGGAAAGATAAAAATAAAAAGATTGTAGATATTCTTCTTGAAAATAGGGGAATTAAAACAGCAAAAAAGAAGAAAGAATTTTTTAAACCCACTAAACCAGAGAAACTAAACCTTAAAGAATTAGGAATAAGTAAAGTTGAGATTAAAAAAGCGATTAAAAGAATAAAGGAAGCTAAAAGAAAAAGGCAAAAGGTAGTTGTATACGGAGATTATGATGCTGACGGAATTTGTGCAACCGCAATTTTATGGGAAGCACTTTATAAAATGGGTTTAAAGGTTTTACCTTATATTCCCGAAAGATTTTCTGAAGGCTACGGGTTAAATATTGAAAGTATTAAAAAGTTAAAGGAAAAAGATCCTGATTTAAGTCTTATCTTAACGGTGGATCATGGAATTGTGGCTGATAATAAAGTAGATTTGACGAAGGAATTGGGGATAGATGTCATAATTACAGATCACCATCAAAAGGGAAAAACGACCCCCAAGGCTTATTCAATAATCCATACTACTAAAATAAGCGGGTCGGCGGTTGCCTGGGTGTTATCAAGAGAACTAGGGTCAAATAACGGATTGGAACTTGCTGCACTAGGTACCATAGCGGATCAACTCTCTTTGATCGGGTCAAACAGGTCAATTGCAAAATACGGACTGGAAGCATTAAGGGAAACTAAAAGGCCGGGACTTCTTTCCCTATTTGAAGAAGCGGGGATTGAAAAAGAGAGTATCGGGACATATGAAGTAGGGTTTATTATTGCTCCTCGAATTAATGCAATGGGAAGATTAACCCATGCGATTGATTCTTTAAGGCTTCTTTGTACAAAAGATAGGTTACGAGCAAGAGAGCTTGCGGATTTGGTAGGAAAAACAAACCTTGAAAGACAAAAAATAGTTGAAACGGTTGTGACTCACGCAAAGGAAAAATTGGGAGAAAAAATAAAAGAAAGCATTATTATTCTTTCCCACGAAAGCTATCATGAAGGAGTAATAGGCCTTGCCGCGGCAAAGCTCGTAGAAAAATTCTATAAACCGGCGATAGTTCTTTCGAGAAAAAAAGACATTTCAAAAGCTTCTGCAAGATCAATTGCGGGATTTAACATAATTGAAAATATAAGGAAACTGGAGAATTTATATATTGAGGGAGGAGGTCATCCAATGGCTGCAGGATTTTCTATAGAAACTTCTAAAATAGAAACCTTTGCAAAAGAAATAAATAAGATTGCAAAACCGCTTCTTACGGAATATATCCTTTCTAAAAAATTAAAAATAGACACAGAAATAGGGTTTGATGGAATAAATCAGGATTTATATGATAAGATAAAAGAGTTTGAACCCACAGGACTTGGAAATTTTACCCCATTATTCCTAACAAAAAAGGTGGAAGTATTGGAAGTAAGAACAGTGGGAGGAGGAAACACACATCTTAAATTAAAATTAAGAAAAGATAATTTTATTTTTGATGCAATTGCTTTTAATTTCGGAAATGTTTATACAAAATTAACAAAAGAAACAACCTTAGATATTGTTTATTCTATTGAAGAGAATATTTGGAACAATCACACAAGCATTCAATTGAAGATTAAAGATATTGAAATATATTAAATGTGTCCTCCCCCAATTATACGTCTAGCGGGCCTATTGTTCTTGTTGGGTATTTCTGGTAAAGCAACCCTTAGTTCTGAGTCAGTTTGTGGGACTTTTTTTTCTAATTCTATCGTAGGAATATCCGGATTTAATCTTAAGCAACTATCCTTATTTATTCCGCAATCTCCGTTTTTGGGTAGTGGTTCAATACCATTATAGGGTCTTTTTGTTCTCCATTCAACGTAACCACATTTATTATATTCGGGGCATTGATTCGGTGTGGCCATTTTATTATTTAAAAAACCTTCTCAAATCTGGGGAGGTTTTGATACTTCAACCTTTTTTAGGCAAGAATATTTTCTCAATTTAGGCTCTTCTTGTCAAGATTAAGGATTAAATCTACAATAGAGTTTGTGGAAAGAACTCTTGTTTTAGATTCGATTAATAAGATCGGAGAAAAGATAAAGCTATTGGGTTGGGTTGATGTGGTTAGAGACCATGGGAAAATAACATTTATTGATTTAAGAGACAGAAGCGGAATTGTTCAGTGCGTTGGACAAAATCTTCCGAAAGCATCCCCAGAATCGGTTATTGAAATATTGGGTACTGTTTCGGATCGTCCGGAAAAGCTTACTAATCCAAATTTGGAAACGGGTAAAATTGAAATTCAAATAGAAAAACTTACAGTAATATCCTCTTCAAAAGAGATGCCTTTCCCGCTGGACGGAGACGGATATGATATCGAAGAGACGGTTAGATGTAGGTATAAATATCTTGACCTTAGAAGAAAGAGAATGGCTCAAAATATTCGAATAAGATCGAAAGTGACAAGCTTTTTAAGAGAATGGCTTATCTCGCGTGATTTTGTCGAAATTGAGACCCCGATTCTTACTAAAACTACCCCTGAGGGGGCTCGAGATTTCTTGGTTCCGTCAAGGCTTCAAGCAGGCAAATTCTATGCTCTTCCTCAATCACCTCAACAATATAAGCAATTATTGATGGTTTCCGGTTTTGAAAGATATTTTCAGTTTGCAAGGTGTTTTAGAGATGAAGATCCCAGAAAAGATAGGGCATATGGAGAATTTACTCAGCTTGATATGGAAATGTCGTTTGTTACTCAGGATGACATTTTAGAGCTTACTGAACTTATGTTTACAGAACTTATTAAAAAACATTTTCCAAATAAAAAAATTTCTCAAACTCCCTGGCCCAGAATTTCTCATAGAGAAGCCCAAGAAAAGTACGGAAACGATAAACCTGATTTAAGAAAAGATAAAAACGACTCCGATGAACTTGCTTTTGCCTGGATTATTGATTTTCCTCTTTTTACAGAACAATCGAAAGAAGATTATTTCTATGGATCCGGTTCCGCAAAATTTGCCCCGTCTCATCATATGTTTACCGCTCCGCATCCTGACGATATTAAACTTTTAGATACTGATCCTTCTAAGGTCAGGGGTTTGCAGCATGATTTGGTTTTAAACGGATTTGAAGTGGGCGGCGGAAGTATTAGAATTCACCAAGCTGAGATCCAGGAAAAAATATTTAAACTTATCGGATTTTCAGAAGATCAAAAGAAAGAATTTGATCATATGTTAACAGCATTTTCTTATGGTGTTCCTCCTCATGGAGGTATCGCTCCGGGACTTGATAGGTTTATGATGGTTGTTCAGGGTGAGCCGAGTGTCCGTGAAGTTATGGCGTTTCCAACTTCGTCTTCCGGCCAAACATCTGTTCTAGATGCCCCAAGCATGGCCACGGAAGAACAGCTTAAGGAATTAAAAATAAAAGTCGTAAAATGAAAAAACTCCTGAATAAGAAAAATAACTATCTTTATTTTTTAATGCTCTGTTTTGTTTTTATAGCTTCATATGCTCTTGCCCTAAGTCCTTCGGGAGCTGTCATTTATCAGCAGATAAATAATGTTTTAACAAAAAAAGAATTTCCTCCCAATCCGGTTATTTCCAATAATGCGACTTTTCCTATTTTTTCTGCTCAGGGCATTATGGCTGTTGATCTTAATTCCGGAGTTATTCTTTTCGAAAAAGATGCTGATAAAGCCCTTCTTCCTGCATCAACTACCAAAATAGTTACGGCTCTTGTTGCAATGAATAGCTTTAATATGAATGATATTGTTGAAGTCGGAAATATTTCTGTTGAAGGACAAAAGATGGGACTTAAAAAAGAAGAAAAAATAACAGTATCTAATCTTTTATACGGTCTTTTGGTTTATTCGGCCAATGATGCGGCGGAGGCTTTGGCGCAAAATTATCCTGAAGGTAGAGATGGTTTTATTTTAGCTATGAATAATTTTGCAAAAAGTCTTCACTTGGAAAATACTAATTTCACAAATCCTTCAGGACTTGATGGAAAAGGAAATCATATTGTTTCAACCGCAAAAGATTTAATCAGAGTTTCCGCGTTTGCAATGAAAAATAACGATTTTGCCAAAATTGTGGGAACTAAAGATATTACAGTTACAAACATTGATGGAAAAATTGCTCACAGACTTGTAAATGTAAATGAACTGTTGGGAAAAGTCCCGGGAGTTATGGGAGTTAAAACCGGCTGGACGGAAAGTGCAAGAGAAAATCTGGTTACCTATATGGAACGAGATGATCATAAAATTATGATTGCTGTTTTGGGAAGTCAGGACAGGTTTGGGGAAACCAGGGAACTAATTAATTGGATATTTGCAAACTACTCCTGGCAGGAAGTGAAAACCCCTTAATTTTATTTTGTAACTTTATAATCGAATCTTTTTACTTTCAACCCTAATTTTTTGGCTTTTTCAATCGTATCTTGTGTTCCTCCTCCTGTACTTTCAATAACATGGAATGCGTAAAGCTCATCGGCAGCCTTAACAACTTCCATATTTCTTTCAAAATATGTTTTTTTATCCACAATTTTATTAGTTTTGTTTTCAATAATTGCTTTGGGATTAACCCTTTTTACATATTCCAATTGGGCAATTAAATCTTCCGCCTGTTTTAATGTAATAACCCCTTCTTTAGCTCTTTTTTTGTAATGAGCTGAATAGATTTTTAAAGTTGTTGGTAGAAATATTTTTATATACTTACATTCGGGATTAAATTTAATAACTTCATCTGTGGCAAAGGAGTCAACATTTAAAGCTCCTCCCGTAACAATTCCTCCACTGTTTTTTAAAATATCTCTGACATTGTGTCTAACGTCATTTTCTACATCCTTACTTGTTATGGCCCAGCTACCGGATATAGCAACCCATTTATTTGGAACTAACGTTTTATTAACCACTATTGGAAGAATTATACAATAAAAATAAGATAAACCGGGCTTTATTGTTCGTAATAATCGGAAGTTATTGCGGGAAGATAGGCCGTGTATTCGTTATCTCCCTCAAAAACGTAAATTGGTTGCAGGAAATCGGTTTGAATTCCTGCGTCAAAGTAGGCAAGATAAACCTTTCTTATTTTAATATTATCACCCTCTTTATTTGCTCCGACATTTGCGGTCGATGCTTTTCCTTCAGTAAATTCCTTCCATGCGGTTTCTGATGTTTTTATCGGATATGTTGAAAACTGGCTTTCATCAACTGCAAAATAGTGGAATTCGGCAGCAACTATTTGTTTCCCTCTGGTTCCCACTCCGCTTACAATAAACCAGACGTTGGCATTTGTGGGATTAGAGGTCATTACAGGAAGATTGTCGTAGTTTTTCCTAAAAAGATTTACCTTAACCAAATTTGCTTCTGATTGTGAAATTGCAGTTACGAATTTATCTCCCTCAAGTTTTAAATATTCTGCTTTTGTGGTTCCCGTTAAATCGGAAGGAAGAAGGTCTGCCGATGAAAGATACGATCTTACTTGGGAAGCTGCAATCTCAGAAACAGGAGGGCGAACTGAAATCGGTTCCGGGTCTGTTTTTAAATCATAGCTTATGGAAAATACTCCCGAAACAATATTTATTTCAAGTGTTGAGGGATTATTCTTATGGGAAAATTTATATGTTGTCGGAGACAACTGCTGACCGTCAAAGTTAAAACCCAAATTTTCGGCTTTGTTTTGAGCAGCAGAAAGAGAAAGAAGATTTGAAGCAGGTTTTGGCATGAAAAATACTTTTGCCTGGGTGGGCATCTTAGGCAGGGATCCTTCTGTTGTTTCTAGGGTAAAGGAAACTCCCTGGGGAATGCCAACTTCTGGGAATGCAAGTTTGGAAAGTTTGCCGAAGGAAACAGTTGGAGGAGGGGGAGGAGCAGGAAAAACCTTTTTATATAAAGAGATTGCTCCAGTCAAAAGAATTCTTCCGACAATTAAGAAGATAATGGTAAATATTCCGTATCTGATTATCTTTCTTGTTACGATTGCGGTTTGTGTCAGGGAGGACATACCTTCATTATATATGTTAAAATCAAAGCTGGAAATGGATAAGATTAGAACACGCTTTGCTCCTTCTCCTACAGGATCGATGCATATAGGAAATTTAAGAACCGCATTTTATGCATATGCCCTTGCGAAGCACAGTGACGGGGATTTTATTTTAAGAATTGAAGATACGGACAAAAAACGGGAAGAGAAGGGGGGAGTAGAAGAAATCAAAAAACTTCTTGAGATATTCGGCATTAAGTGGGATGAGTATTATGTCCAATCCCAAAGACTTGATTTATATAAAAAGGCCGCAGAAAAGTTAGTTACTGAGGGCCATGCTTTTTATTGCCAGTGTCAGGCCAAAAACGCAAAAGAAGAAGGCTTTTCAAAAGAATTGAAAGATCCGTGCAGGGATAAAAAACTTAAAAGCGGGGCCATAAAACTTAGAGTTCCGGATAATGAAGAAATTTCATTTAAGGATTATGTATTGGGAAAAGAGGTTTCCTGGAATACGTCTGTTGTGGGAGATGCGACTTTACTTAAATCGGACGGCTACCCCACATATCATTTAGCGGTTGTTGTTGATGATAACGATATGAAGACAACTCATGCCTTAAGGGGACATGACTGGATGCCTTCAACCCCGATTCATCTTTTGGTTTATAAATATCTCGGTTATAAAGTTCCGGAAATAGGCCATCTGACAGATATTTTGGATCCTGAAGGAGGTAAACTTTCAAAAAGAAAGGGAAGCACTTCGGTCGAAGGTTTATTAAAAGAAGGGTATCTTCCTGAAGCACTTCTAAACTTCGTAATTCTATTGGGCTGGGCTCCCAAAGATAATAAAGAACTTTTTAGTTTGGATGAATTTGTAAAAGTATTTGATCCCTCCGGTTTTCAAAAAGCAAATCCGGTATTTAACAGAAAAAAGCTTGATTGGTTTAATGGACAATATTTAAGGCAAAAGTCCGACAAAGAACTAATAGATCTTCTTAAAGAAGGATTTCTTCCTAAGGATATAAATATGGAATTACTGACAAAGATAATTCCCTTGATAAAAGAAAGAATTAGCAAACTTTCTGATTTCCCCTCTTTTGCCGGATTTTTCTTTGAGAGAAAAGAGGTAGACAAAAGTCTCTTGGGAAAAAATTACAAAGAGCATCTTACAAGAGCTATTGAGGCTTTGGAAAAAGGCGTACCGTTGGATAAAGTACCTGAGGATAATGGTTTTAAAGTAGGAGACTTTTTTATGGACTTAAGAATTGCAATTACAGCAAGTAAATTTACCCCTCCGATTAACGAATCAATTGAAATACTGGGCAAAGAAGAATCGATAGAAAGATTAAAGAAGGCATTGTCCTAATAAAATGAAAAAACCTGCCGCCACCTACCAGACTATCTATAGAGATAAAATAGATGCTGAATTTCTTCGCAATAAACTTAAATTAAAAAATATTGAGGTAAGGGAATCTTTTTCCCAAAAGTTTCCAGAAGTAAATAAGTTTTTAGTCAAAAGGGGGATTGATTTAGGTAAAATCAGAGAACATTCGGCAAAGATAATCGGGGCGGGAGTATTATCCGGGACTCTGCTCTTTGCTCCACCTGGAGGGATTAAAGACATTCCTCCCATTACTGAGCTTATCTCTTCAATTAAAGATTCGGTTGGAGATAATGCAGGAGATATTCCCCAGAAATTATTAATAGATCTTCTTAAGGAAGTTCTTCCTGCAAAACCAAGATCGTTGGAAGCATCTGAAGAGAAGAAATTGGAACAGGTATTTGAGAAGGTAATCGGGGTTAGAACGAGGGCAAGTTTGGAAGGGGAACATCTTAATACTACATACGGCTATATCGGAGCAGAACAACATTTGGCCAGATATCCGGGAGATACAATTGTCAATCATCCAAAAATTGCAGTTGGGGACGAGGGAATGGCTCCGGGTTTGGGGGCTTGGGGATATTTTACTCCTTCAAGAGAAAAGCTTTCCAAAAGTTTGGAAGAAACTGAAAAGTGGTATGCCGTAGTTCAAACACTTTATCTTCCTGATTGGAACAAAAGATCTAAATACTTAAGGGAGTGGTATAAATACAGAAAAGTATTAATAGTAAACACCGATAATGGAAATGCGGTTGTTGCAGCAATTGCAGATTCCGGGCCGGCAGCATGGACAGGCAAGCATTTTGGAGGAAGTCCTGAAGTTATGGAATATTTGGGTGGACCAAGATATAAAAAGGGAGCGGTTATTCTTTTCTTTGTAGATGATCCTGAAAATAAGGTACCATTAGGACCGGTAGATTATAATAAACTTAATCTATCGGGGTTAGCATTAAGACAAATATGAGCAAAGTATTTTACTGCCGAAGGGAGCTACAAAATTTATGAGTAAAATTTTTTATGACAGATTAATAATTCTTGAAGAAATTGAAGTAGAAATAAAAAATATTGCTAAAACTCCCGAAGAGAAAGAAGAATTGTGGAGTGAAATAGATGAAATAGTACACCATAAATTAATGGGCTGTGTACTGGAAAAGCTACCGAAAGCGCATCACCATGACTTTTTGCAGAAATTTGAAAAATCACCACAAGATGAAGGTCTTTTTAAATTCTTAACGGAAAAAGTGGGAGAAGATATTGAAGAGTTTTTGAAGACTGAAACAGAAAAGTTAAAAAAAGAACTTCTTCAACTGATAAAAGGAAATTAACCTCATTATGGTAAAATAGCTCTATATTGCGGGTTCGTCTAATGGTAGGACTGCAGATTCTGGATCTGCCTATCGGGGTTCGAATCCCTGACCCGCAGCAGACCTATGCACCCCTAGTGACCCTGTCCTCTCGAAAAGCCCGTGTTTTCCTTCAAAAGAGCTATTTTCAAAAGTAAGGATTATAACCATCGTTTACCCTCAAAAAACCTCCGTTCAAATCCTTTTTCCGTGAGCTAGAAGGGCCTACTTTATATATTTTGCCTATTGGTGAAATTTAAGAAAGAAAAAAGATTTTTAATCCCCTTTTTAAATTTTTAGCCATTAATGTATTTGATTGATTGTGTTATAATATATTAATTGAGTCGAAATGTTTTCGACTCCAAGTTATGATAATCCATGCCCACATTTTAATAAGATTCGGACAGGGAGAGTAAATAAGTTTGGAAGTAAGAGATAGGTCGGTTCGATTACGAGGCCGGCCTTTTTGGTATCGGCGAGAGAGAAGGTGAGGTTTATGGCAAAAGGACAAAAATTTGAAGAGAAAGTTGCTGAATATATGCATGGGCAACATATAGGTGGCCCTGGAGAACCTGATTATAAACGTGGATCTGTTGATGGGGAAGTGAAGGATTGGGATAAAAGAATGGGCAGATCTGCAGTTATGAATGAAGTACAAAAAGGTCGCGATGAGATAGTAAGTCGAGAAGGCTTTACAGACGAAGCCATTAGTTATCGTGACCAATACCGTCCGAAGGTCAAATTAGTAGATTGGACAACAAAAAAGCAGGTTTAATAAATGAAAGATAATTTTAGAGAAATTTCGAAAAAGGTTGTAATTTACTGTTTATGTGGAGCAATTTTGACTCCGACATTAACAGGTTTTGTTTGCCAAAATCCAACATGTCCTGATTACCTACTTGAAAAGAATGAGCATATTCCAGAAAGAAGAGGAACGAATTTAACATATCTTGGACAAATAGACCGATCTATTGGTACGATAGCTTCATCAGCAACAATTTATCATGGATTAATTAATTTTGTGGATTGGCCAAGTGAGAGAGGTCATAACAAATAATGGCACAAGAGGCAAACTCCGACATGGTCTAGTAAAATAAATTATTTAATCGGAGTTCCGCAGACCTCTTTGTCATGAAGATAAAGTTGTTTATCGAAAGCCTTGGCTATTTCTTTCCTCTCTTCATTATTTCCGTTTCTTAAAATATGTTTTGCGTATTCTGTAAAGGATAATGTTTTACCTTTTGGATTGACGTTGTTTTGGATTAAGGCTTCTTCCCTGATTTTATTATATGTTTCCATTCCGATTTTAAGTTTCTGAGATAATCTGACAGTTTGGGGGTGATTGTTTGCCATGAAGTTAATAAATCTTGTTAGTGACCTTATTAGGTTTTCTTCGGAGACAGGTGGTTCCTTGCAATTTGGGTTTCTGATTCTTCCGCAGTGATAGTAGACATGTCTTCGAGGTTCTCCATGCAGTCTTTCCCTGAAATGTTCTTCTCCAGTTACTCCTCCTTGGCAACTGGCACATTTAAAAACTCCTCTGAATAACACATTTTTACTAGCCCATTTGGCTTTCGGGGGAATGCTCATCCTAAGTTGTTGAACTTTCAAAAACATTTCTTTGGTTATTAAATGTGGATGAGAACCTCTATACCAAATTCCACTATTAATTGGATATTCAAATTCTCCGTAGTAAAATGGGTCTTTCAGCATTCTGTAAATTTGTGACAAACAGATTGGTTTACCTGATCTATTATTAAGTTTGGCTTCATCTGCCCACTTTTTAATAGACCTCCCATGTTCTCCATTAATTGTTTTTTCAAACATTTTAGTTACCAAATGACCCCTATCGGGATCAATTACGATATCTTTAGTTCCGGCAAAAGAGCGATTGTAAAAGCCAATTGAAGATTTATCATAGAAACGGGCAACAAAAAGAACCTATACGTTCAGGTGCGCATCTGGCAAAAATCATGGGAGGAAAAGCACAAAGAATTCGTGATAATATACGCCAGTTTTATTCTTCAGAAACAGATAAAGACACTGATTTAATCAGATTGTACGAAACAATTAAAAAACTCCTGGTCCACGACCTGACCATTGACTCGTTTGCCGACATGTACGCCCAAACTCTCGTTTATGGTCTTTTTGTTGCCCGTTTCTATGATAAATCTTCAAGTGGCTTTTCAAGGCAGGAGGCGAGGGAGCTTATTCCCAACTCTAATCCACTTTTACGCCATTTCTTTGATCATATAGTAGGTGCTGATTTTGATATCCGGCTTAAATATATAGTCGATGAGCTATGTGAAGTTTTTTCCCATGCCAATGTCGAAGAACTCATGAAAGAGTATTTCAAAGTAGATTTGTGGGGAAAAACCGTCAGAGGCCCTGATCCTGTAATTCACTTTTACGAGGATTTTTTGAATGAGTATGACTCAGCACTTCGCAAAAAAATGGGGGCTTATTACACACCACTTCCTGTTGTTCAATTTATAGTAAATTCAATCGATTACTTACTTAAAAAAGAATTTAAACTAACGGCAGGTTTAGCAGATACGTCTAAAACTAAGGACGGACTACATAAAGTTCAAATTCTTGATCCTGCTTGCGGTACCGGAACTTTTATCAGTTCGGTTATAAGAAACATTTATATGTGGTTGCGAGATAACGGACAAAAGGGGCGTTGGCCCGCTTATGTTCATAACGACTTGCTCCCTCGACTATATGGTTTTGAACTCATGATGGCTCCATATACGATAGCCCATTTAAAGCTAGGAATCGCTTTTCGACAAACAGGATTTTGGAATTTCCATCGCCGTTTGGGTATTTATCTTACCAATTCATTAGAAGAAAGTAGTATTCAACAACAAGATTTATTTAGTTTTGGTTTGGCAGAAAGTATTTCTGAGGAATCCAAAGAAGCGTCAAAGATAAAAAATGAAAAGCCGATTATGGTCGTTCTAGGTAATCCTCCATATAGTGTAAGCTCTTCGAATAAGGGTGAATGGATACAGAAACTCACGGGTGATTACAAGTCTGACCTTGATGAGAGAAATATACAACCTCTTTCAGATGACTATATTAAGTTTGTTCGCTTTGCAGAGCATTTTATCGAAAAAAATAAAAGCGGAATAGTTGCAATGATTACAAATAATTCCTTTTTAGATGGAATTATTCATCGCCAAATGAGAAGACATCTATTAGAGACATTTGATGATATCTTTATATTTAATCTTCACGGTAGCACTAAAAAGAGAGAGAAAGCCCCTGATGGCAGTAAGGATGAAAACGTGTTTGATATTCAACAAGGGGTGTCTATTAATATTTTTGTACGCAAAGAAGGAGAGAAAGAGAAATTGGGTACGGTTTATTATGCTGAACTTTATGGTAAGAGATTAGATAAATTTAAAGTGCTCAACGAAAGTTTTATTAAAGACATTAAGTGGGAGACTCTAAACTATTCCGAACCACATTACTTCTTTGTGCCAAAGGATTTCCGGTCAGAAAAGCAATACAGTAAAGGCTTTAGTGTTAATGACATTTTTAATATAAGCACTTCAGGTATAAAGACCCATCATGATGACGAACTAGTTGGCTTTAACAAATTTGAAGAAAACGATAAAGATTATTTGTATAGGCCGTTCGATCTTAGACATATAAATTATGACTTAAAAAAAGTTGTCAGGTCCCGGTTCGCCGTTATGAAGAACGTGCTACAAGACAATCTTTGTCTACTTACAAGTAGACAGTTAAGCACTTATGGTTTCCAGCATGTTTTTGCAACCCGAGCATTAAGCGATATTTGTGCCGTATCATTACAAACTAAAGAGTCGTCTTACGTTTTTCCTCTTTATCTATATCCTGAAGGTGGTTCACGGATATCAAATCTTAAAAAAGAAATCGTTGATAAAATAGAGCGAATTGTTGGTAAGGTTTCGCCTGGAGATATCTTTGACTATATTTATGCTATTTTATACGCACCTAGTTATCGTGAGAAATATAAGGAATTTTTAAAAATTGATTTTCCAAGAATTCCATACCCCAAGAATAAGGATAGCTTCAAAGTGTTAACAAGGATAGGTTCAGAGCTACGCTCGTTACACCTTCTCGAATCACCAAGTGTAAATGAATTTATTACGACGTATCCTGTTGAAGGGTCAAACATTGTTGAGAAACCCGCCTATAGGGAGGGTAAGGTTTTTATTAATGAAGGCCAGTATTTTGGTAAAGTACCAGAAATTGCTTGGGAATTTTGGATCGGTGGCTACCAGCCAGCCCAAAAGTGGTTAAAGGATAGAAAGGATCGAGAATTAACAAATGAGGATATTGAACATTACCAGAAAATAATTGTGGTATTAATGGAAACAAGAAAGATTATAGGTGAGATAAGTAAATTATCTCTCAATCAATAAGCATTGTAGAACCTAATACGCCCCTGTTCTAATAATGGAGTAGATATCAACTGATAACTTTAGGTTCTTTATTAAAAAAGTTTTCTTGTCAACACCTCAAGCTCAAAAGGCACCCTTTAGAGAACCTTGACTTCTTTGAACCATATATTATCCGTTCATTTCTGTTCCGTTATGGGAATGGATAGGATTTGGTAACTGAGCATGTTGATTAGTGTAAAAATATAAGGTTTCTATTAAGTTTTTGAGTTGATATATACTTTGATACCTGTAATTATGTATAATAAAAAGGATATCACAGACTATTAAACGGGAACTGGTGCAGAGCAGGTATTGACAGAAAGGAACTAATAATGTATAGTGCATATTAAGTAGGGTTCATATGGACACACAATCTGATCCACTAGAGAAATTATTTAAAGACAATTCTTCGATTCAAGCTGAAGAGAGGGAAAAATTGGCGATCATGCTTGAACCTTATGTGGTTCTCGGTAATAACAAGGATTTTCGATCCATGAACTTTAAAGCACCTTTTCTAGAGCTTGCAAACATTGGAAAGTTGGAAATCATTTTTCTGGCAGAGAAAGCTAGAGCTTTGTATCTAAAAGATGAGGAAAGTGAAGGATTGGGACAGGGAGATCTTATAGCTCTAAAGGCAATGCCTACGGGTAGCGTTAAATCAAGCCTCAAGAAACTATTTGACGATAAGCGAGTTGTTCAAACCCCTAAAGGGAAATACATCATTCCAAGCTATAGATTACCGGAGCTCTTTACAAAGTATTTACTTAAGAAATAGTTTAATGAAAAATAAAAATACACTGGAACAACGCCTTCAAGATCTCGAACAAAAGGTGGAGAATTTGGAAAAGAAACTGAGTGGCAATTCGACCACTCCTTCGGCACATTTGAATTCAGGTAAAACCTTATCAGAAAAGGAATACTTGCTTGGGAAAAAACCAACAGACGATGTACAGCGAGCCTTTTACTTAGGAAGGTATCTAGAAGAGTATAAAAGAATGGAGTCGTTTACTGCTGAAGATTTGAGGAATGCCTTCCGTGTAGCTCGTGAACCCGTTCCTTCCAATATCAATGACAAGATCAATAAAAATGTGGCTAAAGGATATTTTATGGAAGTTGATCCTAAAGATGACAAAAAAGCGTGGGTATTAACTTCAACTGGAGAAAAGGTGATAAGTGACAAAATAGGCGAAAATTAAAAATATGAACATAGCAGATATAAAAAGTGTTACTGACCAACTTGAAAATCACGAAATGCGAATTCTTGCTTTAGAGGATAAAAACAAAAGTACAAAGGTGACTAACACGATCACTGCTGGTCAACAAAAACAAGCAACAATTACTGAACTTATAAAGGGTAAGAAATTCAAATCAGGTCAGGAGAAAATTGCTGTAATTGTAGGATATTGTGAAAAAATTCTTAAATTACAACCAATAAGGGAAGATGATATTAAAAAGAACTGGGTGAAAGGTAAATTTGATGGTAAATATAGAAGCAACATCGTTGAACGTACTTCCCGGGACGGATTAATCAGGGATATAGAAGATGGAACTTATGATCTCAGCCAGAGCGGGGAAAGTTTTTTTGAGGACTTTATAAAAAATAATGATAGACAAGATAAAAAAAGAGCTGAGTAATAAGATTAATGACGAGAAATTAATCGAAAACCTATTTGTAAGCTTCCAGAAAATTTCAGAGGAGTATGTTTCTCAAAAACCCGTTGAGCTATTACAACAAACAGGTTTATTTTTAGAATCGGTAATGCGGGTTGTTGAACATTTGATTGAAGGAAAACACACCCCCCTTGATGCAAAATTCGATTTAAATACTTGTGTTCAAAAGTTGGAGGCTTTGCAAGGGAATGATGGTTTAAGAATCCATACTTCTAGGTTAAGTAGAGCCATTTATGATTTTAGAACTAGGAAAAAGTCTGTTCACTTAAAAGCCGTTGACCCAAAAATTATAGACGCGGACCTAGTTTTTAATGTATGTAATTGGATACTCATAGAAATTTTGAAAGAAAGCGGTGTATCAGGCTCAGACGAGGAAATAAGACTACTCCATACTAGAAAAATACCATTGGTTCAAAGCGTGGGTGGTATTTTACGAACAACTAATCCAAAACTTTCAGGAACCCAGCGAATATTACTATTGTTATATTCTGCACTGGAGGGAATGTCTAGTGAGCAATTATTTGAAAGTACAAAAATAAAAATTAAAACCAAGAACCATTTGCATAAAGATTTAAAAAATTTGGAATCTCGAGATTGTCTACACATGCTTCCTAATGGAAAGTGGACGCTATTTGGACGAGGCTTTAATGAAGCCGAAGGCATAATAAGTAAGTATTCCACTTTGTAAGAGAAAGTGTCAAAATCACAAAAATGATTAAACTTGGTCGGAACGATCCTTGTTGGTGTAAAAGCGGTAAAAAATACAAACAGTGTCATTTAGGAACACCTGAAGACTCTGTTTATTGGAATAGGGTCAGCGAACTTGGTGAATTTGGTGCAAGGGCGTTCGTACAACAGGAATTTCAAAATGTTGATGTCGACAGGGAATTGAGATTATTGTCAAAGATATCCGAAGAAAGGAAATTAGGCAAAAGACCAAAGCCTAGTGAGAATGTTTGTCTCGGAAAGAGTCGATTCTCAGACAAAAATAGAAAAGTTTATATAGATACTGTAGCGCAGATTATTGACAACAATTTAACGGGTAGATCGACCATGTGTGTTTACTTTGCGATACTTCTAGCAGATGTTTTGAGACAACACGGTTTTGATTCTAAGGCTTTTATAGGTAAAGCCACCTATTGGAGTTCAGATAAAAAAGATGAATTCTTTTGGGATCATGCATGGGTAGTGGTTGGGGAAGAAATAGTTGATTGCAATGTTGATTCGATGTCGGAAAATCCAAAAGTTCCTAATTCAATTCGACCTGTAAATTATTGGGGGCCAAGAAATAAGTTGCCTGAAGACCGATCGTTCGTTCCGGATAAAGAGATTGACGAAAAATGGATTGAGGAAAATGCTGATTTGGATGGTTTGCATAAATGGCGTAAACAACTAAGTAAAAAATATCTGACTTGAATATTCATTGAAATATGCGTCGCACAAGGGGTAATGTAAGTTAGTCGCACGACAACCATTTGGCGCCTTTGATGTATAATAAGCCGGCCCATAAAATTAATCATGGTCAAGTTTACCCAAAGGTTTTCTGAAAGAGCTTTGAATTTTCCGGACAGTCCCATTCGGGGTTTGGAAGTTGTAGCAGCTGAGACTAGAAAAAGAGGTGTAAGAATTATTCCCTTAAACATAGGTGCACCTGATACATCTTCTCCGCCAGAAATGTCAAAGTCGGTTACTGCTTACCTAGCTACTAATGACCATGTTGAATATGGTCCATCCGCTGGAGACAGTGAATTGAGAGAAGCCAGGTCAAGATTTTATAAAGATAATTTATATTTATCAACACAAAAATTATGTCGACATCAATAGCTCAACAAGCAAAACGAATGAACACACTTGGAGAGTATTTTTTTTCGCGAGCACATAAGAAGATTTCTCAAGTCGCTTCTACTGGAAAAGTAATTATTAATCTAGGCATCGGAAGTCCCGACCTTGCTCCTTCGCCACTTGTTGTAGAGGAATTGGCCAAAAAGGTTGCTGATCCATCCATGCATGCATATCCTAGCTATACAGGTTTACCGTATTTCCGCGCTGAAATTGCAACCTGGTATCAAAGAGAGTTTGGAGTGAACATTGATCCAACAAATATGATTCTACCTTTTTCAGGATCAAAAGAAGGAATTGTATTCACAACACTGGCTCTTGTTAACCCCGGAGATGAAGTTCTTATTCCTAATCCAGGTTTTCCAACATACGAACGAGCAGCAGTCATTGCGGGTGCCATACCTCGAATGTATGCATTAGATAGAGAAAACGGGTATCAGCCGCACTTTGAGACACTTGAAAAGACTGACCTATCGAAAGTGAAACTAATGTGGATCAACTACCCACATAACCCCACAGGTGCTACTGCATCGCGTAAACAATTGGAGAATATTGTTAATTTTGCAAAAAAGCACTCAATCCTATTAGCAAGTGACAATCCATATTCACACATCTCCTTTAATGAAACTCATGAGTCGAGCATTCTTGAAATACCCGGAGCATTGAATTTAGCCATTGAGCTCAATTCTTTGAGTAAAACATACAATATGGCAGGTTGGCGGATTGGATGGGTTGTTGGTAACCAAAAACTCATTTCTACTATTGGCGCACTCTATAGCAATATAGAGACTGGAGTCTTTAATCCCATTCAATATGCTGGAATAAAAGCATTGCAGTTACCACAAAGCTACATAACAGAAAGAAATGAAATCTATAAAAAAAGATTAATCATTGCAAATGATATAGCGCAGATACTTAGATGTAAAAAAAATGAGACAACAGCTACTTTGTATGTATGGGCACGGTTGCCGCAGCAAATACATAATGCTGAGGAATTTTGTTTTGACCTGCTTGAGAAAACTGGCATTTTTATTACCCCAGGTACCGCGTTTGGAAGCAATGGTGAGGGCTATATACGTATATCATTATGTCAACCAGAAAAAGTTTTACTGGATGCTAAACTTACTCTTGAAAGATATCTACGTAAAAATTCGTTTTATTGATATACTCATACTAATTTAATTATGAAATTCTACGAATATATCAATAACACCCTAAAGGAACATGGGTGCCGTAAGGCCTTTGGTGTACCGGGTTCACTTGTCATGCCCATATGGCAGAATTTGAAAGATATAGAAATAATTCTGTGCTCACATGAACAAGAAGCCTCTTACGCAGCTACTGGATATTCAAAAGCTTCTGGCGAGCTAGTTGCGGTTGTAACTACTGGTAGTCCTGCTGTTACAAACTGTGCAAGTGGTATTGCCTCGGCTAATATGGATTCTGTTCCAATGCTGTACATATCTGGACGAACCCCAGAGCGGTTAAAGGGCTACGGGTTGCGACAAGAAGAAAGTAATATCAACCGCGCTTTTAACTCAGTAGAGCTATTAGCTCCATTAACTAAAGATCAAATGGAGATTAATGATATCTCTAAAGCAGCTCAAATGTTTTCAGAAGGCTGTGAAAAAGCCACATCCGGCAGGGCAGGCTGTGTGCATGTAAGTATTGACGTGGATATACAATCTCTAGATTTACCATCGCATGAAATAATATCCGATACAGACAAAGGCAAAGATGTTGTTATCCCAGAATTTCCCGACACAACAAAGCCGCTTATTATTCTCGGATGGGGGTGCTGGCAGGCAGGGGTTGCTAAACAAATCTATGAACTAGCTAAAGAGATAGGGGCGCCTGTACTGGTGACATCAAAGGCATATTGCTGTATATGGGGAAAGCATCCTAATTATTTAGGAAAGTTGGGATATGGTTATAACCCCATCCTCGAAGAATTCCTTCAGGACTATGCTCCAGAACAGGTTTTGGTTTTTGGATCATCAATGGGAAGGAAAGATATCTCTGAATCCTGTCTGAGTATTCTGCAGCGCGCAGAAACTTATTTGTATTCTATCGAATGTAAGGATGTAACGTCCCGTTTCTCAAACGGTCACTGGATTCAGGTAGACAATATGGCTCTAATGATCAACTCATGGTTAAGAAATATAAAGTATTCAAGTAATAGAGTTAGTTGCGATTTCAAATCTGTTCGCCAGCAGCAGAGGAAGTTTTTTACTGAAAAAATCGATGATAATGACCTCATGGCTCGGGCTATTTTTGAACTGAACAATTTATGTGATAGTTCGCATGTAATTACCGCAGATGCAGGAAACAACATACTTGATACTGGTATTCTATATGAACCCAACCAACTTGGTGGAATGTTCCTAGATGACGGAATTCGTTCAATGGGAAGTAGTATCTGTTCATCGGTGGGCATGGCTCTGGCTTTAAAAGATAAATATTTCATTGCAGTGATTGGAGATGGTGGCATGTTGATGAATGGCAACGTGATGTATCTGGCCAAGCGCTTGAATCTTCCAATACTTTTTCTGGTGATAAATAATTCTTCTTTAGGACGGGTCAGGGTAGGACAAATGGAACAAAAAAAATTCGTCGGTACCGATCTTGGAAACATAGATTTCAACTTATATGGTAAGGCTTTCGGACTGGAGGCGTATAAAACAAACTCGATGAAGGAGTTTCGCAGTACTATGAAAAAAATATTGACTGAGAAAAAAACAGCTATTTTTGAGATATGTACGGACAAAGATGAAATTCCGGTTTCACTAAAGGGTGCTAGATTATATTAATGCGTTTATTTTGCATTACAAGTAATATGAATGTGTATTCT
>Ga0180007_10001986_pt1 | contig 25545 bp, 17 predicted proteins | sample MM_PC_MetaG_FD_121122 | JGI IMG/M metagenome (GOLD analysis project Ga0180007, IMG submission 121122) | Groundwater microbial communities from the Aspo Hard Rock Laboratory (HRL) deep subsurface site, Sweden - MM_PC_MetaG | ecosystem: Environmental > Aquatic > Deep subsurface > Groundwater... | reverse complement strand
GTTATTTTGTTTAGCCGTTCCACGGCAAAATAGAGCCGTGTCATCTGAAACCATAAAAACATTCCGGAAGAAAATTTTCGTATCCGTTTAGCAAACCTCAGCATCAGCCCTTCGTAAATCGAGGAGCAGTCCATTAGCCAGTTGTTGAATGTCATATAATATGTCAGAAGAGTACCGGTAATTCGATATTTCACCAGTATGTTCATCAGGAGGCGCTTGTTGTGGGAATGCAAACGCAACAGTTCAGGTATGGAAAAGTGCATAATATAAATATCGTCCCTGCTGCCGGTAAGGATTAGCACTCGGATGGATTCGTCCTTGCTGATTTTTTTGACCAGGACAAACAGTTCTTCCAGAATATCCATGGTTAAGAAATTGACCGGCGGATTGTGTATTTCAATCCAGATCGTTGCATTTTCCCTGCGGGTTTTCAGATACGTGTATTCCATGACATCCCCCTTAATATCGGTGGTTTAGTCGTCGAGTTTCGTGATATCTAAAGATTGTGAACCTTGGTTCATATTGATATGAAATTAAGTTCATATTGTCAAGATAAATATGAACCCAGTTTCATATTATGGTTTTGACTTATAATAGTGTTATGTTATAAACATTTTAAGCTAAGAGATTGTACAAATCGTGTATGTTTAGGAGAATAATTGTGGCTGAATTAAAAAATATGGCGAGATTGCCCGTGCTAAAGCGCGGCATTGAGACCAAGGAAAAAATAATCAATGCCGCCTGGATACTTTTTTCTGATAAGGGGTATTTTAAAACCAACACAAAAGATATCGCCACTAAGGCCGGTGTCGCAACCGGATCCTTTTACGCTTATTTCAATAACAAGAAGGACGTAGGTATAGAACTGATTAGACGCTTCTATAAAGATGGAACTGAAAAGGTTTTGTCACATACCATCAAAAAAATTTCAGATATGTTGGCTGAAAACCCTGGCCCAAAAACAGTGAGAATGACTGTGAAGTTTATTATAGAATCGTTCAAGGAATTCCATGCCATAAGCCCGATGCTCCAACGGGACGCCCTTGTATTGATCCTTATGGATGAAGAGGTAAAGAACGTAAGCCGTGAAGAAGATGGCAAGATACTCTCTTTTTTAATCGAAATATTGCAACAGTATAAGGAGTATCTCCGTGTGGATGATGTGGAAGCTGCCGCAACATTGCTGTTTAGAGTCAGTGATGAGGTTATGCATCGGATCATGATTCATAACGATGAGATTGAGGCGGAGCGGCTTCTCCGAGAACTTGAGGATATGATCTGCAACTATATTTTTGTTTCGGATCTCAAATAAGTGAGGCAAGATTAGTCGTGACATTTAGGACATAAGCATGGCTGGAACCATGCGGCATACACTCCCAGACGGGAGCCTGGGAGCGAGTCGAAATTGGGTAAATTGGGGGACAGGCCAATTATTCAATAATTCAAGAAATTGATATTCTGACAAATCGTTGATTGGAATCACGTTTTGGGAGGCAAATATGGACAGGCGTGGCATCATCCTGATTATTTTCATGGCTTTCTGGTTTTTAAGCGGACCGGGCAGCCAGCCTGTTGTCAGGGAAGATCGGGTTATCAATGATTTTGAGACGGATTCGGATTTGGATCATCTTCACTGGAAATGCCGGACGCTTTTTTCCCTGTCAGACGAACATCCGGGTCATGGGCATTATGGGCTTAAATTGGAGTTGTTCCCGTCCATGTACCCCGGCGTATCATTCAGGGGATATCCCAGGCGTTTTATGGGTTACAAGGACTTTCGTGTGGATATATTCAACCCTGAATCCCAGGGGAGCCACATCGCCCTTCGCATTGATGATAAACAAAAAGATCCGGTCTATGATGACCGCTACAACCACCGGTTTGACCTGCAACCTGGGATGAATCACCTGGTAATCCCCCTCGAAAGCCTTCAAACTCCCCTTGGTCGGCCTCTGGACCTCTGCAACATACGCGCGTTGACTTTTTTTATGGTCAATCCAACGGAGACAAAAGTTCTTTATATGGATAATCTTAGGCTGACTGTATCAACCACCCGCTCATAGTGCTCTTCGTGTCATGGTTAAACCGGTTTTTATTTCGTTTCCAGGCAAAGCCTGGAAACTCAACTTTATTTTTCACCATGACATGAAGTTCATGTAGAAAAGCATGCCTACTGTTATATGGCGGAGATTGGAATATTTTATGCGGATGAGGGCCTTATCGGTGTTCACAGCCCAACCCTACGAGGTCTTCCTCATGGGCAACACCCTCTAGTAGGGTGGGCTTTTGCCCACCAAATTACCCGACTCCTCATAAAATGCTATGCAATTGGATATGTGAACGGATATAGGACATGCTCATAAATTTTTCTCACAGAGGCACAAAGACCACAAAGGGAAAAACTATTATTCCCAAGTGTTTTGCCCTTCTCCGTGCTCTTTGTGCCTCCGTGAGAGACGAGGCTTTTTGGTTGTGGATTTGCCGTAAATACCCCCCCCTTCAATTAAACCACCGAAACAATACAAACGTTACCCTTAAAATTCCATTATGATCATAAAATGACAAATTAGAAAATTAAATATGCAAATTGACAACTGATATGCTATGAGATGATTTAGTTTCCTCATAAGCTCAACTGTAAACAGCTGCTCATTGTTTCAAAATATTAATAATTATCTGTATTTATAAATATTATTTGATTTATAGTCGATTTAGTCCAAAGGCGTTTTGTCAATTATATGTAACACCGATTCGCTTACGATTTGTGGAAAGGGAAACCTATAAATTTGATTTAAATGGAGGTGCCGTTATGCCTGTTTCAAACATTTTAAAGGTAATATGTTTATTATCGGATCTTTTAAATTTGGGGAGCCGACTATGGCGAATGATCATTTTTTGTCTGCTATGCATTATAGGCGGCCTTGGTCCTTTTTTTTACGGTGAGATAGCCTATGCACAGACCACCGAAGGGGAGCTGGAAGGCCGAGCGGCACCCCTTGCCCTTAGACGGTGTGAGGGCGGTGCCAACGCAGGCGGCTTGTGCAATCAAGACGGGGATTGCCCGGGTTCAACCTGCCCGGATCGTAATGTTTTCAACATTTCGGTGGCGGTTCAGTTTAATGCAACCGCAGCAGAGCTGACCACCATTCAAAATATGATCAGTGATGGATCGGCTTGGCTCTTTGATGTGACCGACGGCCAGGCGGAGTTTGGTGAGGCGTTTATCTATAATAATGCCTTTGGCACAGGCTCTGACGCAGATCTCCGAATCTACCCGAGCACGTCCCCCACCTGGTGGGGTGCCAACACCGGCAACTGGCAGGTGGGTGGCTCCATGAGTATCTCCATTGATAATATTCCCGCGGTTGATCGTCCGGGTGAGAGTCTGGCGCATGAGTTTTTTCATCTTGCCTTTGATGCAAAGGATGAGTACGAGGAAGTGGCGGTGGGATGCGGGGCCTGGGTCGCCGATGCCAATTGTCCCAATGCAGCGGCCATTGCGGCGGGGGAGACTCCCAGCCTCATGGGAAGCAGGGATCATGGTCCACGCTCGGAGCTTTGCTGGGGGCAGGGAAATCCTGCTAACCTGACGGATGTGACAGGCGGAAACCACGATGCGACCAATGTCACTGAACAGTCCCGCTGCCGCAATAATCGATCCTGCTGGGCCCAGGCTATATGGGCCTATCCCCACACGATTATGGCACCTGCTGGGGCGCCGGACCCGGACGCCAACGGTGCCACAGTTGACGTCACTCGGTTCGTGATGCCCAATGATACCACCCGTGTTGTGCTGGTGCTTGATGAGTCGGGCAGCATGGGCTTGGAATCCCCCAGCCGCATGGCGAGACTGAAGGTCGCAGCCAAGGATTTCGTGGCTCTGGCCGAGGACAACACCGAACTCGGTATCGTATCCTATTCGGATGACGCCGAGGCAACGAGTGGCCGGGCCAATATTCCCATCGATTCACTCTCCCACAATCGTGCAGCCTGCAACACCGCCGTCGATAACCTGACGCCCACCAACTGGACCAATATCGGAGACGGTCTGCAAAAGGCCTTGGCCATGATCACCACGGCGGGAGGGGTGACAGCCAACACCTTCATCGTACTGATGACCGATGGCCTGAACAATAGACCCTCGCCCCAGGCAACCGCCGATGCCCATCTCCAAACCGCCATTGGTGACTTGTTGACTGCCGGAGTTCCCGTCTATGTCACCTGCACCGGCGGTGACATCGGGTTGTCCTCTCAGTGTTCGGAGATCGCAACGGGGACCGGCGGGTTTTATGTTGATTCCGAAGACCCGAACCGTCTTCCCGAGGCCTTTATCGACTTCCATGAACGGATTTCACGTCGGGATCAGATTACATCTTTTGCAACCTGGGCGTCCGGCACCAAGCCGGGTCTGGTTGGCCAGGAAAAAACGATTTATGTTGAAGAAGGCACTGAATCCGCCACCTTTGTCCTGCAGTGGCACGGTGCAAATGCCAAAGCGAGCATGTACATGGTGGATCCCAACGGAACCCATCATCAGAGCAAGGACATGCCCCAGGGCAGGTTCGTCCGCATTGCCAGCCCGGTTCAAGGCAACTGGGATATGGTGATTGACTGGTCTGGTAACATGCCGGCCGGCTATGTGACCCGTGGCTACTCCCGGAACCGGATTCACAGTCTGGGGGCGGGTGTTCGCTACGCACATGTCAAGCCGGGTGAACCCATCTATATTTATGCCTATCCTCGCAGCAACGGTGGTTCTGTTACCAATCCGGATAAACGGATTATGGGATCGGTGAGTCGACCCGATGGCTCTCGTGATATCATTGAACTGAACGACATGGGGCATGGTCTCACAGGGAGCGGTGATGATGAGGCGGCTGACGGTATCTACACCGGAGTTTACAACCTGACCAACCTGAAGGGGCCCTACCAATTCTTGCTTCGTGCCGATGTCGATCAGTGGGGGCTGTCCCAGGATCAGGAACGCGTTGATGCAACGCGCCTCAGCCCACGTTTCATCCGGGAGGTTCGCGTTTCGGTGGCCGTGGGTGATCCCGGTGATATCGAGTCGAGTCCGGACGATGGCATCGTTGTCAAACCCTCCCCTGAATTCAATTGGTGCTTTTGGGTGTTTTGGCTGGTTGTCCTGCTGATTCTGTTAGTTATTTGGTGCATTATTCGCCGCCACACGCGGAATTGATTGACGGCACTATAACGCGGCATATGGGACTTTTTACGACGCCATCTTTATTCCATCGTGTTCCCAGGCTGTATTGGGAACACGATGGCTTTACCCTGTGGGCGCATCCATTTTTTATATAGGTATAATTCAAAATAATAATACAATTAATTTGACAACATTGCCGTTATTTTATATGTGAATAGAAAATAATACGGTTAGTAAAACCACCATCCCATCAAACAAGGAACAACCATGGACTATTTTTTTGGTTTCAACTGAGTCACAGACAGGCATACTGCCAGGTCTGGCAAACAGGTGACATACCGGAAAAAAGAGGTTCGCTTCCTTTTAAATCACAGTGTTTAGCTCTGATTATTTTTTCCGGATTTAAAATTACTTTTATGAGTTGTTCAAATTTGTTTATTTATTAAAGGGGCAAAGGTGCTGGGCACCCCGCGGTCTTCAAAACCGTTGGCTTCGTCTGAATCACGGAGAGGAGGTTCGATTCCCCTTGCCCCTTCCATAAAACATGTTTGACGCTGATGAGCAGCCTTTTTTGGGCTGTGAGTCTTCTTGGATGAGGTCCTTATGGTAAAGCATTTCACAGTGGGGGTGGCCGGACATGTGGATCATGGAAAAACAAGTTTGGTTCAGGCGCTTAGTGGTATTGACACAGACCGGATGCCCGAGGAAAAAAGGCGTGGAATGTCCATTGAATCAGGTGTGGCGCCCATGGTCGGGCAACCTGGGATCAATCTGGCCCTTGTGGATGTTCCGGGCCATAAGGACTATTTAAAAAACACGGTGAGGGGACTCAGTTGTGTCGATATGGCCATTCTGGTTGTGGCTGCTGACGATGGTGTCATGCCACAGACCCGTGATCATCTTGAAATCCTGGAATTTTTCAAGGCCAGGAGCGGCCTTGTGGTCTTGACCAAGTCTGACATGGTGGATGATGAAACCCTTGAGTTGGCCGAACTGGAGGTCCGTGAGCTTATTCAGGGTCATTTTCTTGAGGGGAAAAAAATAATCCCCTTTTCCTCGAAGAGACCCGAAGGGGCGGACATCATCCGCCGGGTTCTGTTTAATGAAACAGAACAACTTGAAAACACCTCCAGGGACCTGCCTTTTAGATTATGGATTGATCAGGTCAGGCAACTCAAGGGATTCGGAACCATTGTCAGCGGAACGGTTCTTTCCGGTTCTATCCAAAAGGCAGAGCCCCTTCAATTGATGCCAGCGTGCCTGATGACACGTGCCCGTTTTTTGGAATCCCATGGACAAAGAATCGATACGGCCCATGCCGGACAGCGCATCGGAATCAATCTTCATAAAGTGCCTTTCCATGATGTCCAGCGGGGTATGCTTGTCACCGCGTCCGGACAGAGTCAAAATACCTATCTTCTCAATGCAGACCTTCAACTGCTTGCTCATACAGCAGGTTCACTTAAAACCAGGGTTCGGGTCAAGCTTTATATCGGTACCCTGGTGGTGGGTGCCCTGATGGTGATCATGGATAAAGACATGATCAGACCCGGTGAATCGGGCCTGGTGCAGTTTAGGCTAAGCAGAGCTCTTCCCGTGTCTCCTAAAGACAGGTTTGTCGTGACTCTTTTGAATGAGAACCGTATCATGGGTGGTGGCAAGGTCCTTGAGATCACAGCGGAAAAATTTACACGATCACGGGCAGAAAGAATACTGCCGGGTCTTTTGGCCCTCAGGGAAGGGGATGTTTCACGTTATGTAGATTCAATACTAAATGTGACATTTGGCCAAATGATTTTTCCTGATAAGATCCATAGACGATCCGGTCTTCCCTTGGCACAACTGGAGAGAGTTTTTGTAGAAAAACATCGGGCCGGTCACCTGATGACTGATGGAAACAAAGGTTTTATTTTGAAAAAGCACGGCCAGAATATGAAAGACAAGCTTATGGACGCCGCGCATCGTGCCATGGGAAATGGCCCCTTAAAAAATTATATCACAGTCTCTGAATTTGTTGGCTATCTTCGAATCCCTGTTTCGGAGGATCTGGTTCAGGTATTGGTGGGGGAGCTTCTCAGCGAAAAGAAATTATATAAAGACCAAAGGGGTTTTAGTATCCCGGACCATAAACATTCATTGAGCCGTGATGACGAAAATTTGGCCAGACATATACTTGAATTTGCGGAACAATCAGGATTTGTCCCATTTAGCGCCAGCCGCTTTTGTATCGAACAGGATCTCTATAAAAATAGAGATAAAGCCAAAAAAATGTTGCATTTTCTCCATAATCAGAACCAGCTGGTCAAGCTGACGAATAAACGATTCATCGGTTTTAATGCCATGGAAAAAATCAAGGCCAGGATTGAAGGACATATCCGTGATCATGGGGCCATTGTACTGGCAGACAGCCAGAGTATCATGGGGTATGGTCGAACCATGGCCGTGCCGGTGTTTGAGTATCTTGATTCGGTGGGGTTTACAAAAAGGCATGGGGATGAACGGAAATTGTGCTGATGCCACACATCTGTCTTTATTGAAGGGCATCCGGTGTATGGGATCACAGAAAAATCCAGGTCATGTCTGAATCAAATGATTCAGGACAGGTGCCATGTTTTGTTCGGAGTGATAAACGATTGAACCCTGGGTTGCTTTTCTGCGATCCCGAAGGCCCGGATCTGCCAGGCAATCTGTTACAAAAATGAACAGAAACTCCCTTACACACCCGGACCAAGGAAAAAGAAATAGAAAAAATTATCGAAGATTTTTTTCCACGTCTTCCTGTGTCTCATCAACAGCATCTTCAACGTTATCTTCAATGGCTGAAGGATTTCCTTCTTCAGTTGAATCGACTTTTACGTGAAGATCGTCACTTGCTTTTTGTTCTTCTGTCAATTCCAAATCAACGGGATTTTCAACAGCATCATCCTGACTGATAGACGGGGTAGGTGAAACAGCTTTTTCCTCGTCGGATGTGGTTGAGAATGCATTGGCGCTGGAAAGAAAAAGGCATAAAAGCATACTTGACAGGCATAGAGTGTAAATCATTCGTTTCATGATATAGCTCCTTTTACTTTAAGTAATTTAAAAAAATTGAATGAAATTAAATGTGGATCACGATGACCCTGACGAATACCAAACATAAATAATACGACGGGTTGAGCAAAGTTGATGTTTTTAATACAAGATGCGTGCCAATGTTAAGTGTATCAGTCTATAAATGCATAAAGAAGAAAATTGATATGAAAAGCAGAACGTTACGTATTCGGTAACATAATGAGGTGCCAGTGTGATGGGCCTGGTACAAATAAAATTTATGATGAATGGTGAATATTCGTGAGTAACTGTTGAATGATCACGAAAATGTGTGAGAATTAAACACGAGAGAGGTAACCCGGATATCTGCGTCAGGTGTCCAAAGACTTATAAAAGGGATAAAGCCATGCGTGTGGCCAGAATGTATAGCAGACAGGCGAATATTTTTTTTAGTTTGTTCACGGGCAGCCTATGTGCCAGTCTTGCACCCAGGGGGGCTGTGAGAACACTTGCCGCAACAATGCAGGCAAGGGAAACAAGATGGATAAAGCCCAGGCAGTGATTCGGGAGGTCCGGAACGTTCAGGCCGTTAAGGACAAAACCCGATGCTCCTGCTATGGCAATGGGAAAGCCAATGGCTGCCGATGTTCCAATGGCCTGCTGCATGACCGTATTGCACCAGACAAGAAATGGTACGGAAAGGGTGCCGCCCCCTATACCCGCCAGACTTGAAAAGATGCCGATAAAGCTTCCGGCTGCGAACATCCCGGGAGTTTGGGGTGTGGATCTTGATGGTTTGGGCTTGATGCCGATAAGCATCTGGGTTGCCACGAAATAAAGAAAAATACTGAAAAAGCCTTTCAAGACATTGGTGGACAGACGGGCAGCGATAAAGGTTCCGAGGAGCGAGCCGGCCAGAATTCCCGGGGTGATACGAAAGACAACCGGCCAGAGAACAGCGCTACGCCTATGATGGGCCAGAACGCTGGATAGTGATGTGAAGATGATGCTGGCAAGGGAGGTGCCCAAAGCCATATGGACAATATGGTCATGGGGAAAGCCCTGGGCTGCGAACATAAAGGTCAGAATGGGTACGATAACAAGTCCCCCGCCTATACCCAGCATCCCGGCGAGAAGACCTGCCACGGCACCTAAAATCATATACGATGTCAACCACATGATTTTTTACGCCCCTTTAGTCTTTTTACGGCCCGGATTTATAGTTTTAGGCATCTGTTTTTCCATGATTTTCCGAATCTGATCCATATGGAGTTTCATTTTTCGTGCAGCTCTGATTGAATCGCCGTCCCGAATCGCACCGAGGATGTCCTTGTGGATGGAAAGCGAAACTTGTTTCCGCTCGGGAATCTGAAAGTCCTCTGCCCGGCTTTCAGAGAAGATATCCTGAAGTTTTTCATATACATGGAACAGGATGGTGTTCCCCGTGGCCTTGGCCAGGGTTCGGTGAAATTGTTCGTCCAGCTTCCGTGTGCTTTTATCCTGCATGAGGGCCTCTTCCTGTTGAGCCAGGGTGGCGGTAAGGAGGTCGAGGGTCTCCGGGCGAATTCGTTGTGCTGCAAGTGAGGCGATCTGGGGCTCAAGAATTTTTCTTAACTCAAAAATATCATTCAACCGATGTTTCTTTTTTTCCAGGGTATTGTTCAGGGATTCCCGGAGCAGTTCGACTCCTGATTCAGCCACGAAATTACCTGAGCCGAGGATGGTGATGAGTACTTTTTTTTCCGCCAGGGTTTTGATGGCTTCCCGAACCGTGTTTCGTGAGACCTTGTATGATTGGGCAAGGGTCCTCTCCGGGGGAAGTCTTTCTCCCCTTTTGAGATCGCCCGATTCAATCATCCCCCCGATGATGTCTACTATATTTTGGAATTTTTTTTTCATGGTTATCTTTCGTAATAAATTTTAATTGGTCCTACCAATAACAATATCTTTGTCCTTTGTCAATGCAGGAATGGAAATACTATTATCCGTGGTCTGAAATGATGGATTGTGGAAATTAATGGGATATAATGAGTTACGTTTTCCATAACATAAAATACCCTTTATGAAATTTGTAGAGGCATGTCTTCGATATTTCATTTATTAATGTACTGATTTTTATTGATTATTTATCTATGGATCGGCCCAGATGATTTTTGGCCTGTTACTTGCTGATACAAACCATAACATGTAACATGGAAATTATGCGGTAATAATAAAAAATAAGGTTAAATAAATGAAAAATATATATTTATTATGCGTCGTTTTTATATTCGGCTTGAGCGTTCATGTTCAGGCACTGCCCCTTTTAGGGCAAAGCTCTTTGACCCTCAACGGCAATACATATAATATCGTTGACAGGGAAGCTGACGTGAATGCATACGATAGCGATTTTGGAGGCTATGCCGGAAGTACCTGGAGCGGTTATTATATCGGAACGATTTCAGGCAGTGGGAATGATAATGATACAAGTATGTTGTCGGATCTTTTCACCTATTACCTGGGACAGCCCTATTCGGTGTCAGCTTATGATAAAGTTGATTTGCCTGATAGTACGACCAGTTCCTCTCTTTCCAGCGGCAATTTGACCGTTACCTGGGAGAGCGACCGGCATGCAGGCACCTTTTCCGTATCCGGGGGGAATCCGTCTGAACCCGTTGAGTTTTATTCTGTAAAAGGCGGTACTGAGTATGCCCTTTATTATCTGGACCCTGCGCTTTATGATGGCGTATGGACCACAGAGCACCTTGTGAACAGGGGGGGACAACAACCTGGAATTTCACATTTTTCTGCAGTTTACAGTGATGTGGCTCCTGTTCCCGAGCCTGCCACCATGGTGCTCCTTGGCTTGGGTCTTGTTGGAGTTGCCGGCTTGGGAAGGAAAAAAAATCAATCTGCTGACAAATGAAAAAATGACGATTTCGTAAGCCCTATGTTCCAAGGCTAAACGCCATAAAAAATAAATAAAAAGGCAGGATACATCGTGTGTTCTGCCTTTTTTTATATTAACACCAATTCAACCGGATAAGACTTAAGGTGCAAATGTCAATTTACTTGTGTTGCCACCGTTGATAATGGTGCCGAGCCTGGTTTCTCGGGAATTTCAGATAAGGAATCACACTCTGGTTTTTGATTCCTCCAGTGCCGTCATAGGTGATGGACACCACAGGGACTTGGGTGATTCTTTCGATTTCCTGTTTCATGGCCTCGGTGACGATGGACGGGCAGCAGAATGCCGGACTGGCCTGGACAAAGAGGGAAATGTCCGGGTAGTGGCGTGAAAGGTAGTGGATTTTCAGGATATTTTCCATGGATTCACCGGTGTTATCCCCAATGAGGTTGAACCGGGCCAGGATCTCTTTTGGATCATCATCATAAAGATGTTCGGGCTCACGGATAATTCTTTCAAAATATCGGCCGTATTTTTTCTCCATGAGTTTCATGGTGGCCACCAGGGCTTTGACTGAAACAATGCTGAAAAAAAGGCCTTCGTTGAACCATTTTCTAAAATACATGGAGGCGACCATCTTACCCATTTCCGTATAGGGTGTGGTGATCACTTCTCCCCCATTGTCTTCGATAAAGTGGATAAGATCCTGATTCATCACCGTATTGTCGCGTACATAGATATCTCCGAAAATCGCCACTTTGGGCCGTGCTTCTTTTTTGGTTTCTATCCATTCGAAACGGGATACCACCTGGGATATGGCCTCTTCTTTGGACCGGTTGCCGAGAAAGGCGTCTTCGAGAATTTCAATGCTTTTTTCAATGACTCTGTCCGTGGTCCCTTTGACCCGTTCATAGGGCCTGATTTTACATCCCATTTTTCGGATCATGCCGCCAAACATATGGGCGAAATAAGCATTGATCGAGGCACGAATGGAGATGTCGATATACGTCAGCTGCCCGTGATAGATCCCGGCTTTTTCCATGCCCTTGCCATAAGACTCAAGAATTGTCGTGATATAATTGGGATACAGCTTCAGGTTGCATATGTTGGATTTACTGAGCCATAAAATGGTTTCTTCAGGTGCAAGCCCATGTTTATCGATGGTTTCAATAAATCCCTGGGCAACGGAATTGGCCGGGATACATTGACCTGAGTTGAATTTCATACTTTTCAGGATGGTGGATGGCTTTTCATCGATCAGATAGGCTTTTATTCCGTCCCGCTTTAGAGTGGCTGCAAGAAGTCGGCAGGTGATGGGGTCCCAGTTCGGGATCACCAGGTTTTTATCTGCGATGTCTTTGACCGGGTTAAAAAAGAGAGATGCGTAATGAACCGCTTTTTTTTCACTGTGCAGACGGCTTTTGTTTCGAAACGCTCGTATGGCAGCTTCAATGCGGGTTTCATAGCCCACGCTTGAATCGTGTTCATCCAGTTCCAGGATCAGGTAGGGTTTGTCATGTTGGGCCATCAGTTCCTTGAAATAGATCAAGGCAAAGGCATCGGGTGAACATTTAAACGAGGTCACAAAAACCGGGTATACATGGTTTGTTTTTGCGATTTTTTCAGCAGCTTTAAGTATGGCTGCCGGGTAGTTCCAGTGCAGATCATTGAGCAATGGATCCATGGGCCGTGTGTCTTCTTCGAAATGGGGGACCATGTCCTGGTAAAACGTATTGATACCTAAGGATGAAAAGATGCCTGGGATTCCGCTATTCACGGAAGGTGATAAAATGGTATAGGGTCTGCCAAGAAAAACAACACTGATGTCTTGGTCTTCGGCGATTTTTTGGGTATAAATGTCCTTGAAAGACGCTGTGCAATGATCTTTGAATTCAAAGGCCTTGTCATAGGCGGCAGCGATATCGAAAAAATTCGACGTGACACCGATTCTCTTGAGCATCTTATACAGTTCAATTTTGGTATGAAAACTGGTGTAAAGATATTTGAGAAGGGGCGTGAGGATTTTCTCCCGGTTATATTTGGCCATGATGGTGGGGATGTACTGGGTGTAATAGCAGTACTGACGGCGGGTATTTTTTTCTTTGTTTTCAAGATAATAGGGCAGAAAAATATAATCGGCTCTGTCCATTAAATAGTCCACATGACCATACATGGCGGTGACCGGAGCGCAGAATTCGGTTTCGGACATGCTTTTCCCGCGTTTAACGGCATCTTTGTAACCTTCACTTGTTACGGTTTTGATGGACAGAAGGTCGAAGAATCGTTTCCAGTAGGGCAGATCTTCAAAGAGATGAACAGCAGCAGGAATACCGATCACATGATCGCAGGATGATTCGGATAGGGGCTCAGCAATGGGGTGTGACTGGATTTTTCTGCGTTCTTTGATCAGATCAAAGGATGATCCTGATCGGCATATGTAGGATTTTGTCTCGTAATCCCGTCCGCAAAGAAAACCGTAAGCCACTTGCTCACCTTCAATATCTGCGATGGAAATTTTGCAGTGGTTGGTACATAAGGAACAGACTTCAGACCGGATGGGAATGGTTTTCCGGAACAGGTCAAGACCCCGGAAATGGCTTTTTTCTCTGTATTCATCAATGAGGGTGAGAGCCGTTCCCAAGGCACCGGTAAGGTGACAGAACCGGGAGACGAGTATGGGTTTTTTAAGCCGTTGTTCAAATGCTGCTACCAGGGCTTTGTTTTTGGCCGTGGCTCCCTGGAAAAAAATGGTGTTTCCGATCTGACTTTCCGTGGCCACCTTGATCAGATAGTTTTCCCTGACCGAATGAAGAACTGAAGCCAGGACTTCGTCAACACTGTATCCTTCGGTCAGATAATGATTAAGATCGCGTTCCATGAACACCGTGCATCGGTCACTGGCCATGGGGGCCCTGACGCCCAGGGTCCTTTCTGCATAATCCCGGATAGTGCAATTGAGCTTTCGTGCCTGTTCTTCGATGAAACTTCCGGTGCCGGCCGCGCAGACATTGTTCATGAAAGATGAAGTGACCATGCCGTTTTTAAGTGTGGTGAACTTGGCATCCTGGCCACCGATTTCTATGATGGTGTCAACATCCGGATTCAACATGACAGCCGCACGTGCATGGGCCGTGATTTCATCCAGAACCAGATCGGAACCCATGATTTTCCCGATGAATTTTCGACCGGAACCTGTGGTGCCACAGGCCAGGATATCAAGACGGATATTTTTCCGTGCAAAAAGGTCATCCATGGTTTCGAAAATGGCACAAACGGCTTGAAGGGGGTTTCCTGCTGTCTGGGTGTAGAAGCCCGAGATCACCTCTCCATGCTCGTCAGTCAGGACGGCCTTGGTGCTGGTTGAACCGATATCCATGCCCAGCCATGCTTTAAGTGTTTTCCTAAACCCAAGGTCCTGATAGACATCTGTTTCCACATCATTTGATCCTGTGTTCACGACCTGGGGCGTATGGCAGTACTTTTCCAGGCTTTGAAAGTCAGGGAATTGGGAAAGTTCCAAGGTAAGGGGAGGGTAATACAGCTCTTTTGTGTTCTCACCCTTTGTTATGAGGTCCTTGGGGCCAAGGGGGGCCTGGGGATGGAGAAATCCGGAATTCAGATCATCGGCAAGACAGAGGGCTGCCCCGATGGCTCCGTAGAGATTCGACGCATCATCCACAATCAGATCAAGCCCGGTCAGGGATTCAATATGGATTTTAACTGCAGGGTTTTTGGAAACACCCCCACAGAAGATTACGGGACCCTGTGTATTTATTTCTCCGCTGAAAAGGGTGTCCACGATATTCTTTGCAAGTCCGTAACACAGGCCCTCGCTGATTTCTCCGATGGAATAGCCTTCCTGCTGGGCATGGATCAGGTCGGTTTTGGCAAATACGGCGCAACGCGAAGCGATCATGGGAAAGGTGCCCTTGTTTTCATGGGCCACGCGGCTCAGGTGGAAAATGTCGCCTAAATTCAATCGTCCTGCCTGCTGATCCAGAAAACTTCCTGTGCCTGCAGCACAGGATGTATTTGTTTTGTAACTCAGGTATTGCCCTGAATGGTCAAAACAAAGGAGACCGAATTTTTCTCCACCCACATGGAGGATGGCGTTGAAGTCCAGGTGACGTTCCTTGGCTGTGGATATCACCGAGACCTGGTTGTCGTAAATGGCATGGGCACAGATGGTTCTGGGGGTGGAGGATGTTTTCGCAACATGGCCAATATTAGAAAAATCAAATGATTTCAGCTGTTCCGAAAGACATCCCGGTATGTCCCCCTTGTGAAAGGCATAGGCCGTTTTAACCAGAACCCTGTTACAGTCCAATTCTGCAAGAGACATGGAAACAGACCCGATATCAATTCCAAGAATATGCGAAGACATATTATTGCTCCTTTATTTAAACGGTCGGTCAGGACATGTGTTGTCGAATGTGTCGTGATATGAATTTAAGATATATATGTAAATCTCTGATATTACTAATTAAAAATGGATTGTATTTATCTTTTCATATTAGTACTTAATTGTCTTTGTGTCAATGATTAGAAATAGTCATGGGGTCTTTGGATAAGGAACCCTTGGAGAAGAAATATGATGGTGTCGTAAAAGGCTTTTTTACTTTCAGGTAAGTGGGGTAATGTTTATAACAGTCTGGACAAAAAGGGCCGCTCATGCAATGTGAGATGGGGCAGATTTTCAGATCTTGAAAAATTCTATCAAAGGGATTACCCTTTTATAAAATTGTAGTGCCTGGAATGAAAGATAGTCCTGTGGGCTTGGGACCGAAAATTGATGAACTCGTAAAAAGTCGACGGATGGCTATGGAAAAAGGTTCATAGGCAAGGCATAGTGTTTGGCCGGGCATGAAGGCATACTTGAAGCGTATGTCGAACGTCCGGCTAAACACTATAACGCCGCATATGGGACTTTTTACGACGCCATCAAAATTAAGTATAAATCATATAAGGTATGACACACCCATGACTGAACCTCTGATTCGGGCAGATATTGATCTTGGTGCTATTGCCCATAACACACGTGAATTTTCAAGAATTGTCCCTCCTCACGTGAAAATTATGCCTGCTGTGAAAGCGGATGGCTATGGGCACGGAGCAATACGTGTTTCAAACACGGCATTGGCAAACGGTGCTTCGGCCCTTGGGGTTTCGAGGATTGAAGAGGGAATTTTATTAAGAAAAGCCGGGATCAGTGTTCCCATTCTGGTTTTTGGTTATGCCAGTCCGGATGCGTCTCTGGATATCATCGACCACGAACTTACTGTGACCGTGTCACAGGCGGATGTTGCCCGGGCCTTATCCGACAAAGCCTGCCATTATGGGAAAAAGATAGGGGCTCATCTGAAGGTGGATTCGGGTATGGGGCGGATCGGTATGCTCACAGGGAAAGGACATCCCGGATGCCCGGGCCATGGGCAGACGGCATTGGATGAGGCTCTTGTCATGGCAAGGTTGCCGGGGCTTAACCTTGAAGGCATCTACACCCATCTTGCTAGCTCGGACAGCCGGGATAAAAAAGATGCCAGGGATCAGCTGGATATATTCACCTCCTTTGTGGGCGAGCTTGAGCGCCTTGGGATAGAGTTTCAGCTGAGGCATGCAGCCAACAGTGCGGCTGCCATTGGTCTGCCTGAATCCCATTTGGACATGATACGGCCCGGCATCTCTTTTTACGGATTACCTCCATCTGCACAGACGGATTGTTCAGGCATAGACCTGAGGCCTGCCATGGAACTGAAGGCGAAAATCATCAGCCTTAAACATGTGAGCAAGGGATTCAGGGTCAGTTACGGCAGTACCTATATTGCTGACCGGGAAACGGTTATCGCCGTTGTGCCTGTGGGGTATGCTGATGGGTTCAGCCGCAGGTTCAGCTCCAATGGTGAGATGCTGGTCCGGGGTATACGTGCCCCCATTGTCGGACGGGTGTGCATGGACCTGACCATGATTGATGTGGGACATCTCCCGGATTTGAGCCTGGAAGAAGAGGTTGTGATATTTGGCCGACAGGCGGGTGCCAGTCTTTTTGTGGATGAACTTGCTTTGCGACTTGGAACCATAAACTATGAAATTGTATCCAATCTTAATGCTCGGGTGAAACGGTGTTATAGGGCGTGAGACTTGGTGGGCTTGGGCTGGCGAGGTGTGGGGTTTGTTTTTCTCAACTTGTGTTTTTGTCGCTTCATATTATTAGCAGTACTAAATAAATGCATTTTTATTAATTTAGTATTGACATCTAAGATAATAATCACTTATAAAATCAAAATAATATTAATGCATATTGTTCATACAACGACGTATGAATAGACTTATAAACTGACAAAGGCGTCTGTTTTCTTTGGTTTTATTGCAAAGGGACCGGTGCCTTTTTTTATTTTAAAGGCATCCTTATTTGTTTATTCACTTAATTAAATGAAAATTTATTAAGGAGAGCCGTATGGACATGAGATTTTCAAAAAATAACGATGCATTGGGAACAGTAAACAGGGGAAATCCCGCAGAATCAAGTCTTTGTACTCTTTGCCGCGCGGATTGCCAGGGTAAGTGCGAAACCTGGCTGTCAAGCATCGTGGGGCGAAAACTTCTTTATCCCAGAGATTTCGGTCATGTGACCGCAGGGGCCAACAACACCACACATGTAGGTGTCTCCTACAATTCTCTTCGAATTCAGGGCTATGCTTACGGGGCCCACGGTCTTGGGGCCAGCCTCAGCAATGATGCGGATGACTGCATTTTTCCCAATGTCAGCCTTGAAACTGAATTCGGCGCTGAAATGAAAACAAAAATCAAAATGCCTTTGATGACAGGCGCTCTGGGATCAACCTTCATTGCAGCCAAATACTGGGATTCCTTCGCCATTGGAGGATCCCTTGTGGGTATTCCGGTGGTTATCGGTGAAAACGTTGTGGGTGTTGACCGTGAGTCTGTTATCAATAAGGGGAAAATCAGCAAAGCCCCTGAACTGGATCGCCGGATCGATACCTATCTCCGCTACAATGACGGTTATGGTGCGATTATCGTTCAGCTGAACGTGGAAGATACGCGAAACGGTGTTGCTGAATATGTGGCTGAAAAATATGGGAACAAATGCATCATCGAACTCAAATGGGGCCAGGGTGCCAAGGATATCGGCGGAGAAATCCAGGTGACAAGTCTGGATTATGCCCTGTTCCTCAAGAAACGCGGGTATGTGGTTGACCCCAATCCTGAACTTCCCGAAGTCCAGGAAGCATTCAAGTGTGGTGCCATTAAATCCTTTGCACGTCACAGCAGACTGGGCGGCACCAATATCAAAACCGTGGATCTGGTCCGTGAAGATTTTATGAAGAGCGTGGATTATCTGAGAAGCATCGGTTTTAAACGCATCTCTCTTAAAACCGGTTCCTATGGCATGGAAGAACTGGCCATGGCCATTAAATTCTCCACCGATGCCAAACTGGATCTTCTGACCATCGACGGGTCAGGCGGTGGAACAGGCATGAGTCCCTGGAACATGATGCAGAGCTGGGGCGTACCGTCCATCAATCTCCATTCCAAGGCCCATGAATATGCAAGCATTCTGGCTGCCAAAGGCCAGAAAGTGGTTGATATGTCCTTTGCCGGTGGTTTTGCTCTGGAAGACAGCATCTTCAAAGCTCTTGCCCTGGGTGCGCCCTATACCAAGCTGGTTTGCATGGGTCGGGCCATTATGATTCCGGGTTATCTGGGTGCCAATATCGAAGGCGTTCTTCATCCCGAGCGGCGTGAAAAAGTCAGTGGGAACTGGGACAGTCTGCCAAAAACAGTGACAGCTGCGGGTGAAAACGCAGAACAGATTTTTGCCTCATTCTTTGATGTTCAGAAGAAGCTGGGCAAAGATGAAATGAAAAACATTCCCTACGGTGCCATTGCATTCTGGACCATGGCCGATAAACTGGCCTGTGGTCTTCAGCAGCTCATGGCCGGTGCACGGAAATTTTCACTGAACCAGATCAGCCGTGGCGATATTTTCTCGGGGAACAGGGAAACGGAACGGGAAACCGGTATTCCCCATGTGTCTGAAGTCAATGATGAAGGTGCAAAGAAAATTCTTAACGCCTAATCGGATTGTATGATATCCATACCCCCATCCCTTATGGGGTGGGGGTATGGTATGTTTTTCTACGCATTAAAGAAAGGCAACGCAGAGCGTGTTTGTTTGAATCCATATCCTCTCCCCATATCGATAACCCCCATCCTTAGCCATCTGTCGACTTTTTACGAGTTTATCAAGCATATATAGTGGTTGCGAAATAACTTGTTTTCAAACACGTCATGGCTACGGGCTTTGGTGTCTTTAAAAAATGGTTTATGTTGCTCTCAATTGATTCCACTGAATAATGATGGTAAACGTCTTCTTGTTCGTATCGTTTCAATGCTGGTAAAGATATCATCGGCACCGATGCATGTTCGCGAGAGTATTGAGCACGCGTACGAGAACGAGTACGAACAATTCGGAATTACGTCGCCAACCAACAGCTGGAGGCGACGCATAAAACTGCGCGCCTCAGTTTGGCGTTGATATGCTCCCTTGAAATGCCATGGTGCTGCAATGCACGTCGTGGCCTTTTTGTGCACAATCTTTAAACCAGGCGTCCATGTATGCCTGAAGGACAACGCCATGGCTCTACCCTGGAAGACCTTAGATCGTTTTACGTCTGACAATGAAACCCTGGAATTGCGCCAGCGGGGTGAAAGGGATTTTATTATCACTCTGGGGTCCCAGGTGCTGATGAACAGCAAGGCCCAGCGTTCGGAAATAGCCCTGGGGCAGCTCGGGTGCCGGTCCATTGGAAGTCACCCGGCTCCCCGGATTATGGTTGGGGGACTGGGTATGGGGTTTACACTTCGTGCGGTTCTTGACGCTCTCCCTGCAAGGGCAGAGGTGGTTGTAGCCGAACTCAACCCCAGAATTGTTGATTGGTGCCGGGGTCCGCTTTCGGATCTCACCCAAGGGGCGGTCTCAGACTCACGGGTTGTGGTGGTCATGGGGGACGTTGCCCAACTGATCGTCAAAGGTGCCACGGCAAAAAAGGGCAGAGGTTTTGATTCGATTATCCTTGACCTCTATCGAGGTCCCCATGCTCATACCGATAAACAAAATGATCCGATCTACGGAAGCCGGGCCATCGAACTCACGTACTCGGCTCTCAATCCGGGGGGAACCTTCGCCGTATGGGGGGAGAACTATGATGAGGGTTTCTTCAAGCGTCTATCCCGGGGAGGCTTTTCTGTGACCACTGAACATCCTGGAAAAGGGGGGTATTGTCATACGGTGTTTATAGCCATAAAGAAAAAATAGACTATATATGATGGTGTCGTAAAAAGTCCCATATGCGGCGTTATAGCGTTTAGCCGGACGTTCGACATACGCTCGAGTCGTAACCACGGCCAAGCACTATTCCTTGCCTATGGACCTTTTTCCATAGCCATCTTTCGACTTTTTATGAGTTCATTAAATACAGAAAGCGGCCAGGATTTTTATTTGATTTTGATCCACAGGAGCTTGGCGTTTCCTGGACCTGGATTGACCCACTGGGAAGGCATTTCACTCTTCAGATAGATTACATCACCCGCTTTGGCGGTGTAGGTGGCCTTGCCTGTGGTCAGGCTCAGCTTACCGGACAGCATGTAACCCATTTCCTCGCCCTTGTGAATAAAAAAATGGGAGGGGAGTTTGGTTTTTGCCGGGACTTCAATCAGATAGGGCTCGGCCTTGGGCTCAAAGTCCATGGGGGTTAATAGGGACCCTGTGATGCTTTTCGCCGGCAGGTCGGTGAATTTGACTGTGATGCCTTCGTCAGATGAAAAAACAAGACGACTGTCAATGCCTGAATGACTCTGGAAAAAATAGGAAATATCCACGAAAAGAGCCTCGGCAATTTTAAGTAGGGCACTGAGCGATGGGGAGATCAGGTTGCTTTCAATCTGGGAGATGTTGCTGGGGGTGACCCCCACCAGTTTGGCCAGGTCAGCCTGGGTCACGCCCTGCTTTTTTCGGAGCTCTTTCAGTCGCATGCCGATATTGATCTTCTTTCGTGATGATTTATCATCGGCAAATTCAATGGTCATTCCTGTTTTGGAAAATGTGGCGGGCTTGTTCTGGGTTGCGGGGTTCCGACCTTCTGCCTTGAGGATGGTCAAGGTGGATGAATCACCCTGGATGCTCAGGTCAATGGCCACCTGGGCGATCTGGTTGATATGGGCCTTGAGCTGGTTGGAATGGGCCCCTTTTTCGATGATCCAGTAGGCAATGGTATTCAGGTCATAAAGCCTGGGACAGGAATGGGAATAAAACTTCCGGATGGTGTCTTCACCCCCCCAGAGGTCCTGCATGCCGGTCAGGCTTTCAATGACAAAACGAACATCCCCTTCCATGGTTTTGTGGATGCCGTAAATGGCATCCATAACTTTTTCAGGCTTCCAGGGCTCGTTGACTTTGATGATTTGATAGGGCCACTGGGCGCCATTTTTTTCATAAAATTTTCCAAAAATTTCAGAGCCATCACCCTTGCCCTGGGTAAAACAGTCCAGGATCGTCAGGTTCTTGCTTTCGGCCAAAGGGCCCAGCATGTCCAGAAGGCTTTTGGGGGAGCGGTCAAAACTCACATAAATAATCGATTTGTTCTGGGACTGGGAGGTCTGGATCAGATTCATGCAGAAGGCAAGGGCCAGGCTTCCTGCATCATCATACCAGATCACGTTGTCTCCGATGAAAAGACCGCCTAAAAGACGGTCAAGGACGCTTATCCCTGATGAGACTCGGGTTTTTTCCGAAAACATACACTGCCTTTCATGGGTGGTGCCAGGTCGAATGACGTACGCGTTTTATAGACAATCTTTAATTATAGTGAAAAGAGGGAAAGGCTGTCAACAAAATCATCATGGAAAGAGTTTGAGATTGGGAGTATAAAAAAAGCCGGGTTATATCCCGGCTTTTTTTATTTAAAATCCTTTGTGGTGTTATGCCTTGAAACCATGAAGGGCTTCAAGGGAGTATTTGTCCTTGAAATGCTCGTAGTTGAGAGAATAGTTCAGTTCCTTGTGGCATTTGAGGATCATCTGGCCAAGGAGCCTGTATATCACGATCATCAGATAGCAGATAAGGGGGGTGATAAGTCTTGGCTGGTACGATATGTACAAATGAAAGATGGTGATCACGGGTATAAAAAGAACCATAAGGACAAGGTACTGGGCTCCTGTGCGTTTGAATACGTTTATGAATGGGGCCAGATCAAAAAATGACTTGAATTTTCTCGTGATGATGCTCTTCATCAGGCCCAGGGGAAGAATGACCGCAAAAATAGCAAGAAATCCATAGGCCAGAACGGCATTGTTCATTTGCAGCGACCCGATGAACAATGCTGCTGCTACAAGGTAAATCATGGATTGCTTGAACACCATGAAAATATGGTTTATCAGCTTATTTATTGGGATATGGGTGAATTTGGGTGCCTCGTTTTTTCCCCTGATCGTGTGATCAAGAACATTCTGGGCATAACTTGCAATAAGGCTCCAGATCAGAACAAAAAGGGCCTCGTTGATATACAGATTGTCTGAAAAAAGCATGCCCAGGCATGACAGAACGGCGATGACGATCATTGAAAAGGATGAAAAGGGGTACAGCATGGCCTTGGCTGTGCTTTTAAACACATTGTCACTGATATGCAGAATCCCTGTCCATTCCACCATGCGTTTGCAGGTGGGGCAGATATGGACACAATTGTCTTCCTTTGAAAATTTGAAGTTCTTTTTTTCAACACAGGAAAAACAGTATGACACTTGGCATTTTTTACAATACCAATGGGCATCACTGAATGTGTGATTGATGCAGTATTTTTCCATATCTCTTTGCCTCCTTGAACGATCATTGCGAGTTATTTCTGTAAGTTATAATAAAGAACCCGGCCTGAAAAATTCCTGTCACCGGGTGTATCATTCGTTTTTTTAAGTCTCAGGTTTTAACAGACGGTCCAGCCTGGCTATATCGTTGAGCTTTATCCAGATCCCCCCCCTGTCTTTTACGATTCGGGCCCAGGCATCAAGCCGGTCATAATAACGCTTGGGATCGACCTGATCCAGCCCCAGCTTGGTCACGTTCAGTGCAACCACACGATAGCCTGTCAGATCCAACGTGATCCGGTCAAGATTCCGGATATGGCCATCGGCCAGGTCTTCTTCCAGATCGGAAAATATCATGATGTATTTATGTGCGGCCTGTGTTTCATCAAGATAATCCACGGCCTGTAGAATAGCACCTTTGATATCCGTGTGGGCACTCCCCCGGACTCCGCCGATGAACATGTCAATGGATTCCTTGAATTTAAGTTTCTGCTGGTTGGCCACCGAAGGACGTTGGTCAAAGGTGACTTTGGCCACAATATCCTTTTCACTGAAGCTGCCGCTGTCAATACGAGCCACAGCCAGAGACTCTCCGGACTGGAGGCTGATCAGCAACTTGTTGATAATGGTTTTTGCCTGGTCCAGTTGCTGGGAATAGGTCCCCGAGGTATCCATCAGCATGTACACGGCCCTTGAATGGCTGGTGGTGTCCGCACATCCCCAGGTAAGGGCGGAAAGGATAATCAATGACAGAACATATCGGGGCATTTTCATTGGGTGACCTCTCTTGGGGTAAAGGTCGGTATTTCATCGTCTGTATCGGATTCATCAAGGTCTGAATCATCGTTGGGGACCATGGCATCCGGGAGCTCATTGTCAGACAGTGGCATCGGGTATGTATTTTTTTTGAACCTTGTGAACAGAAGATCTTCAAACCACAAGGGCGGGAAGATGATAAGATCATAGACGCTGATGAGAAATTCCCCGCTATTGGATATAATTTTGCCGGAAAGGGTCAGGGCAAAGGCTGTAAAACGCATGGAAAAAGCTGTTAATACGCCCAGAACCGTTCGACTGGCATGTACGAAGGTCTCCAGAGGAATAGCCGTAAGGGTTAAAACAAAGGGAAGAATGAAGCTCAGGACCATCTGGCCCAGGGTAGGGATCAGGGTGCTGGTGGGATGAAGAACCTCGTTTCCCGAAAGGATCTGTTTCAAAGCCTCATCGTTTAGTGCGATTCTCTCCCTCATCAGGGCCAGGGATGCTTCCACACCGGCAAGGGTCAGAAGAAAGAAAAAGGTGAGCCAGATCATTCTTACCCTCATTTTGTCATCCATCTGACGGATGACCGGGAAAAGACGGGTGATCATCAGGGATTCCATCAGATAAAGGCCGATGGCCACTTCCACAAGGATGATTACAAGGGCAACCACATCCGATGTCTTCATGGATCCGATGTAGGAATTGCCACCCACCATTTCAGACATGGGAAGGGCAATCAGATTGAAGTTGATGATGATACCCCAGATGGCGATGGCCAGGGCCAGCCCTGAAATGAAGAACTGGGTCATGGATGAAGAACTTAAAGCCCGCTCAGCCCGATTGGATCTTGCACGGATGGCTTCGTATTCGCCCATGTGCTGGTCGATTTTTACGGATCGGCCATGGAGACCGGTGATGATTTTACCCACGTCATCAAGGGTCTGTGTGAGCTTTCGCCAGTAAGGCATCAGGTTGTTCAGGGCCGCATGGTGGATTCCTACGGCTTTTCTGTATTCGTCCATGGCCCCTTTGTGCTGGGAGCAGGTTGTTTTGTGGATTTCCCTGAGAATATTGGTCACAGCTTTATTTTCATTGGAATCATTGGGTAATTTTGCCAGGGATTCAACAGCCTCAACCCATTCCGGGGGGGAAGGGGGAATTTCTGAACTCTGCTGGTAATCGTCTTCGATTCGTGCAATTTGCTCCAGAAGCTGGCGTTTTAGAACCGGAAAACCGCTTAAATCTCTTTCTACGACCGTGTTAACGCGATGAAATTCCCGTTCGATATTCTTTTCAACGGCAACAAGTCCTTCGGTGAGAAGAACTTCCTTGTTTCTTTCCTGGATTTTTTTTTCGGCGGCCAGTACGGAAACAGCCATGTGCTCAAGGCCCTGGCTGATCATATGGCAGAGAGACCGGATGGTTTTGTGGGCCGGATTTTTTGCAAGGTACAGAAGAAGAATGATTAAAGACAGCCAAATAATGACATTGGCGGCTTCATAGGGCGTCCAGATGTTTAAAAGTTGAAGTGGGGTCATTGTCTCTCCTTCGTATTGTTTGGGCACTGGAAAAGGGGTGCACCGTTAATTGATTAGTAACATGAATCATGCCAGAGTATAAAATCTAACATAAGAATATGAAATTGTCAGATTTTTTAACAAAACCAATGGGGGCACAATAAATTCTTCCATGGGGAAATGACCATGACCGGATATGAAAAAATGTGATATTTGGTCATGATGATTAAATGCCGTTGGGGAATTGTCGTGATGGTTTTGTGGATTTTTTTTAAAAGTTGAATTTTTAGATGATTAAAATT
>Ga0180007_10001985_pt1 | contig 25545 bp, 20 predicted proteins | sample MM_PC_MetaG_FD_121122 | JGI IMG/M metagenome (GOLD analysis project Ga0180007, IMG submission 121122) | Groundwater microbial communities from the Aspo Hard Rock Laboratory (HRL) deep subsurface site, Sweden - MM_PC_MetaG | ecosystem: Environmental > Aquatic > Deep subsurface > Groundwater... | reverse complement strand
GTCTTTCCCCGGCATGATAAATTTTGCAAGCACACCTACGATTAATCCCATTACGATCCAAGATAAAAACCCCATTGTCAATCTCCTATGATGAGTTTATGTTCAGCTTCATAGCTGAACAAGTAATTGCCCGAGTCCGGTTATCTTTCATGAGTTGTCAGCCATCCGTATATCAAACGAAAATGAAGGATAGGGGGCACACATATCTTAATTTATATCTACCTAATTTTATATCAGTATTCCTTAATCGTGTAAAGGGATTCTATACTCAGAATTTTTTGCCCTGTCATCAGTATCGGTGGAGCTGAATTCGATGCAATAATTGAAGTTCAGCCCAGTATCCACTTTTCAGGAGGAGAGTCACTTAATTATTAAGGCTGTTTTAATGACACGTCCAAAAGCTTTACTGACTTATCGAAGGTTTTCCAACCATGTTGTTCCCCTGATGGTATAAAATAAGACTCGTTAGGCTTGAGTAATCTATAGTCTTCACCAATAAACATTTGTATTTGTCCCTCTAAAACTATACCGCACTGATCAAAAGTATGTTTGTGTCCTGCATCTTCTTTCCCTTCACCAATTTCCATGCATACCATAATCAAGTTTTTTCCTAATTCCGCCTTGCTCATAATACCCGGCCTGAATTCTTCCAATTTTAAGGTGCCTAAGTTCCAGAAAGCCATTTCATCCTCTCTTCATTGAATAGTCTGACATCGAACAGGTAGTCGGCCTCTTTTTTACTTCCAGACATCTGTTAACTTGTTTCCCATGGGAGGTCTTCAGGAGAAGCCCTTTTCCATTCTTCTATAATCTTTTTCGCTTTCTGAAAATCAGCTTCAGGAACCCTGATGAAACCCCAGCCGTATTGGGCCTGGAAAAGGCCATCATATGCAGTATCATGAAATGATTTTATTTCTACAAAAATACCATGTTCTTTTAAAATCAATTGGATTATATTTGCCTCTGCTTCGTCTTTAGGCGCTATTAGATTTTTCATTGTTTGATATTCCCTGTTTTTTAACCAATGATATGGGGTAGCGGAACAATATCTCAATGTGCAGCATAAAATCAGACAATTATCCAGCCGACCGGTGCCTTTGGATTGTTAAAACGCAGTATACTATTTGGCGGAAAGGGTGGGATTCGAACCCACGATCCCGGTTTAGCCAGGATACTGCTTTTCGAGAGCAGGGCCTTCAACCACTCGGCCACCTTTCCAGATCAGCGAACAAAAGTCCGGCAGGTAATTATATCTAAATGATTACGATAGAACTGTCAAGATTTTCAAGCTCTGAAAAGTCTTCATACGGATAATCATGCTTGAGCATGGCCGACCCCACCACTTTCAGGTAATTCGTGACCGACCGAAAACCCCGAAATATTGTTTGCCAATTTTGGTTAGAGATTTGTAACCATCCAAGATTGTTTCTTGTTTTTAACCTAAAACTTAAAACTTAAAACCGCGTCTGAACAGGGTTTTCGTTCAGGTACTAGATAGAAAATACCATCGCCCCAGGGACATGGTTTTTCAATTAGATTATCGTTGAGCGGTTCAATCAGTTTTTAGGGCCTCAGACCCCATGGCTATATTAAGAGCCCTTTTAAGTTCACTCTTGGAATACGGCTTGTGTAAAAAAGCTTGCGGTTTTTCTGAAGTATAGAAGTCCATCGCTTGAGCTTCGTCGTATCCGCTGGCCAGAATCACTGGAATGTTTGGCTGAATCTTTCGCAAAACCGTAATCGTGTCCCTTCCGTTCATTTCCGGCATGGTAAGATCGGTGATCACACAGCGGATTACGTCCTGATGCAGATTAAACAGTCCTAGGGCCTCAATTCCGCTGCCTGCTGTCAGGACTGATGCACCAAGACCTTTCAACATTGTTTCAGCCATTTTGCGAACAGGGTCCTGGTCTTCTATCAGCAATATGGTGCCGTATTCTTGTATTGTCTCCGGTTCGATTGTCTTGGGAAACAGCCGTGGTGCTTCATCTGTGACCAGCGGTAAAAATATTTGGAAGGTACTCCCTTGATTTTTCTTGCTCGCTACACTAATAGACCCTTTCCATGCCCTTACAATCCCCATGACAACCGCCAATCCCAGCCCCCGTCCCGTAAAATGGGTGGTAAAAAAGGGATCGAAAATTTTGTCCATATCCGCTTCAGTGATTCCGCAACCTGAATCCGATACTTCAATGCAGGCCAAAATCTCTCCATTAGGTTTCCAATCAAAGGGCACAATATGGTTTTTAGAGATATCAGATGCCGGTATGGTTTTTATCGTCAACGAGATTTTGCCTTCACGATTGTCACTGGCTTCTGCTCCGTTGCTGATCAGATGGGTTAAGACCTGACGGACCTGATACACGTTGGCGGCAATTATAGGACCGGCAGTCATAAAAGAAGTTTCAAGGGAAATGCCATCCTTCAATGTGTCTTGAATCACAGGCAAGCTTTCCCGGCAACATTCAGAAAGGTCTATAAATTCCTGCTTGCCTGTGTTCTGGCCAATATAAGTCAACATCATCCCGCTAACCTCCGCTGCTCGTCGGGCAGCCTTCATCGCTTCAGTCAGGAGCTCATGAACCGTGGTGGTGATATTTCTTGACAGATCATCCAGGGCCAGTTCCAGGTTGCCCAGCACCACACTGATCTGGTTATTGAAATGATGAGCGATTGCACCGGCCATGCGGTTAAGGCTCTCTTCCTTACCTGCCTTCCAGAGTTGGATTTCCAACTCTTTTTTCTCTTTTTCGGCCAGTTTGCGTGCATTGGCATCTATGATAAACCCTTCCAATCCAACCACTTGACCGCCCTGCACGACAGGATGAGCAGAAAACGTATGGTATCCTACTGTTCCATCTTTACACAGACGTGTGAACTCATCTGTTGGGATCGTATCTCCTATGAGCATCGCTTCAATCTTCTGTTTAGCATCGTCCATATCCGTTTTTACCTGAGTCAGTTTAAAAGACTGCCCAATCACATCATTCCGGGAATCATAACCGTGCATTTTCAGCCAGGCACGATTTACGTTTTGAAAATCGCCCTTATTATCGATGAAAAAATATCCGGCGTCTGTATTCTCAATAATCCCGCGAAAACGTTCTTCGGCTTCTGATAAGGAACGATTCAGTTTAAGGATTGACAAATATCGCCAGGCCAGCATGCTTGTAATGGTCAAAAATAGAAGGATGCCCATCACGATGATAACCCGGGTCAGATTCCAGAAGGCTTTTGGCTTGCCATACCATTTTTGGTAAATTCTCTGATATTCAGGCATCTTGATAAATTTGCGAATGGTGCTGTCAAGTTTTAAAAATAATTCCGGTTCTCCTTTTCTGACGGCAATGCTCCTCTTAATCTCTTGAAGTGGTTTTGCAACTATCTTGATTTTTCCCTCAAGACCCGATCGAAAAGCCATTGCCATGAGCGGCATTTCAGGGTAGACCAATGCATCTACGCTCCCTGCCAATAAAGCCATGAAAGATTCTTCCATGGAATTGTAAACCCGAAGATTGGATCTGCCTCGTTTTTTCATGATTACCAGGCCCTGATTTTGAGCAACAACGCCTACAGTTTTTCCGTCAAGCGCAGTCTCTTCTTCAATATCGACTGTAGCACTTCGAACAAAAATAGTTATCCGAAAGGTTTCATATGGTGTCGTAAAATCATACAAACTCAGCCGCTCATCTGTTATACCCATATTGGGGGCCAAAACGGCCAGGTTGTTTCTAAGCGCTTCAAAGGCATCCGGCCATGAGTCGTAAACAACATAGCGAATTTTAAGATCGCACAGTTCAGCAACTCTGTTCATGATGTCAATGGCAAACCCTGCTGGTTTGCCGGTCTCTTCATCTGTTACATATTGTGGCGGCCAGTTGCGCAAAGCGATCGCAACGACTTCTTTGGGGACACCTTCAGCAGAAGATATATCTGGCTGAAGAATAAAGAGTGATATTAAGACAAGTGTTATAAAAGCGATAAGAAAAATTTTATTCACAGACTTCCACCTTTTACAAAAAAGAGTTTCAGAGTGCGCATTTTGCTTCAAGGGAATCGGTAGGCGATCTATTCAAGGCCTTATAGTTGCATCTGACTGAATTAACAAGAAATAAAGAAGCTATCATAAAGGTCAACTTCCTAAATATTCAATAATTCAAATTGAATTCGCAAGAATCTATAAAATGTTACAGCAAAAATGATGATATTGCAAAAGAATAATAAGTTTTTGATCATTCATCAAGAACCTTTCTAACAGATTTTACCAGATTATCTATTGCAATTGGCTTGAGTATAACCTTCCTGATTCCTTTTACACCAATATCTTTATCAGATAGTTGCTGGCTGTAACCGGTACACAAAATAACCGGAATATCTGATCTAATTTCAACACAACTTAAATATAAAAAGCATCGGTATTTATTCGCTGTATAAATGGAATTCCCAGGGGGTTAAGGAAAACCTGAAAATAAAACCGGATGTGAATATCCCGGCTGTTTCCTTTAAAAAAATATGGTAATTGATCTGGATTTAATATAAATAATATTTTTTACTGAAAGGCAGACAGAAAATAATAAAATCGTACAAAAGGGTTTGATTTTGGTAAAATCAAAAGCAGACAGGAAAAAGCAGAAACGCAAGACCAGACAGAAGCAGGTCAAAACAACCAGATCCCAGCAGGAAGCCAGAGAAAAGGGCTGGTTTTATTATGACGAGGCCTGCTTTTTTTTTGATACCGGCAATCCGGATCTGGCGCTTAAATTTCTGAATCGGGCTGTCAAGGCCCTGCCCAATGAGGAGTCTGTCTTCCGGCTCATGGGGCATATGGCTTCAAGCATGGCGAAGCCTTCCCTGGAGCTGGATGCCATGGCCGGTTTGGAACGAATCGGAAAGATAACGGATGAGATGAAAGTTAGCAGGCTTTTCATCCTGGTCAATCAGAAAAGGTATAAAGAATGCGACGAAAAGCTTGCCAATGTGCTTGAAAATTTTTCCCGGCTTAAACTCAAAGACAAAAGAAAAACAAAGGCAACACTTGAAGATATAAAAAAATATTGTCAGACGATGATTTCATTAGAGGAATATCAGGGAAAACAGAACACCAATATTTCCCGGCCAGGTTTGCCAAATAAAAAACCCGGACAGAAAATTCATAAAAATGATCAAATTAAAAATGATCAGATCAGCAAAGAAAAATCCGACACCCGGCCTGCACCAGCAGCCTCCCCCAAGGTTGCCAACGTCCCCATAATATTTAAAATAGAGGAAGAGCCTTTTTTAAAAGCCTTATCAGATATTGAACCGGCAAGCTCTGAAAGGTATGAACTGGCTTTACTGAGCCATGAAATCCGTTTTGCTGAATCCTTTGAAACGCTCATCTGTCTTTCTTCCCTTACACAGGTGAAGTCTTTCTGGTATCAGGAGGAGACAGCCAAAAAAGTGTTGAAGCAGTTCAGGGGAAGAGCGCTGCTGTCTGATGAGGTAGGCCTTGGCAAGACCATTGAGGCCTTGATCATACTCACGGAATATATCAAAAGAGGTATGGTAAAGACATGCCTTATTTTGACCCCTACGCCCCTTGTCAGCCAGTGGAAGGAGGAGATAAAATCAAAGTTCAACATGGATATTTCCTCAACAGATGATCCGGGATTTAAATCTGCTTCTCAAACATTCTGGAACACGCCTTTTGTCATTGCATCCATTAACCACGCCAAATCAAAAAACAATTTTGATTTTATCACGGCCCGGGAATATGACATGATCATTGTTGATGAAGCTCACCATTTAAAGAATCGCACCACCCTGAACTGGAAGCTTGTCAATTCCCTGAAAAAAAGGTTCATCCTTCTGTTAACGGCAACCCCTGTTGAAAACAATCTTATGGAGCTTTATAACCTCATTACCCTGCTTAAGCCGGGTCAGCTTGACACGGCAACCTCATTCAGGGAAAAATTCATGACCCGGGGAGATCCCACGGACCCCAGGAACCGGGCACTGCTGAAAGAGCTGCTTGGCCAGGTCATGATCCGCAACACAAGGGCACTGGCAGGTATTCATATCCCGCCACGGTTTGCCGAGACCATCCGCATTGAGCCCACAAAGACTGAAAAGGCCTTCTATGAGAGACTGGAAGCGTTGATCATGTCCTTGAATGAAAAAAAGCAGGGCAGGGCCAAAATGATTGTGAGAACCCTGCTGGCCCAGGCAGGCTCTTCACCAAAGGCCGTGGAGCAGACCCTGAACAGAATGCTTGAAAAAGAGGATTACCTTCTGGAACATGAGAAAGAACTTCGTGCAGTAAAAAATCTGTGCCGCACCATTCTGGATACACCCAAGAATATGACCCTTATGAAGGTTATCACCGCCACCCGTGAGAAGATCATTGTTTTTGTCAAATATAATGGGACCATCGAGCATATTGCAGAGTTTCTAGAGTGGAACAATATCTCTTTTTCCCTTTTTCACGGGTCAATGACCAATCAGCAAAAGGATGAAAGCATTGAGGCGTTTAAAAATACGACCCAGGTCCTGGTCACCACGGAAATCGGTGGTGAGGGTAGAAACCTGCAGTTTTGTTCAAGGATGATCAATTACGATCTACCATGGAATCCCATGAAGATAGAACAGAGGATCGGCCGCATTCACAGGATCGGCCAGGAAAAAGAAGTTCGGATTTTCAATTTCTGTGCCGCAGGTTCCATTGAGGACTATATCCTTGATGTCCTTGATCGCAAGATCAACATGTTTGAGATGGTCATCGGTGAAATAGACATGATTCTGGGAAGGGTCTCAGGGGAAAAGGAGTTTGGTGACATGGTACTGGACCTCTGGGTGAACGCTTCAACGGAACAGGACCGGAAAAAATCCTTTACAGACCTGGGAACAAGATTGAAAAGGGCCAAAACAGGGTATCAGAAAACTCGTGAGCTGGATGATAAATTATTTGGAGACTCGTATGAACTCTAACAGCACGATTACGGGAAAAGATCTGGACCTTAAACAGTTTTCAGTCCGGTTTTTAAGGGAAAATGGTGCTGTTCTGGAATCCGGAAATGAGGTTGTGGATGCCCTTTTGCCAAAGGATCTGTCGTATGCGCTGGATGTTGAAGAACATATCTGCCTGGCAGCGGATGCTGGAAATATAGAACATTTTGGAGGACAAAACTGTTATTCCATACAATTTCAAAGTCCCCTGCTTGACCGGATTGTATCCATGGCAGGCTCAAAGCCGCCTTTTCTTCAGGCTGACCTGAAGTTTCATTACATCAAGACGCAGGGATTTGCCAACCTTATCAGGGATCAGTTTGAGTTTTATAAAAGTAAAATAAAGGTTACGGGCACAGCAGATATTGTCACACGGTATATCCTCCTGACCTGCAGGTACCTTGCCCAGAGTGATGAACAGAAACAAGGACTTCTGGATTTTTCCGTTCATCTTGACACGTGTGCCCTGGTTCCTGGAATGTCCGGAATGATGATCAATGCAGAAAAACAATACCTGACAAAACCGATCCGGGGATATTCAACAGAAGAAATCCGGCGTATCCATGAACGGGTCCGTTTCTATGGTCCGGCTGCTGTTGAACAGGAACTTTCCGAATTTGTGAAGAGCATGAACCGCAGGTTTAAAAGAGATTCCACAAGTCTTGACAAATATTACAGTGACCTGGAAAAAGAGATGAGGGAAAGTCTTTCAAGAACCGGGATTTCAGATAAACTCATTCAGGAAAGAAAATCAAAGATTGCCATGATTCCGGATGAGCTTGTCGCCAAAAAAAAGGATCTGCTGAACAAATACAGCATCAGGGTCAGTTTTGTCCCGATTGCCATTCTTGCTGTGACAACTCCTTGTGTCAAGGTGTTTGCCACCCTGGTTTCAGGTCATCAAAAGATCACTGTTTCCATGATGTACAACCCTGTGACAAAACAGATGGATCCCCTGGTGTGCCAGTCCTGCGGTATGAGTATGTACTCCCTTGGGCCATGCAAAAACATGCATCTGAACTGCATCACCTGTCTGAATCAGGGCTGCACCCGATGTCAATAGACGGCGCAGTTGCGGTAAAACTTGCGGTAAGATGTCCTGAAAGAATCAAATCGCTTTCTTTGATTGACCCGGCAGGTTTTTATATCCCTGAAAAAGAATCAATATATGATGAAGCACTCAAAGGAGTTAATTTATTTCAGGTTGAAACCCCGGACGATTATGAAACTTTTCGCAGATGTATATTCCCCTTGAATCCGGAAGAATAGCCTGCAACAATGCCAAGGACTTGTAAAGCTGGACTGAAATGTCAGAAAAAGATTTATATGATGTCGTTTCGGGTGGCCAGCACCGCAGCCTGGGTTCTATCGTTTACACTTAATTTATTAAAAATATTTATCATATGGCTCTTAACTGTATGGGGGCTGATAAATAAAAGACTGGATATTTCATTGTTGGTATATCCCTGGGCGATCAGCTTAAGTACTTCAATTTCTCTATTTGTGAGATTGAAATCATTTTTTTTAGATATCAAGGGAGCGGCTGACTGATTTTTGTCTTTCGCATCAGCCTTGAGCAAATCTTCTAACATAAGGATTTGTTCGTGTTGTTTCTGGATTTGATTTTTCAGCCTGGATGTATTGATTTGTAAAGTCACTGAATTAACAAGATTCCCATTGTTGCCAAAAATAGGATAAACAGCATTTTCGTTGATCGGTGAAACCATGTCGGGGCATTTGTCTGCTGCCGCCTTTCCTTACATTGGATACCTTTCCTTATCGGTGTAACGATTTCATTATTCATTAGAATCAAATAAATACAAGAGCAAATCATTAAAACCCCCCAAATAGGCGATGAAAATGTATTTGTCGACGGATAAACAAGGTCTGGAAGAGAAAATTAATCTGACCTATCGGTGTGTATTAACAATTACAGAAAATGGAGAGAAAAATTTGACAATAACGACAAAATCATGATATCTGGCTACCCAGTTTGAATTTTTAAAAGGAGTTTTTTTGTTTAAAAGATTATTAGATATTGTGTCAATCGTTGCCGGCAAAAGGGTCTACTGATTCCGTGGCAGGTTGATTTTAATTTAGTCCAGATCAAATTGCAGGTCAGATAAAAACAGACGATACTCTTTCTGACCATCCCCGGATAGAGTCTATGTAAGATTCCGCAGTTATAGCCACGCTTTTTTGCCTGCAGCGCCCCTGCACCAAGATAAATTTTTTAAAAAACGTTCAGTTTAATCATGGCTAAACTGGTATTTAACCCATAAAAAATACCAGAGCAGCTATAAAAAAGCAGGTGACGATCAATGATGATTAAAAAAAAATATACAAAAAATACATACCCAACCGAAATCTTCCAACGGCTTTTAAAAATGGGTTGGGATTCTCATTTCCAGATTCATCTGGACAACATTTGCAGTGACAAAGGCTTCCCCGCCAGAATAGTCGGGGTGCGGAAAAATAGCTTTCTTATCAGTCAGGGAAATACAGAAAGCCTCGTTACTGTGGCAGGAAAACTGAATTATCAAAAAGAAGGCCTGTTTCCGGTCACAGGAGATTGGGTCCTTGTGAGCGACAAGGTGATATCTGCAGTATTGCCAAGGAAAAACAGTTTGTCCAGGGGGGCATCCGGTACACAGAAAAAAAAATGTTCATTGTCGAGAAAAGAACAGATCATCGCTGCAAATCTTGATACCGTATTTATCGTTTGCGGGCTTGACCGGGATTTCAATATACGACGATTGGAACGGTATCTGACGCTGGTACACAATTGTGGATTGGCTCCTTCTATTATTCTGACCAAAGCCGATCTTCACAAGGATCTTGAGCATTATGCGAGTGAAGTAAAAACCGTGGCCGTTGACGTTCCGATACACTTTGTCTCAGCAGCGGATTCAATCGGAATGACGTCATTGGAGCCATACCTTTCAACGGGCCAGACAATTGCCATGGTTGGATCTTCAGGAGCAGGTAAATCCACTCTTGTGAATCGCCTCTCAGGGAAAATCATACAGGCCACTGATGTAGTCAGTGAAAGTGTGGGAAAAGGGAAACATACGACTACCAGTCGCAGTCTTATCATGATGCCTCAAGGCGGCATGGTGATTGACAATCCCGGTATTCGGGAAATCGGATTCTGGGATGACGGGGGTGGTTTGAATGTTGCCTTTCCAGAAATAGACAACCTGGCTGATCAGTGTCGATTTCACGATTGCAGTCATACGCATGAGCCTGGCTGTCAAGTGCTTCATGGCATGGCTGCAGGTATAATCAGACAAGACAGGTTGGATAGCTACCAAAAAATGAAACGGGAATTGGCGTATTTATCTGACCGGCAGACAAAAAGTGCGGATCGGGTGGAAAAAGAACGCTGGAAAGGGGTTGCTTTGAAAATAAAAGCATTAAATAAAAGGAGAAATAATCATGCATAAAAATCAAGGGTCTCCCATACCCTTGGCCGTAGGGTCGGGCACTAAATAAACCCTTTTTTAACTGCAGAAATCAGGGGGATAAAAATTTCAACCGGGTTTTTTTACCTTTGCCTGTTCAGCCCGGCGGGCATCCCCCAATTTTTTATATGCTTCACGCTGATCTTCTGAAACATGCATGAACGTCTTTCGCCATGTCTCATCTTCAGACCAGGTAAACGGGGTTTGAACCGTTGTTCGCCCCTGCCATGCATATTGCAGCAGGGAAAGGGCCATGTCCATGATGGAACGTTGCATCTGTCTATCCCAGGGCTTGCCAAACGGGTTGCCCAGGGGAAAATCCGTAAAAAGGAAACGAGCCACGCCGCATTCCTCAACAATATCCCGGGCAGAACCAACCACAACCGTGGGAATCTTATTTTCTTCAAGATGCCGGGCTACCAGACTCACGGTCTGATGGCAGACAGGTCAGAGGGCCGGCAGGATGACGGCATCAACGCCATCTGCCTTGCAGAATTCAAGTACTTGGGGAGCAGATTTCTTTGATGTTTTACCCTGGCTGTAATCGGTCATAACCCCATAAAATCGTGGTGAGGCTGAACCGATGCGACCATTTTCCGCACATTCCGCCAGCCGGTTCAGCGGCATAAAACTATCATTGTCATCCGTGTGGGTTGATTCGTCATCCCATTGTAAATCCCGGGTATAAAAGTTCTCCGGGGCCTTATCTACGGGATGGGCATATACTTTTCGCAACAGATGTCTTTCCTGTTTGGTGTCTCCGGGCAGCTTTTCAAGATCTGCAGTTGTCACCAGTCCAATGCGGCATTCTGAGAGCGGCTTTTCCAGTCTGGTGAAAGGAACCTGTTGATGGGAAATCCATGCATAGGGAGTTGAATACCCGTAAGCTGCATAGTATTCCCGGGAAAGATCAATATAACTTAAAAATGAACGATATGGTGTGCGTTTAATCATAATGGGTTTCCTCAATGGTTTATCTTCTTATGATAGTATAAACGCCAGCAGAACAAAAGAAAGAATTTTATTTTTGTCTTTAAATCCTTTCTTGTATTTAAGCTCCGTATCATCTAAATATAACAGGAGCGTTAAGATCGATCAATAAATGTGGTTTCAATGGACAGGAATATTTTCGGAAATGCATGCAATAAAAGAACTTACCATAAATATCAGCAAGGATTACAGCAAGTATATCGGACCCCGGGAAAAAAGGGTTGCCAGCTTCTCAGGGGAAGATTTCAGGGAACGGTTCCTGGAGGAAAATTTTAAAACATATGACAGAATTAATATCGAGTTGGATGGCACCCTGGGATATCCCTGGGATTTTCTGGATGAAACATTTGGTGTCATGGCCCGAAAATATGGCCGAAAAAAGTTCTGGGAAAAGTTCAATCTTATTTCCGCCAATCATTATGTGAGCGATAAAATTGTCTATATCGTGGATCATTCAAAAAAAGAGAACGGTTCACCCCTGTAACATAAAATCAATGGGTTACAGGGATATTAAAAACAGGAATCGATTGTTTATGGCAGTGCAATTTTACGGGTATCCGGGTTTTTACGGATAAGCCCCGGCAGCATGGTTTTTTCAAGACATTGCCGCTGGGCCTCAAAATCATCAGACGTGCCATCCAGGGCAAGGTGCATCGCATCTCCAAAGGTCAAAACAACCTTTGAAAATGGCTTGGGAAGCATGAACCTGTCCCATGAATTAAAAAACCAGGCATGCTCTGCATGGGTGTACATCGGCACCACAATGGCACTGCTCTCCCGCGCCATCTTTATCACACCGGCCTTGACCTTTCCCATCGGCCCTGTGGGGCCGTCAAGAATATGGGCACCAAACCTGTATGTTTTCAAATGATCGATCATTCCCTCCATGGCAATTTTCCCTCCCCTTGAGGATGATCCCCTGAGGGTATGCCATCCGCTTCTGTTGGCCACACCGGCAATCAGTTCACCATCCCGGCTCTGGCTGATCATGAGGCCGGGGTTAAATTTTGAATAGGTTTTAAAGTGCCGGATGGCAGCGAAAAACTGCTGGTGCCAGATGCAAATAAGGACGGGTTTTCCCTGCTTCAATATATCCCGCCATCTTTTTTCATTAACGATGCGCAGTTTGAAAGTCAGGCTGTAAATCTGGATAAAGTAGTAAACAAAAACAATAAATGGTCGAGTGTATATGATAAACTTTAATTTTTTAAACATTTGGGCTCTCTTAAAATTCGGTTAAAACAGGGGGAAACTTAACAGTTTTTCAGGAGAAAGCAACCTGTTTTTTCTTTAACGCCGTCAAGTGCTTCAGGGTAAAACCGTGGTTGCTTTTCATAAAAAGTCAACAATCAGATTAACACCCACCAGATACAATCCCGCAGATTAACACCCACCCGATAAAATCCCGGTGGCAGGTAAAACTTTATTTATCAAGGAATTCATTCAACCCATCAAATACCGTTTTAACATCCCGGGGTAAATCCGAACCCGAACAACGGCGCAGGGTATCTCCACTTCGATGGGCCATGATGACCGCATATATTTCATCTATTGGTTTGATCAGGTTTTTTGAAAGACTTCTTTTGAAAAGCATTCCGGCAAGGAAAACCCAGACCGCCATAAATACAATTCCCCAGGCACCTGCATATCCAAACTGTTTGGCACGCTGATCTGCAATGATCATCGCCTGTCTATTGATTTTTCCTAAAAGGACAATTGCGGATACGGTGTTCTGCCGTGCGGTTATATTGCCGATAAACGCATCGGAAAACCCTATGCTGATTGATTTAAGGGCAACCGGCTCTTCATTTTCAGTGATGTTATCCCGGGCGCGTTTGAGCGCATTGATAAATGTGGCTTTTAACGCATCATTTGCGGCCTTATCGTCTGTCACCATGGCAAGCGTCGCCAGCATCTCTTCGCAGGCCTGGAGAGAGCGCTCATTCCGGTCGATGATCACTTCAATTGCCGGAGCCATTCTCATGAAAATCCAAATGGATCCCAGGGCCATGAATACATTGAGACCGATCAGCAGCCATAGGCCGATATGGACAGATTGTGCAATTTTCATGTTCACACCTCTTTTATCAGCTTTGCAATGGCGGTTTCACTGGAAACAATCATGAGCTTGTCATCTGCCAGCAAGGGCTCACTGGGGGAAGGCTGGATGATTTTACTGGGGGACCCGCGGCGAATGGCAGCCACCATGATGCCAAAGCGCTTTGGCAATGCAAGATCAATTAGGCTTTTCCCCACCATTGCCGGTTGAATATGGATTTCCGTAAGCTGCAGATCTTCTCCAATGGGGGTGTCAGCGATTACATGCCGGTAAATAAGCCGGGTGGCGAACCGTTTTCCAAATTCCTGTTCCGGGTTTACAATCTGATGGGCGCCCACCAGTTCTAAAATACGCTGGTGCATTTTATCATTGGCACGTGCGACAATAAAAGGAGCCCCCATCTGCCGGAGCAATAAGGTACAGATAATGGAGGATTCCTTTGAATCATCACCAATGGCGCATACCACAGAATTTCGTTTTTCCGGGTGGAGCAGCGCAAGTTCAACCTCGTCCGTCGCGTCCATTACCAAGGCTTCGGTTACAAAAGCGGATGCTTCTTCAACCAGATGTTTTTTAGGGTCCACGGCCAGAACTTCAACCCCTTTTTCCGATAATGTACGTGCCAGGGACATTCCAAATTGACCAAGCCCGATGATTAATATTTGCTGAGGCATATACCAGACTCCTTTATGTTAACGTGATTTTTGCATCCGGACAGCGGGAAGCAGGGGCTGAGTGATCTTCACTTAACAGCATAAACATTGTCATGGGACCGATGCGCCCTGCAAACATTGTGATCATTATAATTATTTTACCGATTTCATCAAGATACGCCGTGGCGCCGGTGGAAAGCCCCACCGTGCCAAGCGCGGATGTTGTTTCAAAAATGATATCCCGAACAGAAATCTGCTGTGTTATTTCAAGCATCAATACCATGATGAACCAGATAATTGCACCGGAAGCCACCATGGTAATGGCACGATAAATCGTCCCGGAAAGGATTCTTCTGTTTTGTATGATGACAACGTTGCGGTTGGTGATGTTTGCCAGAAATGTCAGTGCCAGTATGCCGATGGTTGCCGTCTTGACACCACCGGCAGTACCACCGGGGCTGCCTCCGATAAACATGAAACACAGCATGACCAGGAAGGTTGGACTGATCATGCCTGTAATATCCACGGAGTTGAATCCTGCCGTACGCAGGGTAACCGATTGAAACCAGGCATTATGAAGTTTATCAAAAACAGACAGGCCTGATAAAATACCATTCCATTCAAAAGCCAGCATGAAAAAGGTACCGGAGAACAATAAAATCAGGGTTGTAATCAGGGCTATACGGGCTGTAACAGGGATTCTTTGTCTTTGTATCCATTTGGGGATAATCAGGCTGGTGGCAGGGGCCAGACCTCCAAAAATAATTAACAACGCAACCATGTGTAAAATTAAAGGATTGTTTTGATACGACACCAGGCTATTGGTTTGCAGGGCAAACCCGGCATTGCAGAATGCAGAGATTGCCGTGAACAAACCGCGCCAGGACGCTTGAACCAGTGTATCTCCAACCGAATAAAACAAACCAGTGAGGATCAGCGCGCCGATTGCTTCTGCAATAAATGTAAATTTCAGGATTGTCACAAGAGAGGTGATCAGATCATGATGCTGAGTATCGGTCATGGATGTCAGAAGACGTTCCTGCCGCAGACTCAACCGCCGTCCCATTGCATGCAGAGCGACCGTGGTAATACTCATGATGCCAAGGCCGCCCAGCTGAATCAGGATCAGGATAAAAAATTGACCGATCCCGGAAAAATCATTGGGCGTGTCAAGAACGATAAGCCCTGTGACACAAACCGCACTCATGGAAGTAAACGCTGCATCCACAAGGTCAATGGCACCCGCTTTTGTCGCGGCGGGAATGGTGAGCAGTATGGTGCCCAGAAAAGACAGCGCAAAGAAGGTGCTGAGTAAAATGCGTGCAGGGTGGTCCAGTAAAATCTCCCACCAGTGCCCCCGTCTTTCATTAATTGAACGGGAACGGGGTAGAAAAATAAAGAGAACCAGACTTATGACAAGGCAGATTGCCACCGTATGTTCCGTTGCCAGTGAAAAAAGAATCACGATAAAGAAGACAAGCCCCACCAGAGGGAATAGATGAAAAAGGGTTGACCTTTGTTTCCATGACCAGAGAATAAAAAGAATTTGGGTTATGGCTGTTGCGGTGGCAATGGTGGCCCTTGAAAAAAAAGAATCTGTCATGCCCAGCATCATTGTCATGCCAACGATAGCCGGAATCGTCATTATGGCCCAACGAGCCCTTTGCTGACAACGGTTTTCATGATTGCTCCGTTTATCATGATCGACAGGGGGTCTGAAATCCAGCAGAGCAAATTCTGAGCCGATGAGTGTGACCATTCCCAATAGTGCTGCAACCGGATTGGTTGCAAGATAAGGCAGTGCTGCTGCAAAGATGCTTAAACAAGACAAGGCGCCGGAAATTTTGCCCGCCATCGGCCGCCGGAACAAGGTAAACGCGCAGATAAGACAGGTAACCATGGCAAAGGACGCAATCCCCAGACGCCAGAAAGGAGGGCTATCCATATCAATCGATGCAAAAATAAATGGCAGCGGAGACAAGGCCATTAAAGCCCCTTCAACCCCAACCTGTGACAATGATGATCTGGAGATTTTTGCAGTTATCATAACATAATCACGGTGATAGGATTTATTCTCATTGTTCTGTTCCTGCCATTTATTGAAACGCCCCGTGCGTAAAACTGCCTTTGATCCATTTGTTCACTCTTGTCATCGGTTCACATTAAACCTTTTTTTTACAAAAACGAATCATTTATGTAAAAAGTTTATATTATAAACATCCCATTTGATCAGGTAAAGCCTCTTGCCACTCGTTTGGCTATTTTTTTCCAGTAGATGCCATTGCAGACAATAAACAGTTCACGATAAACCAATTTACAATAGAAGGTGTGTATGGTATGTTTTGTAAAAGCTGATGATTATAGATTCCCATTCTCCTGACAGACTTGATCCTTTCACATCATTTTGGCTTCCCCCGCTTCTGCTTTTGACATCCAGTTTCTTTTTCAGATAGGACAGACTTCCCTTTACAAGGGATACCCTGGATGAGATTTATCCCATATGGCGTTAATCAAGGTATCAATATGAATTGGAAACAAAAAATTGTTGACCCTGATGTTGTCATGAAAAAAATCAGACCGGGAATGAGTATTTTCCTGGGCACGGGTGTTTCCGAGCCCCGAACGCTGGTAAAATGTCTGATGAAATCCGATTATCACAATCTGGCTGATCTTGAGCTGATCCAGCTTGTGAATTTCAGCGATAGCATTTCCCTTAAAACCCTGGATTCCCATAAGTACAGATTTAAGACATTCAGCTTCGGTAATATGATGGAAAATGCCATTACTCAAGGACTGGTTGATCTGATACCGACACGGTTCACCCGGCTTAACCGGCTGTTTGATTCCAGGCGTATCCTGGTTGATGCTGTGTTTATCCAGATTACACCCCCGGATGATTCCGGAAATGTCTGCCTGGGAGTCTCCCTGGATGTGGCACGATCTGCCATGAGACAAGCCTCTTTTGTTGTGGGAGAAATAAATCCGAAAATTCCATGGACATTCGGCAATACCCTTGTCAATATATCTGAATTTAACCTGCTTGTCCATTCAACGGAAGACCTGATTTATTTTGAACGATGGAAAACGGGTCCGCCCTTTGATCAGATTGCCAGGCGCATCGCTTCCGTAATCCAGGATAAAAGCTGTATTGCCTTTTCCATTGGTCCCCTGTTTGAATCCTTAAGCCTGCAGCTTGCAGGCAAACGCCACCTTGGGGTCCATTCACCGGTATTTACCGATGCCTTAATGGATCTGATTAAAAAAGGAGCGGTGACCAATCTGTATAAACCCATTTTCCAGGGGAAATCAATTGCATCCTATGCTTTTGGATCCCCGGAACTGATGACCTGGCTGGACCGGAACCCGTTTGTGGAGTTCCAGGGAATACAGACTGTATTTGATCCGGTCAATATCGGGAAAAATCCACGATTTGTTGCAGTTATTCCGGCACGCAAGGTGGATTTAGCCGGTCGCATTGTTCTGCACCATGGGAAAGGGAATGTGATCTCCGGCCCCATGGAGCTGATCGACTCTTTTTTAGGCGCCCAGATTTCCAGGGACGGGCGTATCATCGTCGGCCTTCCTTCCCGGAATCTGCGCAATGATTCCAACATACGGCTTTCCATTGAACGGTATTATAATCAGCTGGGGTTTGAAGAATCCATTGACATGGTAGTAACGGAATATGGGACAGCCATGCTTAACGGGCTGTCCATCCGGGAACGGGCGCAAGCCCTTATCGAGATCGCTCACCCGGATGACCGTCTGGATCTGTTTAATCAGGCCAAACAAAAAAACATTCTCTACCCGGACCAGATATTATTAAAAAAAAGCTCCTGCTTTTACCCCCATGAGATTAACGATCAGCAGACATTTAAGAATAATGTCGTTGTCCGATTCCGGCCCATAAAGCCTTCGGATGAGGGACAAATGCGAAGGCTGTTTTATCGTTTTTCCGATGAATCCATTTATAACCGATATTTTCATACCATAACCACAATGCCCCATTCAAAAATGCAGGACTATGTTAATATAGACTGGAAAAATACCATGTCAATCGTGGGACTGGTCGGGGAACCCGGACATGGTATTTTAATTTCCGAAGCCAGATACTTACAGGATACGTCAGGCAAAAGGGCTGAAATCGCCATCATTGTCGATGAAAACTACAATAGACTCGGCATTGCCACCCATATGGTGATTCTGTTGATGAGGCTTGGAAAAGACAGGGGCATTGAGGCTTTTACAGCTGAGGTATTATTTTCCAATTATAAAATAATAAGAGTGTTCAAAAAAGTATTCCCAGATCTTAAATCTTTACTGGAAGAAGGCGTGTACAGCGTTGTCATGCCGATAAAACATGCTGACAGACAGACTCATACATAACCCAAAATAAATGAGATTTTTTTTTGCTTTGGAGATTATTTTAATGTAGTGTGATCTCACATCTTTCTGTGGAAACGATTGATTCTGAAAATTATCAACAAGGGGGCATGTGAAATCAAAATCGCTTTTTAAATGGTTTTTCGTATCTGCTTTGATGGGGTATTTTATCATTCACCCGATATATATGGCCACAGGGCATCTGATGCACCAGGAAAATATAAACATGGGTCATTCATTCCATGATATCCTTTTAAATTCATTTTCTTTTCAAATGCTTCCATGGGGTATTGCTATTGCTTTTACCTGTGGAATCATCGGTTTCCTGTACCAGGGTCTTCGATTAAATGAAGGCCTGCTTCGAAACGCCAAGATGGATCTGGAAAAAAAAGTTGAGGTAAGAACGGAAAAACAGTTTAGAACTAATGGCAAACGCTGGGTATTGAGCGTAAAAAGGCGGAAGATCAAATTCATTTTTTGGCATATTATGATAAGTTGACAAATCTGCCGAATCGATTTTTTTTTAAAGCGCTTCTGGGAAAATCAATTGAATATGCAGACCGCTACAGTCAAAGGTGTGTTATTGCCTTTATTGATTTAGATGACTTTAAACGGATCAATGATACGTTTGGACATAATATCGGAGACAAATTTATTAAAATTGTCTGTTCAAGACTATTAAAGATCCTGCGAAGCAGCGACAATGTGGCACGGATATTCGAAGATCGCATTGCCCGGATGGGAGGCGATGAGTTTATTGTTCTGTTACAAGGTCTTGATAACGTCCTGGATGCCAGCTATATTGCCAAGCGCATACTCGATGGGCTATCACAAGTTTATGAAATCGGAGGGCATGAAATATTTATTACGGCGAGTATCGGCATTGCTGCATTTCCAGAAGACGGCAAAAATACTGATGACCTTATAAAGAATGCAGACACGGCACTGAATCATGCCAAGAAAACAGGGAAAAATAAGTTTCAGTTTTATTCCAGATCAATGAATGAAGCCGCTCTTGAATTTTTGACCATGGAAACCAATCTTCGCAGAGCCATTGAGCGACAGGAATTTTTACTCTATTATCAGCCCAAGGTGGACATAACGACAAGAAAAATTATCGGTATGGAAGCCCTTATCCGCTGGAAAACAGATAAGGGAGACTTGATTTCACCAGCCAAATTTATCCCCATGGCGGAAGAAAATGGTCTTATCCTTGCCATTGGGAATTTTGTGCTGCAGGCCGGGTGCTCCCAGAACAAAGCCTGGCAGGAAGCCGGCACAAAAAAGGTGGGTGTGGCAATAAACGTATCCGGACTCCAGTTCGGGCAAAAAGAGTTTGTCCGGGAAGTATTGACCATTTTAAGGGATACCGGGCTAGATCCTCAATATCTTGAGCTGGAAATTACAGAGACAACAATCATGAAAAACATAGATATGGCTGTCCAAAACCTGAATGAACTTAAACAGGCAGGCATAAAGGTTTCATTAGATGACTTTGGTACGGGATATTCATCTTTAAGTTATCTGCAGCAGATGCCTCTGGACTCCCTGAAAATCGATATTTCTTTCATCAGAAATGTTGCAAAAGACCCTGCTGATGCAGCCATTGTAAAGACAATCATAACCATGGCCCATAATCTGAATTTAAAGGTCATTGCCGAAGGCGTAGAGGACGAGCATCAACTGGAATTTTTACAGGCGCAGGGGTGTGATATGATACAGGGTTATTTTTTCAGTCCTCCCGTACCGGCGGAAGAATTTTTTAATTTATTGACCCGGGGAAACGATCAATGGCTTTGAATAAATGAAAATTCTTCAATACGTTATTCTAAAAAGATCTGGCAGGGGAGTTATCCACCAGCGATGAAGATCATTAAACGAGTGATAGAAAATCAAATTGGTTAAAAAATAGTATGATCCAGGCCTGTATCAAAGGCATCCCTGATACAGGCCTGGATCGACAGGTCACTATTTCATTTCATAGTCAAACTTATCCATGAGCTTTTTATCACCCAAAACGATTTTAGTGGTAATCGAGTAGACTCCTTTTTTCTTCATATCGGCAGTCGTGCCAAAGCCTTCGCTCATGAACATTCCCATCTCTTTTTGAGCGGTCCCCTCGGCGTTCTTGATCATAAATCCCACTTTTCCCTTTAAAACAGGGGTATGATTTTTATCCATGATATAAACCATGAGGTGGTGGGGTTTATCCATTTCTTTACCTGCCATGTTATGGGCTGTATGGGATGCATCCATGGCCGTTTTGTCCTTATCATCGGTTTTTTTGTCCCGAAGATCCATGAAGTAGTAGGACAGCATGTATCCGTCCACTATAGATTCGTGAATCAAAGCCCCTATCTTTTCTGATTTTCCCATATCGTGCCCTTGCATGGCACTGCCCGTGGCAAATACAGAGCCGGCACAGAAAACAGACAGGATCAGTATGCTTGCCAGAAGTTTCATCGTTTTTTTCATCATTTCGTTCATTGTTCATTCCTTTCTATTTATTTTGGTTTAATTTCCCACATTTTCCACAGGTTATAAATTACGGGGATAATGATCAGGGTCATGATGGTTGAGGAGATCAGTCCGCCAACCATGGGTGCTGCAATACGCTTCATTATCTCTGATCCAGCACCAGATCCATACATTACCGGTAAAAGTCCTATTAAAGTTGTGGCGACGGTCATTATCTTGGGACGAACCCTGTCCACGGCACCTTCAATGATCGAATCAAGAAGATCTGCGGGAGAGTTCATTCCGGTTAATTTTTTTTTCCGGTCAAAGGCCTCATCCAGGTAAACCAGCATGACAATCCCGGTTTCCGTTGCAAGACCTGCCAGGGCAATAAATCCGACTCCCACGGCAACGGACAGATTATATCCGAGCAGATAGATGAGCCAGAATCCGCCCAAAAGCGCAAAGGGCAGGCTTGCCATGACAATGATGACCTCGACAATATTGCTGAAATGGATGTACAGGAGAATAAAAATAACAATCAGAGTCGCAGGAATAATGATATTCAAGGTTTTTCTTGCTTTTTCCATGTACTCATACTGGCCTGACCAGATAATGGAATACCCTGCCGGCAGCTTGACCTGCTCGTCAATTATTTTTTTTGCGCCTTTAACATAAGTGCCCACATCAACATCTTTTATGTCAACATAAACCCAGGCCGTCCGTTTGGAATTTTCACTTTTAATGCCGGCCGGTCCCTTATGGATGGAAATATCAGCCAGATGGGTCAAGGGAACCTGTTCACCGGCCGGTGTTGGAACCATTACCCGTTTGATCATATCGATATTGTCCCTGAATTCTCGATTGTACCTCAGGTTGACGGGGTACCGCTCAAGACCTTCTATGGTGTCGGTAATGTTCATTCCGCCAATGGCGGTTTTAATGATATCCTGTACATCCTGCACCAGAAGACCATACCGGGCAATGTTTTCCCGGTTTATGTTAAAATCAAGATAGTTTCCCCCGGTAACCCGTTCTGAAAATGCGGAAAGGGTTCCCGGATGGTTCCTTAAGGTGGCTTCAATGGTTTCACCGATTTGTGCCAGGGTTTCAAGATCCGGTCCCATGATTTTAATGCCGACGGGGGTTTTAATTCCCGTGGAAAGCATATCTATACGGGTTTTGATGGGCATGGTCCAGGCATTGGTCAGGCCGGGGAATTTAACGGCCTGATCCAGATCATCTGTCAGTTCCTTGATGGTAATGTGCCGCTGTTCCGGCAAAACCCAGGACAGAGGTGTTTTTAAAACCAAAGGCCAGTCTGAGAAAAATCGCTGGATTTTTTTCTTTCGCCATTCATGGAGAATATTGCCGTTGACCTGTTCAGGCCATATCCAGGTCAATGGCTGTTTGACCCATCCGGGCCAGCCGGAAAAAAAGCGATTCTTTTGAATTATGTCATATTCAACCTGGGGCCTGAGCGTGATCACGGTCTCGATCATGGACAGGGGGGCAGGATCTGTTGAGGTTTCCGCACGGCCGATTTTTCCCAGGGTACTTTTGACTTCAGGAAATCTCTGGATGATTTTATCTGTCTGCTGGAGGAGTTCTTTTGCCTTTGTAATGGAAATTCCCGGCAGGGTTGTGGGCATGTACAAAAGGTCCCCTTCGTTTAACGGCGGCATGAACTCACTTCCCACACGGCTCATGGGATACCAGGTAACTAAAATGGCAGCCAGTGAAATCAGGGCTGTTGTTTTTTTCCATTTCAGTGCCGTATGGATGATGGGCATGTAAATCCGTATCAGAAACCGGGATATGGGATTTTTTTCTTCTGAAATAATTTTCTGGGGGCTCAGACAGAAAAAAAGAAAGATGGAAAGGACCACTGCCGCCACCAGACTTAAATCCGGCAGATTCACCCCGAAAAGACCGGCAATGACAACGGCTGCAGGAGCGCCTGCAATGGCCAGAATCCAGATCCATGCTTTTTTTTGTGACGAAAGTTTCGGGTCAATGGGATTTTCCTTTACAAAAAAAGTCATCAGAACAGGGATGATGGTAATGGCAAGAAGCGATGAAGCTGCCATGGCTGTCGTTTTTGTATAGGCAAGCGGCTTGAACAGCCTTCCTGATTGCTCCCCCAGACTGAATACGGGCAGAAAGGAGACGGTGATGATTACCAGACTGAAAAAAAGCGCTGGCCCCACCTCTTTTGATGCGTCGATAATGATCTGGGTATGGGTTTTTTTGCCCCGGTCCCGCTGCAGGTGCTTGTGGGCGTTTTCAACAAGGACAATGGAGGCATCAACCATAACACCGATGGCAATGGCGATTCCGCCAAGACTCATTATGTTTGCATTGATCTTCATGGGATACATGATTAAAAATGACATTAAAATGCCCACGGGCAAGGTAAAAATTGCGACAAAGGCAGATCTGAAATGCAACAGAAAGATAATACAGATAACCGCAACAACGATCATCTCTTCCGTCAGTTTTGATTTTAAGGTTTCCACAGCTCTTTCAATCAAGGCAGACCGGTCATACCCCGTGAGGATTTCAACACCATCGGGAAGCCCTTTTTGAAGATCTGTTAATTTTTGTTTGACCTTTCGAATGACTTCAAGTGCATTTTCACCATACCGCATGATCACGACACCGCCAACAATTTCCCCTTCCCCATTCCATTCAAGGATACCGCGTCGCAGTTCAGGACCGATATGCACGTCGGCAATATCTCTTAATAAAATCGGAGTTCCCTCTTTATCAAAGGAAACGGCAATATTCTGTATATCCTCAACGGATTTTATGTATCCTAAACCCCGCACCATGAATTCGGTTTCACCCATCTCAATGAGCTTGCCCCCCACATCAGAGTTAGAACGGTTGATGGCGTTTTTGATTTTCTGGATGGGAATGTCATAGGAAACCAGTTTGTCCGGATCCACTTCCACCTGGTATTGTTTTACAAAACCGCCAATACTGGCAACTTCCGATACCCCTGGGACAGAAGTCAGTTCATATCGTAAAAACCAGTCCTGGATGGAACGAAGCGTTTGAAGATCGTTTTTCCCTGTCGTGTCTTTCAGAACATATTCGTATACCCAGCCAACCCCTGTAGCGTCCGGTCCCAGGCTGGGAGAAACCCCCTGGGGCAGCCGGGCCGATACAAAGTTTAAATACTCCATTACCCTGGATCTTGCCCAGTAAATATCCGTACCATCTTCAAAAATAAGGTAGACAAAAGAATATCCGAAAAATGAATATCCCCGGACAACTTTTGCAAAAGGAACACTGAGCATGGCAGTGGTCAAAGGATAGGTAATCTGATCCTCAACAACCTGGGGCGCCTGTCCTGGATATTCCGTGTAAATAATCACCTGGACATCAGACAGGTCGGGAATTGCATCAAGCGGGGTTTTCACCATGGCTATGATTCCGGCTGCAATGATAAACAGTGTTGCAAGGACAACCATGAACCGGTTGTTGACAGACCATTCAATTATTTTATCGATCATGGCAAATCCCCTTTTTATTCCATGTCTTTGAAAAAGTTGTCATTGGTTTTCAGGTCATTGGTTTCCATGTCATCAAAAAAACCATCTTGATTTTCTTTTTCTGCAGGAACGGATTTGGACTGGATCATTTTCTGAATCGCTTCTCTGAGTTTGGATTCCGAATCAAGCAGGAACTGACCTGAAATCACAACCTGATCATCCTGGGCAAGCCCGCTTAAGATTTGTACCCTGCCATTATCAAGATAAATTCCCGTCTGGATTTTCCGGGGCGTAAATTTGCCGTCTCCTTTGGTCACAAAAACGATTTTTTTCTCTCCTGAATAGATTATGGCTTCAGACGGGATTGAAATTCCCTCTTTATTTAACCCCGTATGGATATGAATTTTTGTGAACATGTCCGGCATAAGTTCGCCATGCTTATTTTCAAAAGCGATTCGAATGATCACATCCCGTGTTTTTTTCTGAAGATAGGGGAAAATATAGGATATTTTTCCTGTATAGATTTTTTCAGGATGATAAGACAGGGTCATCTCGACTTGCTGCCCTTCAGTTACCAGGCTTTGTTCATACTCAAAAATATGGGCCTCTACCCATACAAAAGAGAGATCTGAAATGGTAAAAAGGCTTTCACCCGGCTTGGCAAATACCCCCTCAATAATATTTTTCTGGGTGACAACACCTGTAAACGGTGATCTTATCAGGATTGATTTTTTGATCTTGCCATTTTTTTCAATCGATTCGATTTCCGGATCTGCAATATCAAAATAACCCAGTCTTTGTCTGGCTGAAAAAAGGATTTCCCTGTTCAGGTCAGTGTTGTTTTTTTGAACGTTTTTAAAGGCAGACAGGTACTCTTCCTGGGATGCAAGAATCGAGGGAGAATAGATTTCATACAGGGGTTGTCCTTTTTCTACAACAAAACCCGAATAATCTGCATAGAGTTTTTCGATCCATCCGCCTGTTTTCTGGCTTACGATACCCGTGCGGGTTTCATCAATGGTAATATGGCCATAGGTTTTTATCGTATGATTGAG
>Ga0180007_10001984_pt1 | contig 25548 bp, 17 predicted proteins | sample MM_PC_MetaG_FD_121122 | JGI IMG/M metagenome (GOLD analysis project Ga0180007, IMG submission 121122) | Groundwater microbial communities from the Aspo Hard Rock Laboratory (HRL) deep subsurface site, Sweden - MM_PC_MetaG | ecosystem: Environmental > Aquatic > Deep subsurface > Groundwater... | reverse complement strand
TACATATACGGCGACATGGACTTTCTGCGCTTTCTCACCACCATCTTAAACCACCAGAGCCTGCAGCGCAGCAGGATCAGTGCCGGCCGCCAGCTTATCGCATACCGTATCAGTCTTTACCGGTCCCTGGCCGGAGGATGGGAAATGGAAGAAGTGAGGCAATAGGCATAAGGCATTAAGGGGATGTAGGGGCGGTTCGCGAACCGCTCCTCCCCTACGCGCACCTCTCTTGCAATGGGCAAGAGGGATAAGGCAGAAGACAATGAGAGAGAGTAAATAATATGACCGACAGTATGCAAACGGGGAAAAAACTCGGCAAGGCGATGCGGGTCCTGCTCATTGCCATCATCCTGGCCTGTGCCGGCGCCATTGCCTTCTACTGGCTCTCCCACCGTCCCAAGGCGACGCGCAAACCTCCCCAGGCCAGCGCCATCCTGGTGGAGACCACTGCCCTGCACGCCTCTGCCCATCAGGTGCTGGTCAAGGCCATGGGCACGGTCATGCCATCCCAGAGCGTTGATCTCGCCGCCCGTATCAACGGCGAAATTGTCAGAACGCAACCCAACCTGCTGCCGGGTGGCAGGTTTCGACAGGGAGAAGAAATCCTGCTCATTGATCCCACGGATTACGAACTTGCCGTCCGCCAGCGGCAAAGCGACGTCGTCCAGGCTGAGTATGAGCTGAAACTTGAGATGGGCAAACAGTCGGTTGCCAGAAGCGAATACCAGCTACTCGGAGAAACAATCAGACAGGAGAATGAAGAACTCGTACTGCGTGAACCGCAGCTCAAGGCGGGAAAAGCCGCACTTGATGCCGCCCAATCCCTGCTTGAACAGGCGAAGCTCGATCTGGCTCGCACCCGTATTGTCTCTCCCTTCAACGCCCTGGTGCAGGAAAAACATGTGGGGCTCGGCTCCCAGGTCTCAGCAGGCAGCAATCTGGTCACCCTGGTTGACACGGATCAGTACTGGGTTGAGGTATCCATCCCCGCTGACCGGCTTGACTGGATCAATATTCCGGGCACAAACAGCAGCAAGGGCTCAGCCGTGCGCATCACCCACCTTACCGGTTGGGGCCGGGACACCTTCCGCACCGGCGCCATCAAATCACTGATGGCAGGGGTTGATCCGGAGAGCAGGATGGCCCGGCTGCTGGTGGAGGTACAAGACCCCCTCTGCCTGCAAGCCGCCAACAAAAATAAACCACCGTTGACCATCAATACCTTTGTCCAGGTGGAAATACAGGGGAAAACCCTGGCCAGCGCCTTTCGCATTCCCCGCTCGGCCCTGCACAACGGCAGCGACATCTGGCTCATGACCGAGCAGCATACCCTGGATATCCGTCCGGTGGAAATCGCCTGGGACGAAAACGAGTACATCTATGTAAAAAACAGTCTGCATGACGGTGACCAACTGATCACCACCTCCCTTGCCGCTCCGGTGCAGGGCATGGCCCTGCGCACCGCGGCAGACGACAAGGCGGAGCAGCGCTGATGACAGACAAGCGTTCCCCGGAAATCGCCAAGGGCGCCATTGCCTGGATGGCCGGCCACACGGTGGCGGCCAATCTCATCATGCTGACCTGTATCATCGGCGGCTTTATCTTCCTGCAGAACATCAAGCAGGAGCTCTTCCCGGTCTTTGACGTGGACACGGTGGAGGTGACGGTTTCCTATCCCGGCGCCAGCCCCGAGGAGGTGGAAAGCGGCATTATCCTGGCGGTGGAGGAGGCGGTCAGCGCACTGGACGGGGTGGATGAGGTGACCTCCACGGCCGCGGAGGGGCTGGCCATTGTTGACGTCAAGGCCCTGATCGGCACGGATCTGCAGAAGCTATCCCAGGACATACAGAGCGAGGTGGACCGCATCACCAGCTTTCCCGAGGATGCCGAAAAGCCGCAGATCACCATCATTACCAACAAGAGAGTCGTCCTCTCCGTGGTCCTCTACGGCGATGCCGCGCCCGCCTCGCTGCACGAACTTGCCGAGCAGATGCGCGACCAGTTCCTGCAGGACCCGGGCATCACCCAGGTTGATCTTTCCGGGGTGCGGCCGCTGGAGATCAGCATTGAAGTCCCCCTGGAAAATCTGCGGCGCTACAATCTCACCCTGGAGGAACTGGCCAGCCGGCTGCGCAATGCCTCGGTTGATCTGCCCGGCGGCTCCATCAAGGCCCAGAGCGGCGAAATCCTGATCCGGGTCAAGGAGCGCCGAGATTACGGCCGCGAATTCGCCCGGCTGCCGATCATCACCAAGGACGACGGCAGCCAGGTGCTGCTGGAGCAGATCGCCACTATCGACGACGGCTACCGCGACAGCGATTATTACGCCACCTATAACGGCAAACCCTCGGTGATGGTCAATATCTACAGCGTCGGCGACCAGACGCCCATCCAGATTTCCGAAACCGTGCGCAGCCACCTGGACCAGATCAAGGCCAACCTGCCCACCGGCATCGAACTCAATGTCCTCCGCGACCGCTCGGAGATCTTTGCCCAGCGCATCGACCTGCTGCTGCGCAACAGCGCCATGGGCCTCAGCCTGGTCATGGTGATGCTGGCCCTGTTTCTCGAATTCCGCCTGGCCTTCTGGGTGATGATGGGCATCCCCATCTCCTTCATGGGTTCCTTTATCCTGCTGCCTCTTTTCGGCGTGTCCATCAATATGATCTCGCTTTTTGCCTATCTGATCTGTCTGGGTATCGTGGTGGACGATGCCATTGTTGTGGGTGAAAACGTCTACCATTACCGGCAATCGGGATTGAGGCCGCTGGAGGCGGCAGTCAAGGGGGCGCGTGACATGGCCATGCCGGTCACCTTTTCCATCCTGACCAATATCGCCACCTTCATGCCCCTCTATTTCATCCCAGGGACCGACGGCAAGGTATTCCGGGTGATCCCCTTGGTGGTCTGCACCGTTTTCGCCGTTTCCCTGTTTGAGAGTATCTTTGTCCTGCCGGCCCATCTTGCTCACCAGAAGGAGAAAAAACGAAAGGGACTGGGGGCATACCTGCACGCCAGACAGCATGACTTCAGCACCGGTTTCAGTAACTGGGTGCAGAACCGTTATCTTCCCTTTCTCGGCTTCGTGCTCAGTTACCGCTATATCACCCTGGCCATCGCCATTGCCGTGCTGGGGCTGACCATTTCTTTTGCCGTGAGCGGACGCATGGGCATGGAAATGTATCCCAAACTCGAATCCGATTACGCCCGGGCGACTCTCACCATGCCGTACGGTGAGGCCGTGGAAAAAACCGATGCCGTGACCCAGCACATGCTGCAGGCCGCCCAACAGACCGCAGCGGAAACAGGCAAGGAAAAGGAACTGGTGCAGGGTATTTTCACGGAAATCGGCCATGGCGGCAGCAACAAGGCCGAGATGACAGTCTATCTCGCCCCCCCGGATGTGCGCGATAAGATCATGGGAACCGCGGCCTTTACCAAGAGATGGCGGCAGCTGACCGGCGAGATTGCCGGCATCAAATCACTGCGCTTTGAATCCGATGCCGGGGGACCCGGCTCCGGCAACGCCATCACCATTGAACTCAACCACCGAAATCTGGACGTGCTTCAGCGGGCAAGCCGGGAACTGGCTGAGGGCCTGGAGGCCTATCCCCTGGTTACCGATGTTGACGACGGCTTCACCCCGGGCAAGGAGCAGCTTGACTTCACCCTGCTGCAGGAAGGCAAAAGCATGGGCTTCACCGCCCGGGAGGTGGCCCGGCAGATACGAAACGCCTTTTACGGCACCGAGGTGGTGCGCCAGCAGCGGGGCAGAAACGAACTGCGGGTCATGGTGCGTCTGCCCGAGGCGGAACGCATCTCCAAATATCATGTTGACGAACTGATGCTGCAAAGCCCGGACGGCAAGGAGGTCCCCCTGCGCGATGTGGTGCAGATCACCCGCGGCCGGGCCTATATGGAGATTTCCCGCAGAAACGGCAGACGGGTGGTGCAGGTGGAGTGCGATGTGACCCCGCGCAGCAAGGCCGGGGAAATCATCACCGACCTGCAGGAAACACTGCTGCCCCGGCTGACCGCCAACTACCCGGGCCTGCGCTACAGTTTCGAGGGCCGCCAGGCCGATATGCGGGAAAACATGAGCAACCTGAAAACCGGCTTCACCCTGGCCCTGCTGGTGGTCTTTGCCCTGCTGGCCATCCCCTTCCGCAGCTATATCCAGCCGCTGATTGTCATGGTGGCCATTCCCTTCTGCATTATCGGCGCCATCTTCGGCCATCTCCTGCTGGGGTACTCCCTGAGCATTATGAGTCTACTGGGCATTGTCGCCCTTTCCGGGGTGGTGGTGAACGACTCCCTGGTGTTGGTCACCCGGACCAATGAACTGAGGCGGGAACAGGGCGGCACAGCACTGCAGATCATTCAGGCGGCCTCGGCACAACGTTTCCGGCCCATCATTCTCACCACGGTCACCACCTTCGGCGGCCTGGCCCCCATGATCCTGGAAACCTCCCGCCAGGCTCGCTTCCTGATCCCCATGGCCATTTCCCTGGGCTTCGGCGTCCTTTTCGCCACGGTCATCACCCTGATTCTGGTGCCGTCCCTGTATCTCATCATTGATGATATCCGCACCCTGGCTGGCAAAAATTCATGAAAAAACAAGACCGGAAGACAAATTCAATTTTTCTTCCAGACTGAGGGGACTGAATTTTTTTCGCGCTTTTGAAGAAAATCATTCTGTTTCCGGCCATCAAAGCCATTGACATCCAGCAGGGCGTGGGCTATTGATTTTTTAATTTCTTATCACCACCTTGGCCGCTAAGGCCGGTTTCGGATTTCCTTACGAACATCTCTATCGCAAAACCTTATGATCACGAAATTATCAGCATTGCTTATTTTCTTGGTGTTTTGTCTGTCTGCCGGAGAGGCGTTGGCTTCCGGTAAAACGGCCCAAATCCATCCCGACACCCCCCAACCCCGCCGTTTTGTGGTCCAAGGGGTTCGACTTATCGACCGCATCGGCGACAAGCCGGTCTTTTTCCGCGGCATGGGCTACTCGCCGTATCTGCAGGGCGAGACCCCGCAACAGGGTGCAGGACCGGGTAACGACGGGCGATATCCCGTGCACCTCGCTTTGCTGGGGGAGATGGGTGTGAATTACCTCCATGTCTTTCCCCTGCTCATGCCGCCCAATTTCTTCGCCGCCCTTGACGACACCGATCTGGTGTACGGACAGGATATCTGGATCGACCCCTTCACCCCTGACCTGCTTGACGAGAAATACCTGGCGGACACCCTCGCCGGCGTTAAGCAGGTGATCGACCATACTTACGCCGTGGGCCGACCGGAGCGCCTGGTGCTGTTCTCCGTTGGCGATGAGTTGCAGGCCGCCACGGTGGAACGCACCGACAAACTCCACCCCGAGGTACGCGATTATAAGGGCAAACACCTGACCGTGACGGGACGCAGTGCAAGCGAGGTCGCCCTGGCTCGCCTCATCGACCAGGCCATGGACTACGAACTGACCCGCTACGGCCAGCGCCACCTCTATGCGCACACCAGTTGGACCCACATCGGTCCCATTGCCGACCGTCCCGACCTGGATGTCCCCCGCGAGCATGTGCTGGTGCCGGACATGGGCGATCTGCTCTGCATGAACGTCTACACCTATGCCAATGGCGTGTTGAGTTCGCCACCCGGCTCCGTGACCGGAACCACCTTCCAGGGCTATCTGGAGGAACTGGCTGCAACGACGAAGTTGCCGATACTGGTGACCCAGGTAGGGCTCTCGACCTCCCCGATCATGCCCAAGCCCGAGGTGATCGATTACGGCGGCCATAAGCCGGAGAAGGTCGCCGAGGTGTTCCGCTCGGTCTGGCAGGATATCCGCACTGCGCGCCTGCGCGACCATTTCTGCGGCCTGGTCTTTTTCGAATTCCAGGACGAGTGGTGGAAGATCGGCTGGACTCCGGACGACGAGGTCCGGCACGAACCGGGCGACCCCGAGGAGTGGTTCGGCCTCTACGAGTTGGGCGAGGGCAACCGGTTGATCCCGAAAGGAGATCTGCCTGCCGTGGTACGGAGTCTTTTTAAGGAACCCTGATGAAACCCGCACCCATGCAATCGATCATAGCCTTTCTCTCCCTTGCTGTCCTGACCATGACGCCGCTTGTCTGGCGTTTGCTGCATACGGGCAGCAGCGAATTTATCGGGCTTCTGTCCGACGGCGGCGTGGGCCTCCTGCTGCTGGTCCTGCTCATCTGGAGCCCCCGCTGGCTGCGGGTGATCCTGGCCGTGGTCTGGGTCGCCTTCATGATCGGCGCGAATGAACTGGTGGCGGCCATGAACCGCCTGCCCGCCTGGCAAGACCTGCACTACCTGACCAATCTTGATTTCGTGAGGAACAGCACGGCCAGCTTCAACCTCTCGTCACCCGCTCTGGTTTGGCCCCTGGCTCTGTCGATGCTCCTGGTTTGTGTCCTGCCGCTTTCCCGACCCAAATGGCGCTATGCCTTTGTCGGCTTGGCCGCGGGCGCCGTTATCCTGCTGATCCAGGCCCGCCTCAGCCTTGAAAACGACGACCAGAGCATAATCGCCCGTCACAACTCCCTGCACTGGTTCATCATCGACACCTTCTTCGCCCCGCCGCCGCTTACCCCTGAGGACCTGGCCAACTTCCAGCTGCCCCGGGGCCTGGACCGGACCGATCTCGACGGCAAACCCATGCTGGCCAAGGGGGCGGCCAAGAATGTCCTGATCGTCACCCTGGAGGGGATGCCGGGCCTTTACTACCCTGACATCCGCCAGGCCATGGGGGTTGATTACGACAAAGTCTCCATGGCCCGGTTGGCGGAGAGCACCCGGGATGCGATGCTGATCCCCGACTTTACCGACCACGGCCATCAGACCATCCGCGGCCTCTACGCCTTGCTGTGTGGCGATTTCAGCAAACTATCCTGGGATACGCCCAAGGCGGTGGAGCTGTCCGGCAACCCGGAGCGGGCCAAGGAGTGCCTGCCGGAGCAAATGGCGGAAAAAGGTTGGGATACCCACTATCTGCAAGGGGCCGGGCTCGCCTTTATGGGCAAGGACCGGTTCATGCCCTTAATCGGGTTTCAGGAGGTGCACGGCTCGGAATGGTTTAAGGAGCCCAATCCCTACCCCTTCGAGTGGGGGGTGGTCGACTCGGTTTTTTTTCGCGGCGCCCGTGACTATATCGCCACCCTTCAGCAGAAGCATCGGCCATGGATGCTGACCCTGTTGACGGTGGGCACCCATCAACCCTACGCCGTGCCCGACAATGTCGTGGCTAACTACCCCGACCGCCGGGCTGCCACCGTGGATCTGCTGGATCAGGCGGTGGGACGGTTCATCGAAAACCTGCGCAAGGACGGGGTGCTTGAGGACACCCTGGTAATCATCACTTCCGACGAGTCCCATGGCTCGGAACTGGCCGAGTGGGTCAGCAGTTGGGGGCTGGGGATCATCCTCGCCCCGGAGGACGGGCAGTTCCCGCGCCTCAAGCAGGGGGGCTATGGCCTGGTGGACACCGAGGTCTCCATCCTCGATTACCTGGGACTGCCGATTCCCGCCGGGGTAGTGGGCAGAAGTTTCTTCCGCGACTACCCTACGCCGAGGGAGATGGTCTCCTACACCGCCTCCAAACGCCGCTGGCATACGGCCAACAACCTTCGCTACGAGTGCTCCGACGACGGCCGCTGCCGGGTGGGCAAGTCAGATAGCCTGTTGGGGCCGCCACCGGCCGAGTTTCTGCGGGACAAGGAAGGGAGGAGGAATCCGATCTTTCTCATCGCAGGCACCCTGGATCGCAAACTTCTCCCCCAACACGGGGTCCGGGTGCTGAAGTTCGCCGGCGGCGAAATCCGTCAGCTGCGGGAGACGATCAGGAATGAGTGGTCGGACAACCTGGTGGGCGCCCAAGACCTTGATTTCCCGGCCAACTCCAAGGTCCATGTCTCGATCCGGGTGAAAGTTCTCCAGGCGCCTGCGGAGGGGGTACACCTCTGGTTGGTGTTAAAGATGTGGCAAGGGACCATCAACAGCATCCCACACCCCGATTTTCCTCTCCTCCATGCTCAAGAGGAAGGGAAACTCGAATTCTCCTTCGACAACCCGGTGGCCCGGCAGTCCTTCTCCTTCCATCTCCTGGGGGAAGGCAAGAACGCGAGTATTCAGATGGAGGAGTTCAACGTTAGCGTTGAGAATTGATGCCAATCCCCTTATTCCGTTTCAAATTCTGGGGTGTACAGGAATATCTTGACTTCGAATGGACAGTCAGACCTCCTGAAGTCGACAGATTATAGTCCGATACTAAATTCTTAAATGTGAGCAGGCACCTCTTCCTGAGGTCCGTTTGACTTTTTCAGATTTTAGATTGGCAATATCAATGGATGAACGCCAGTCATAATCCGCCGGCTAACCAGGGCGAAGCGACTGGCTAGCCGGTCTGTGTTGTTGCACTGGTTAAGTCTTTATCATTTTACAGTCAGTTTGTATGTCACATCTACTTCAAAGATTGGGATGTTAGTATCTAAATCGCAGAGCGCGCCCTTGAAATGGAGCGTGTGCTTTCCTTCCGGCAGACTAAGCATTACCCAGATACCGTCAGACACTGTCTCTGTATCGCCCAGAAACGAAAAAGGTGGCGATTGAGTGCGAGCGGTTGCAAAATTAGAGAATAAAGTCGGCATCCCGTCAACAGTACTATCCAGATTGCAAACACGACTATTAAAGATGCCTGGGGTATTATCACTCATAATACCATCCAGAATCTCTCGCTTCTCGGCTTCTGTGCAGGGGCCTCCCAACTGACCATCAGCGCAAGTGCTTTCGCCAGGCACGTTATTGAACTCTGCGTTTACCAGAGGAAAGAAAAGCGGCTTTCCGCTGGGAACGGTGCACTTACGTTCTACCGGACCAGTTCCATCCGATCCCGCAAGAAACCATACAAGGCCTAGTTGACCCGCGCTACAGTCAACTTTACCCTGCTTCGTTAGGGGGGTGAAATCCTGGGATTCCAACCATTGCCACCAGTTGGCAGACCATTCACCATAGGTCTTTTCAAACATTTCCGGCTGTCCTGTGTCTTCAGCAAACGCAGGCGTTACCATTAGAAGTACCATAAGCCCCCAAAAAACTACTATCGCATTACTTTTTTTCATCATTTGTCCCTCCTTATCATTTGGCTCTTGCAAGCCGTTAATCTTGGGCAATAGGGATGTCCTTAAATCACGATAAAAGCTTAGACATACATGGAAATTCATAATTTTATGGACGTCCCCTGAACCCACTATATGGCCTGACTATCCCAGTGCCACGAAGACTCGAGGTCACTCTGTTTTTTTTTCGTCAATTGCACCTACAAGTTGGTTTCCCAACGATAATTCCATCTAAGGAATAAAATATTTGTTTTTTCTCTTGGAAATAGAAAAGCCGAGCTACCCTTACAAATCAGGCAACCCGGCTCGCTTGAAAGCTCCGTGGCTTTCCGTCCTCACCTTACAGTGAGTTTGGCTTTATCTGTATTTCATCCTAAAAAATTATTCCAATATGATTTAATGAAAGTAAAGATGGCAAATTGTCGCACCTATTAATAGTTAATATCGGCAAAGATTAGCATCGGCAATCTAATTCATTGAAATAGAAATAAGAAATTTAAGACTTCCTGATTCTTCCGGGCAGAAAAAACCTCTTCGCCGGTGTTATGGTGTAGATTGGAAAGGAGTTGACAGGAAAACAGCTCGAACTGAGAAGTTTTTATCGGAAAAGGTTATTCTGCTTTTTCAAGACAATGCTGCACATCCTGCAAATTCAGCATCAGCGTCATTGGATCTATGGGGGATTGCAAGAAGCCATGCCGAAGGTAAAATGCTTTGGCATTTTCTGATAACGCATGGACCAGCAGAGCCCGAATACCCGCTAGCGTGGAAACATTATAGGTTCGTAACAATGCATCTCGCAACAAACTGCTGCCAAGGCCTGATCCCTGCCATTTACGATCAACAGCCAGACGGCCAAGCACCATTACTGGAATAGGCTCAGGCATTTTACGTTTGATTTTTCCCGGGGTCTGCTGTCGCAAAACACTTCCGGTGGCCAAAGCGTAGTAGCAGGCAACCTCTTTTCCAAAGCAAACAACAAAAGTCCGGGAAGCACCTGACGCCTCATTCTTCAAGGCCTGCCTGCGGAGCCATTGGTCAAGAGAGGAAACTCCGCAATTAAAATTGTCAGTAATATGCACCATATTGATTTGTGCCGGCGATGTTAGCTTTCCCATGGAGGTTTCTGGGCCAACAGCTTACGAAGGGCGGGACTGTCGCCAACAGGAGTTTTCAGTACCGCTTCAAAAGCCTCATACTCTTCATCTTTGAGATGAAATAATCGACGATCCAGCAAAACATTTTCCGCCTCTTGGCAAGCAGCTTCAAGCATGAAGTCCGAGCGGGTTTTGTTTCTCACTGCCGCAGCCTTGTCAATTAGATCCCTCTGCGCACGTAAAGCACGAATATTAATCAAAGCCTCACGAGTTTCCGTATGTTGCATAATGACACCTCACTTGTGTATGCAAAAAATATACGCCAGCGTGTATCCATTGTCAACACATAGCGGTTTGGTGACAGTGAGGTTAAAGAATCCATCCCGCCACGATGGACACTTTACGAGTGGTTTCCACGCATAGAAAGAAGCCGGGATTTCGGCAAAAAAAGATATCTACGCGCGCTCAGGCTTGGACATGGGCATTCTTCTGCGTATCAACTTGACCTTTTCGGCGGCGAGCTGCCACAAAAAGAAAAAATCGAACCCAAAGCGCCTGGTATCCTGTCGATTTTTCTTGCATAGGCTAAAATTCTCTGGAAAAGAAAAAAGAAATATATACGAACCCGCAGATAAGGATCAAAAAAAAGACGTTTTGTGCAACGTATCATGTTGATACAGCAACCGCACCAGTTGCCCATCTCCTGTCTCGGTTCCACAATTAAACATTGTGAAACACACCCCCCTACCCCCTTCCGTTTCAATAAGGAAAGGCGTTTCAGCTAGCCGAAACACCTTCGCCTGTTCTTTTTTGTTTCATTATGAACCATTTCACCAGAACACAACCCGACGCGCCCAAAACAATAACCTACTGTATTTACGTCACTACCACAACATATCACTTACCGGTACATCATTTGCATGCTTTTATGGATATGAAAATTTAACTGTGTAATACATCTATTTAATTTTCCCAAAAGGAGAAGCAATATGCCAGCAATCGCCTTGTTTTCCAGTACCTTTACCAATGAAACAGAAATCATAAGCGAGCTGTCGACCCTGACCGGATCTCAAATCGTCAGCGACAAAGACATTATTGCCGATGCCTGCTCAAAGTACAAAGTCGACAAAAACAAACTGGAACAGGCCCTTTACGCGAAAATGTCGGTATTCAACCAGTTCACCCTGGAGAAAGAAAAACATCTTGCCTTTCTCAAATCTTCCCTGTCGGAAAAGTTGGGTGAAAATGACCGATGCATCTATTACGGCTTTATTACCCTGCTGATTCCTGCCCAGGTAAGCCATGTCCTCAAGGTACTGGTCGCCGGCAACAAAGAGCAGAGAATCCAGCGAGCCGCAACCACCGGGATCGCTGAAAAAGAAGCGAAGCGCCAGATTCACAAAAGTGACGCAAGCGCCTTTGAATTGACCGATTTTCTTTATAAAAAAGAGGCGTGGGACCCCACCCTTTATGACATTGTCATCCCGGCCGACCAAACCACCACCAAAGACATCCTGCAGGTTATCCTCGAAAATCTGCACAAAAACGCTGTGCAGAAAACCGACGCTTCGCGGCAGGCTATCAAGGATATGGCTCTCGGGGCCCAGGTGGAACTGGCTCTGCTCAACAAAGGTCACAACATCGAAGTGGCGGCGGACAACGGCAGCGTCCGCCTCACTGTCAATAAAAGTGTGCTCAATTTCGGCAAAATGGAAAGCGAGCTTGCCGAAATCGCCTCAGCAGTTGGCGGGGTTAAGGCCGTTGAGGTGGCAAAAGGACCAGACTACAAAACCTCCATTTACCGCAAACAGCAGTTTGAACTTCCATCCAAGGTTTTGCTGGTGGATGATGAAAAAGAGTTTGCCCAGACCTTATCGGAGCGACTGATCAGCCGCGATGTTGGTTCCCATGCGGTTTATGACGGACAGCAGGCTCTGGACCTGCTCAACGACGACAACCCGGATGTCATGGTGCTTGATCTGAAGATGCCGGGTATTGACGGCATCGAAGTTCTGCGCCAGACCAGAAAGACGCATCCCAATATCAAGGTTATTATTCTCACCGGACACGGCACGGAAGACGACAAAAAAACCTGTATGGATCTCGGCGCCTTTGCCTATCTGCAGAAACCGACCGATATTGACAAGCTGTCCGCCACCATTTATGAGGCATACAAATCAATAGCAGAATCTGGCAAGATGACTTCCGCAGGCGGCGCAAGCAGCCGCAACGGAAGATATGGTTGAAAACGCAGGTGAATTGCAATCACCCCACAGGAGAAGATTATGGAGGAAAAACTACAGGCCAAAGTGCTGTTAGTCGACGACGAAGAGGAGTTCTGCAACATGCTTTCCGAGAGACTTGAAACCCGCGGCCTCAAGGTAAACACCGTGTTGAGCGGCGAGGACGCCGTGGCCCGGGTGGAAAACCAGAATTTCGATGCGATTATCGTCGACCTCGCCATGCCGGGCATTGACGGACTCGAGACATTGAGACGGATCAAGGAGAAAAGGCCGGACCTTGAGATCCTCATGCTGACCGGCCACGGGACAGTGAAAAGCGGCATCGAAGCGATGAAGCTCGGGGCCGAAGACTTTCTTGAAAAACCCGTTGACATGAAAGTGCTGCTGGAAAAGATCAGCGAAGCCAAACACAAGAGAATGCTGATCCTGGAAAAGAAATCACAGGAAGAAGTAGAGAACATCATCAAAAGTAAAAGCTGGTAACCCGCCTAACCTCCTTATTGAGGTTAGGCATTAGAGGTTCGCCTGAAGGCATTGACTGTTTTTTCAAAAGGAGAAATACGGCACAGGAAAATTGCGCTCATTTCTCCCGCAAAAACGGGCGGTCTTGGGTAAAACCGCAAGACAAAATGACAAGATTTTCCCAATTTCAAGGAGAACAGCTGTGAAAACAGACATTCCGGTCGTAAGAGACTACACCATTCCACTTGAACGCTACCCCCACCTGAATGAAAAAAAGACTCTCCGCGACGCAGCAAAAGTGATCCACTCTTTTACTGCCGGAGAAAAAGACCAGCTCCGGTACTTTGACGCTCTTGTGGTCAATGATCAGAACCAGCTTACCGGCAGGATAACCATGACGGACATTCTGCACGGCCTTGCTCCGCAGCTGGTTGAGGCGACAAAGGTAAACAAATTCGAAGGGAAAACCGCGGATTTCCCCAATCTGGCACTTCTGGTGGAGGATTCATTTTTCAAGGAATGCTCCCTGCAGTGGAGCAAACCCATCAGCAAATTCATGTCGTCGGTTGAGCATACAGTCTCAGCGGACACCCACCTTTTACAGGCATTGCTCATCATGCTGAACGCCAAAGATTACAATCTGCCGGTTGTTGCCAATGAAGAAATCGTCGGCGTTATCCGTATGGAGGAGATATTCAAGGCGATCAGCAGCCACTGCGACCTGTAGACATTTCATGACAAATTGAGGAGAAGAGAGAGGACTGAAAACAATGACACAAGCAAAATCGGAAAAAATGGGTTTACCCACTAAAAAAGAGCCGTTTGACTGGAAACGGCTCATGTTCATGTCCATAGGCGTGATCCTGTTTGTGGTGGTTTATTACTGCCCGCCCTGGCCGGATGCCATCGACCCCTTGGGCAAGAGCTTTGCCTTATCCCGTGAGGCCAAGGGCGCGCTGGCCGTTTTCTGTCTGGCCGGCACCTGGTGGGTCTTTGAGGTGGTACCCATCGGCGTCACCAGTCTGATGATCGGCGTGCTGCAGGCGCTTTTCCTGATCCGGCCCGCCAAGGTGGCCTTTAAGGATTTCATGGACCCGTCGGTACTCTTTATCTTCGGCTCCATTGTTATCGGCATGGTATTCACCAAAACAGGGCTCACCAAGAGGATCGCCTACAAGATGCTGGCCGTTGTCGGTGAAAAAACCAGCATGATCTACCTGGGCTGCTTTGTGCTCACCGCGCTGCTGACCCACATCATGGCCCATACCGCGGTGGCCGCCACCATGTATCCTCTCTTGATGGCCATCTACGCCATGTACAGCGAGGATGAAACACCGACCAAATTCGGCAAGGGACTGTTCATCGGCATGGCCTATGTGGCCGGCGCCGGCAGCATCGTCACCCTGCTGGGAGCAGCCCGCGGCGCCGTGGCCCTTGGTTTTTACAAGGACATCATGGGTAAAGAGATCAGCTTCTTTGAACTGACCTGGTATATGTTTCCCATCGGCTGGCTGATGACCTTTATTCTCTGGGGCTTTTTCATGGTCTTTTTGAAACCGGAAAAGGCAAGAATTCCGGGCCTGAAAGAGAAAGCGAAAACCATGCACAAGGCCCTGGGCCCGGTCACCAGAAAAGAGGTCATTGCCGCCCTCATCGTCGGTGCAGCCATTGTCATCATCTCCCTGCGTTCCTTTGTGCCAGCACTCAAGGTGCTGGACAAGACCGCCATACTGCTCTGTTCGACCATCCTCTTTTTCGTGGTCAACATTCTGACCATTAATGATCTGGAAGAAATTCCCTGGAACATCATCCTGCTGTTTGCCGGCGCCATGTCAATCGGCTTCTGCCTGTGGGATACCGGCGCGGCAAGCTGGCTGGCCTTCAACTGGCTGGTCATGTTCCAGAACGCCCACTGGTTCATTTTTGTTCTCGGCATCGCCTTCTTTGTCTTGGTGATGACCAACTTTATCATGAACGTGGCGGCCATCGCCATCTCGCTGCCGGTGGCGCTGGTTATCGCCCCTTACCTGGGCGTGGCAGGCGAGGTCATCCTGTTTGCCTCCCTGGTGACCGCCGGTATGCCTTTTCTGCTGCTGGTCGGCGCGGCGCCGAACGCCATCGCCTACAACTCGAAACAGTTTACCCCGGGCGAGTTCTTCGGCTACGGCGTTCCAGCCTCAATCATCCTGATGCTGGTGGTTGCCCTGGCGGTAGCAGTGATCTGGCCGTTGATGGGCATGCCCATTACCCTGCCCGCGGCTTCGTAAAAACATGACGAAAACGGCAATTTAGTCACCTTCAGACTCCGGACGGCAGAAATCCTGCCGCCCCGAGGCTGAAGGTGCTTGTTTGAGTATTAAGCAACAAAAACAACAACGCAACATTCAGGCAAAGGGAGCTTCATTAAATGCAGTTAGCATCTTAAAAAAAAAGGAGAAAATTGTGAATCGGTTTTTTACAGCCATTTTTACGGCAGGCACACTTCTGTTCCTACCGGCCTTAAGCTTGGCATCAGGAGCGCCTGGTGCCGACAGGATTGACCTTACTTCCCATGGGATTGCAGGATGAAATGCGCGGCAAACAGGAAACATGAAAAAGGAGAAAGATTATGAGGTTTGCGAAAATATCCCGATATCTGTCGGGAATTCTTATGACGTTTGCCGCGGTTTGTCTGCTGACCGCCTTTGCGGGGGTGCGGCCATCGGCAGCATCAACAGCTGAGCATGCTGTGAGCGGCAATGAAAATGTTGCCGTGCTGGATGTCTTCGGCAAAATTGTCAATCCCCACGGCGTCGGAGTCGGCGATGCGGATATTGAAGTGGAGGTAAACGGCACTCCCCTTGAGATGGGTAAACCAGGAGGGCATGGCGCGGGTGCCGGTGGTATAAAAACAGAGATGGACGGCACCTTTCAGGGCAAGTTCGAGGTGCCGACCGGCAGCCTGGAAGGTGCGGAAGTCAAGATTTCCGCATATAAACCAAGTTATGCCAGAGACAGTTTAATCATCACCCCGGACCATATCTCCCGCGCCGGCAATGACTATATGGCCAAGGCGGACGTCACCATCAAACGCTCTAAAGGTCCGGCCTTCTGGATCGCCACCACGGTGTTTGTCCTGGCCTATATTCTCATTTCGTTTGAGCTGCTGCACAGGACGCTTGCCGCCATGCTGGGGGCGTCCATCATGCTGGTCATCAGCTACACCTTCGGCACCATCAATCCCGAATACCATATTCTCTCCTATGAAAGCGCCATCAAGGCCATCGACATGAACGTCATCCTGCTGCTCATGGGCATGATGATCATTGTCGGCATTCTCAAGCATACAGGGGTCTTTCAGTGGTGCGCCTATAAATGCTATCAGCTGGCCCGGGGGAATGTCATGGCGCTGTCCCTCATTCTCATGAGCTTTACCGCCGTGGCCTCCGCTTTTCTCGATAACGTCACCACCATGCTGCTGCTCACCCCGGTGTCCATCGAGATTGCCCTGTCCCTGGGTATTTCTCCCATATCACTGCTTATTCCGCTGATTCTGGCCTCCAATATCGGCGGCACGGCGACATTGATCGGCGATCCGCCCAATATCATGATCGGCTCCTATGCCGGGCTGACCTTCATGCAGTTTGTCAAGAACCTGACGCCGGTAGTTGTCGTCTCCATGTTCATTCTGTTTTTCTATACCAAGATCGGCTACGGCAAGGACTACGCCAAGGCCAAGATCGATGATGTACCGGCCTTTATTGCCAAGCTGCGGGAAGAGTACAAGATCACCGACAGCATGCTGCTGACGGTGGGCGCCATTATCATGGGCATTGTCGTCAGCATGTTTCTGACCCACGGTTACTGGCACATGGAGGTGAGCATCGCCGCCATGTTCGGCGCCTCGCTGCTGTTCACCTACGGCCTGCTGACCAAAAAAATCAAGCTGCTTGAGCTGATCGAAAAGGACATTGAGTGGACGACCCTGCTCTTTTTCATGTTTCTCTTTATGCTGGTGGGCGCGGTGGAGGAAACCGGCCTGCTTGATATCATCGCGGACTTCGTGCTTAATATGTCCGGCGGCAATCTGACCACCTCCATCTGTCTGGTTCTCTGGGTGGCGGCCATCATGAGCGCCTTTGTCGACAACATCCCCTTTACCGCCACCATGCTGCCCGTTGTTGCCTATCTCACCGAGGTCATTCCCGGGGCGGCGGAAACCAATGTGCTCTGGTGGGCCTTGGCCTTTGGTGCCTGTTTCGGCGGCAACGGCACGATGATTGGTGCCAGCGCCAACGTGGTCACCCTGGGTATTGCTGAATCAGCGGGGCATCCGATCAAATTCATCGGCTTCATGAAGGTTGCATTCCCCTATATGATTCTCAGTGTGGCCGCTGCCAATGTCTGGCTGCTGATGTTTTATTAAAGGAGTAATGAATATGAAGAGCAAAATATTATCAAGTTTTCTACTGCCCGTGGAAGGTCCTGAAACCTTTGCGCGGACCGCCTGGCTGATGGGGATGATTGATGCGGGCCTGGGCAGCCGGATCGAAAAGGTGAGCCTGCTGCATGTGATGGCGGGCAAATACCTGAGCACCCATATGGCCAATGTGGACGTGCGCACCGAGTTTGTCCTGGAGTCGGATCTTTTCAAACGCCTGAAGAATCAGCATATCCAGCAGGAGATCGAGCCGAAGATGCAGGAGGCCGAGCAGCTACTGCGTAAGGAGGGCGTCAAGGCGCCCATTGATATCCGCATTGAGGATGGCGATCCGGTGGGGCGTATTGCTGAGGTATCCGGCAGCGACTATTCCACGATTATCATGGAGAGAAGGGTCTTGTCGCCGCTCAAGGAGGTTCTTGTCGGCAGCGTGACCGCCGGGCTTCTGCACCGAGACATTCATGCCAGTGTTTATCTGGTCGGCAAGATCGAAGGGAGAACAGAATGCCCGGCCGGCCGTTGCATTATTGCCGTGGACGGATCGGCCCATTCCAATGCAGCCGTGACAGAGGCAGCCCTTCTTCTGGGCGGGTGTTCTGCGGTGGTCAAGGAGGTCACCCTTGTCCATGTGCTGGACGCCGCCCGTTTCGGCGAAGAGGTGGAGCAGGGGAAAGTTCCGGCAGCAGCATCTGATATGATTTTGTCGGATGCCAAGAAGCTGCTCCTGGACAACGGTGTTCCTGCAGATATCATCTCCGAGGTTGCCAGGTTTGGCGATCCGGCCGGAGTGATAGAAGAGGAAATCAACAAACGGCCCAACTGCATGGTTTTTATGGGCAGGCGCGGTCGCAATGCCATCAGTGAGATTTTCATGGGCAGTGTCAGCCGCAAGATTGTTCATCACTGTCCGGATCATTTTGTTGCTTTGATCGCAGCAGATTGAGTTTTTCTCATATCGCATCTGTGAAGCTGATTTCCTGCTTCACAGATGCACGTTTGTTTTCGTGAAATGATTGCTCAATGTGAAGTCAAGGAGGAAAACCAAAACATGGGAAACTTTCCCGGCCAGAAGATGCGGGAGCAACCAACAGCGGAGGGAATACAGGAAAATAATCATGAAGCAACGGATAAAAGGAATTGTTCAAAACAATATTAAACATTATAAAACAGCTGGAATGTTCCTGTTGCAGCAGCATACGATTTTAAATGAATCTTGAAAATGGACTCACGGCATCAATGAAACTATCATCTCTCCATGAAATAGCTGTTTCAGAGCTGTTGAATGGTTTCCCGCATGCCATTGTCATACTGGATACCGGGCTTCGTGTGGTGGAGATGAACTGCTATCTGGAAGCCCTCACCGGCTATACCAGCGCTCAGGCCAGGGGGGTATACGGCAGCTTTATTCTCCGCTGCAACCTGGGGCCAAAGAATCAACATTTTCATAAGGCGTTGGAAACAGGCCAGCCGATCTCCATTGAGGGGAATATTATCAATCGGAATCACAGAAAAATTCCTATTCAGTTTACCATCTCCCCTCTCAGATCCGAAAGCGGTAATCTTGTCGGACTGCTCGTGGTCCTGGAAGACATCTCGGTCCTGCAAAACAAGAGTCAACGCATCTACGACGGCACGGATGTCATCCTGGGGCACAGCCCCAAAATGCAAGAAGTCTTCGGACTCATGCCGGTGCTTGCCCATACCGACGCCTCGGTTCTGATCACCGGCGAAACCGGCACCGGCAAGGATATCATCGCCGAAGCCATTCACAAGGCATCCAAAAGGGCCAGACATCCTTTTATCAAGGTCAACTGCGGCGCGCTTCCCGAATCACTTCTCGAGTCGGAGTTGTTCGGCTATGTCCGTGGCGCCTTTACCGGTGCGGTCAAAGACAAACCGGGCATGTTTCGCCTTGCCCATGACGGCACGATATTTTTGACGGAAATCGGCGATCTGCCGATGCCCCTGCAGGTGAAAATCCTTTCCGTTCTGGATGACAAGGAGTTCTATCCGGTGGGCGGCACCCAGAAGACAAAAGTGGATGTACGGGTTATTGCCGCCACCCATCGGGACCTGCGGGAACAGATCCAGAATGGCAAATTCCGTGAAGACCTTTTTTACCGGCTCAATGTGCTGCGTATCCACCTGCCCCCCCTGCGGGAACGGGAGGGTGATATCCGCCTGCTGCTTGACCATTTCCTCAGGGAATTCAATTCAAAATTGAACAAATCCATCAAGGGGTTCACAACAAATGCCCACAACAAACTGTTGTCCTATGCCTATCCCGGCAACGTGCGCGAACTTCGCAATATCATTGAATATGCAGCCAACATCTGCCAGGGCAAACGGGTAAGGTCCGAGCATCTTCCCCAATATATATTTACCCACCAGGTCACCAGCAGCATGCCGCAGCCAAAGGCATATGACAACGGTCATCAGGAAGAAATTTCTCACACGGAGTCATTCAAACCCAGAGGAGGCAACTGGAATGATATTGAGAAAGAGATGATTCTGCAGGCCTTGACCAAGACAAGAGGCAACCGGTCCCAGGCCGCTGAGATATTGGGCTGGGGGCGGACAACCCTGTGGCGCAAACTGAAAATGCACGGGTTTACTTAATTCCATCAAACAAAATACAGGACATCCGTGGAAAAACTTAGCAAAATACTGATTACCATCCAGGGGAATTTCATAGCCCCGAGATTTGACATGGTATCAGAGGTTCTGATCGCTTCAACCGACGGGCAAAATCTGTTCGAGAAACCAAGAACCATTCTCATCTCACGACCGTCTGCAGATGAACTCTGCAGTTTTATTACCAAGGAGGATATTACAATCGTCGTCTGCGGCGGTATTGAAGAACGGCATTACAAATACCTTTCCTGGACCAAAAAGAAGATTTTTGACTCGGTTATCGGACCCTATGCAGAGGCATTGCAACTGGTTCTTGAAAACCGCCTTGTCTCCGGAACCATACTGACCGGTGCTGTCGGCGATGAGGCATGTCCATGAATAAGTTCAACCGCTGGCTGGCCAAGTTTTTACCGGGAGATGAATACGGTACTGATGATGCGTCGGGCATGAATAAAAGGTACAAGACATTTCGCATCAGTCTGCTGACAACCATGCTCACCATCTCCATGCTGCCGGCAACCATTACTGCGGCAATTGGTTATTTTCAATACAGGGACCTTCTCCAGACGACGGAAAGGGAGCAGCTGCTATGGAACCTGGAAGGCGCCCATAAAACCATGCAGGCCCTGATCAATGAACTGCATTCCAGCATCGAATTCATTGTCCGGGAGGACCGCTGTGACGAAATCCTGGAGCAGGGAACCCTGGATACCATGCTGATCCGGCTCAAATTAAAATACAATGGGTTTGTCGACCTGGGTGTTATCGACTCCCGGGGCATCCAGCTGACGTATGCCGGCCCTTACAAACTGCAGGGTTATAATTACCGGGTGCAGGAATGGTTTGACCAGGTAGTGAGCCGGGGTTTTTACATCAGCAACGTCTTTCTCGGCTACCGCAACATTCCCCACTTTGTCATAGCAATCAGTAAAAAGCGGCCTGATACGGAGGAGTTCTGGGTGCTTCGCGCCACCATCAATGCCGATACCCTGCAGAATTTCATCTCAACCATCAATACCAAGGCGTCAGATGATATCTTTCTCGTCAGCAGAACCGGCAAACTGCAGACCTCCTCCCGCTTTTTCGGCAACTCCATGGAGTACTGTCCGGTATGTGAAACTTCCTCGCATATCCACGATATCGTCAAGCTGGAGCGGGGTATGGGCGATGTCCTGCAGGTCAGTGCCGCACTTGAGAATACGCCGTGGATGCTGGTACTCATTAAACAAAAATATGTCCACCAGGCCGCATGGTCTTCCTTCCGCAAAAGACTGCTGTTGATCTTCCTCTGCTGTTCGGTGGCCTGTCTGGTGATTTCCTATTCTCTTTCGACAATGCTCACCAACCGCATCCGCGAAACCGACGAAAAAAGGCAATCACTTCTCACCGAAGCGGAGCACTCCAACAAGCTTGCCTCCATTGGCAGGCTGGCTGCCGGCGTGGCCCATGAAATAAATAATCCCCTGGCAATCATTGACCAGAAAAGCGGCCTGATGCAGGACCTGCTGGGTCTGACTGAAGATTTCAAATACAAGGATAAATTCTACACATCCATTGCAGGAATCCAAAACGGTGTCAGCCGTTGCAAGGCCATTACCCACCGACTGCTGGGTTTTGCCCGGCGCATGGACGTTATCCTGGAAGAGATCAAACTGAACGAACTGATACAGGAAGTTTTAAATTTCCTGGAAAAAGAGGCCATGTATAACCGTATCCGCCTGGAGCTGCACTTCCAGGAGGACCTCCCCACAATTTACTGCGACAAGGGCCAACTGCAACAGATCTTTTTAAATATTATCAATAACGCCATCGACGCCATCGGCAAGGACGGGCTTATATCGATTACCAGCGGGGTTCTCCAGGCGAAAGACGTGGTAGTGAAAATCCAGGACAGCGGCCCGGGCATTCCCCCAAATATTCTGAAGCACATTTTTGATCCTTTTTTTACAACCAAGGCACCAGGCAAAGGTACAGGCTTAGGACTTTCAATAACTTATGGGCTGGTTAAGAAACTCGGTGGGGACATCACGGTAAGCTCTGAAGTCGGCAAGGGAGCTACCTTTGAAATCCGTTTACCGATTAAACCCGACAAATCAGCAGAGAGAGATAAAAATGAGTGAAATAAAAGTATTAATCGTTGACGATGAAGTAGAGTTCGCCGCAACCCTGGCCGAACGTCTTGAACTCAGAGACATAGCGGCGGAAACTGTCAATAACGGCAAAGACGCCCTGTCAACCATTCTTGTCCGGACGCCTGATGTCGTCATCCTGGATCTGAAAATGCCTGACCTGAGCGGCCTGGAAGTGCTGAACGGCATCAAATCGCATGATCCGTCCATTGAGGTGATCATGCTGACCGGCCACGGCTCCACCTCCAGCGGCATTGAGGGCATGGAACGTGGTGCCTTCGACTATATCATGAAACCCATTGATCTTGATCTTCTCCTTGAAAAAATAAACCAGGCCTATGAACAAAGAACCCTCAGGAAACAGCCATGAAAGAAGACAGTGAATACGAACTTCGCACCCTGCAGCTTGAATTTTTTGGGCGGATACTGGCCGGATTTACCCACGACCTGAAGAATCATCTCGCCATCATCAAGGAATCAAATGGATTGATCACTGACATGATCGACATGGGCAGGATAACGGACGAAGCTCTTGCCCTCAAACTACAGAAAATTACAACCTCCATTCAGAGACGAGTCGTCCAGGCCACGGACATGGCCAACAATCTCAATGGGTTTGCCCATCGCCAGGACACGCCGTTTTCAACTTTCCAGGTGAATGACCTGCTGGCGGAAGAACTCACATTTTTACGAAGATTTTCACGCCTCAGGGAGATTGATCTGAAGATCGAACTTCGTGAGGGCCTGCCGGCGATCCACAACAATCCATCCATGGTGCAGTATGTTGTTTTCAAACTCTACACCATGGCCCTGAAGAGAGTGAAGAACCGCTCTCTCCTTGAGATCATTTCAGGCGAACAGAATGGCGGCGTGCAGATAACTTTTGGTTTAAGCGGCGAAAAAGAAGACTTTGCCAAACTTATTGATGATGAAACTATGGGTATGATCCAGGAAGCCCTCGACACCCTGCAGGGCAGAGTTGCTGAATTGTCCCAGGCCGGCGACGCAAAACAGGTGATCAGCCTCATTGTCCCCTCGCTGGCCACCAAGCCGTAAGAAGCAGTCGTCAGCCCGGGAACCGCCCGGCAGGACGGCCAGATAGCCGGCTGGCATTTTCACGAGCTGCGCCCTGCCGTCCGCTGCTGCTGCGTGTCGCTGCCGATTTATGATGCATGCCATCTCCCCGTCGAGAGGGGTGGAGTGACATTTTTTTCTTTTTTCCCTCCTGCTTTCTTATGGAGCCTGCAGCCAGATACCCCAAACAGGCAACAGCCACTATGCCGACCGTCAGCCTGATCAGTGTTCCTGCAAGCCCAGCTGCTCCACAAACCGCCCTTCCCATCGCGCATGGTCGCTGTTCATCTGGTTTTCTCATATTTCTGCTCCCTGGCTGGCGCATTTTTTTGTTCAGCCCGAATTTTCTGACAAAAACAATACCATAGCTCGACAATCATTGCTGATAATGTTTGTTGAGACTAGAAATTAAATAATCTTCGTCATGCCGGCATGACGGCACAGATAAAACGTCACATTTTAACATCTAAGTCCTTTAGACACGCCCATCCTACAGCGGGAAAATCTCTTCCGCAGCCGCATGCTGCCGCCGCCCCTTGAACAGTTTTTTCATGTTTACCACAAACGACTCCAGATAAATATAGATCACCGGCGTTATGTAGAGGGTCAGAAACTGGGAAAGGAGAAGACCGCCCACCACCGCCAGACCCAGAGGCCGGCGGGCCTCCGCCCCGGCGCCCCAGCCCAGGGCGATGGGAAGAGAGCCCATGAGGGCGGCCATGGTGGTCATCATGATCGGCCGAAAGCGGAGGATACAGCCGTCATAGATGGCATCCGCCGGGCTTTTCCCCTCCTTGCGCTGCACCATCAGGGCGAAGTCGATCATCATGATGGCATTCTTCTTCACTATGCCGATCAGCATGATGACGCCCACAAAGGCATAGATGCTCAGGCTGGTGTCAAAAAGCAGCAGCGTCACCAGCGCGCCGACACCGGCGGCAGGCAGGCCGGAGAGGATAGTCAGCGGGTGGATGAAGCTCTCATACAGGATACCCAGCACGATGTAGATGACCAGGATGGCCAGGGTGAGCAGCAACCACATGCCTTTGGCCGATGCCTCGAATTCCTGGGCCGTGCCCTGGAAGCTGGTAGTGACCGTGGCAGGCAGCCGCATTTCCTGTACGGCCGTGCGGATCCTGTCCACCGCATCACCGAGTGCCACGCCGGGCTTGAGGTTGAAGGACAGAGTCACCGAAGGGAGCTGACCGGTGTGGTTGATGGTCAGGGGGCCAAGATTCCTGTGGAGCGTTGCCACACTGTCCAGAGGCACAAGCTTGCCCGAGTTTGACCGGAGATAGAGAAGCGACAGCGAGGCGGGTGATTGCTGATACTGCGGCTCCACCTCCAGAATGACCTGGTACTGGTTTGCCGAGGTATAAATCGTTGACACCTGCCGGGAGCCATAGGCATCATATAGGGTGCTTTCAATCTGTTCCGGAGTGATGCCGAGAGTCAGGGCCTTGTTGCGGTCTATATCCACCACCACCTGGGGGTTGGTGATTTCCAGGTCACTGGAGAGATCCTGCAGTTCCGGGATGTCCCGCAGCTTGTCCTCAACCTGCGGCGCCCACTGCTGCAGTTCCTCCATGTCCGTTGCCTGCAGGGTATACTGGTAGAGACTCTTGGTCAGCCGGCCGCCGATCCTGATAACCGGCGGGTTCTGCATAAACACCTTGATGCCCGGTATGGCCGCCAGTTTCTGCCGCAGATCCTGAATGATCTGGTCAACACCCGCCTGCCGTTCGGAAAGGGGCGTGAGAGTCAAGAAAAAGCGGCCGGAGTTGCCGGTGGGGCTCGAACTCCTGGCCCCCACCGCGGACATGAAGTTGGCGACACCAGGCTCCTGGCTGAGAACCTCGGCCACCGCCTGCTGATGCTCCACCATGGACTGATACGAGATGCCTTGGGCGCCTTCGGTAAAGCCGACGATGCGTCCCGTGTCCTGGCTGGGGATGAACTCCTTGGGAATGATCTTGAAAAGATGGGCGGTAACCGCAACCAGCAGGATGGAACAGATCAGCGTCACCAGCCGGTGGCGCAGCACCACTTGCAGGCTTTGTTCATAGCCGTGCCGCATGCCGTCGAAAAAGCGCTCGGAGGCGGCATACAGCCTGCCGTGCCGGGCAGTGCCCGGCGGCTTCAGGAAACGGCTGCACAGCATCGGCGTCAGCGACAGGGAGACAAAGCCTGAAATCAGCACCGCCGCGCTGATGGTCACGGCAAATTCATGCAGCAGCCGGCCCATGATGCCGCCCATGAAGAACAGCGGAATGAATACGGCGGTAAGGGAAAGGGTCATGGAGACAATGGTGAAGCCGATTTCCCTGGCACCGTCCAGGGCGGCCTGCATCC
>Ga0180007_10001983_pt1 | contig 25556 bp, 17 predicted proteins | sample MM_PC_MetaG_FD_121122 | JGI IMG/M metagenome (GOLD analysis project Ga0180007, IMG submission 121122) | Groundwater microbial communities from the Aspo Hard Rock Laboratory (HRL) deep subsurface site, Sweden - MM_PC_MetaG | ecosystem: Environmental > Aquatic > Deep subsurface > Groundwater... | reverse complement strand
TCGGTGCGGTTGGGGTCGCCGTCCATGTCGGTGTCGGTGTCCAGTTCATACACGTCCCAGATACCGTCGTTGTCGCTGTCGAGGTCGCGATAGTTCGGAATCATGTCGCCGTCGTAATCGCTCACTCCCTCGATCGCATCCAGATAGCCGTCGCCGTCGCTGTCGGTGTCTAGGGCGTCGATCATGGAATCGCCGTCGGTGTTGATCGGGAATCCGCCGTCGGTCTCGATGAAGTCGTCGATGCCGTCCGAGTCGGAATCTGCCATGGTGGGGTCGGTGCCCAGCGTACCCTCGAGGATGTCGGTCAGACCGTCACCGTCGGTATCCTGGGCCTGGGCCGAAGCCGGACAGAAGAATGCAAAGGTGAGAATACAGACAATGACGAAGAGGATGGATCGCATCACGGGCCCCCGGGAGCTGGAGGAAATCAATGGGCGGAGCTCCGTCTCAAGAGATCATACCATACTACTAGGAGAAAACCATTGATTCACTATGCCGTTCTGGATACCAACGAGGATGCGCACTGCAACGAAGTCATTCGGGTCGACGACCAGCCTCAGCAGCGCGCTTGATGCGCGTCCTGATGGCTCGTCTGCAAATCGCTCCTCATTGCTAAGCTGATATGGGACGCCAGCTGCATCCAACGACTCAACAAGTGTTTTCTCAAGAGCTGGCCGACTGCTTAGCAGAATGGCGATCTCCTCAGCTGGTAGGCCGTCATCGAGAAGGGAACGGCATGACGCGGCAATCGCGTCAGCCTCTCGCCGCCAGCCAGCGAAGTGCCAACGATAGACCTTGCCGCAGACTCTGGGATCTGCAAGTGAAGGTGTAGCAATGTAGTCCTTAGGAATACGAGTATCCGACGCCCACGCGGTCATCAGGCCAAGTGATGGACCCAAAATCTCGTTGGGGCATCGGCCCTTCAGAACAACTCTTAATCAGGTTCGGGGTTCGGTCGATACTGATTCATCCGAAACCATCAGTGAGACCACTATGGGCCTAGCAGGGTTACCGAATAGCTTGACAGCTTTGTGTGGGTTGCCTATTATAGATATAATAGTATCCAATAAGTGGCATATTAGATGCTATAGTATCTATTATTAAGGGGGTGATCCATGCCAAGGAACAGGTCCTACTCACAGTACACGAAGGAAGCGGCCGCTATGCTTGGTCGCTTGATCAAACTCGAGCGCAAGAATCGCCGCTGGACTGCATCTGATCTCGCTGAGCGAATCGGCGTGTCATTGGTGACGCTTCGCAGGATCGAGAACGGAGATCTGTCATGCTCGATCGGTTTGGTCTTCGAGGCGGCCGCAGTTGTCGGCATCCCATTATTCGACTCCGACCACACGCCGCTCTCTACGAACCTAGACCGGGTGACCGATACACTCACCCTAATGCCGCAGAAGATCCGCAAGAGCGAAAGGGATGTCGATGACGACTTCTAAGCCCCGTCGCAGCGAAGCCTACGTGTGGATCTGGCTCCCCGGCCACACCGATCCGGTTGTGGCGGGCAAGCTGACCGCCGATGGCGAGGATCTGGTCTTCAACTACGGTCAGAGTTATCTCGGCCGTGATGACGCCATCTCGATCCACGAGGCCGAGCTTCCCTTGCGTTCAGGTGCGTTGCCGTTGGTGGCCGGATTGCATGTGCCGAACTGTATCCGTGACGCCGCCCCCGACGCTTGGGGCCGACGCGTCATCATGAACAAGGTTCTGGGCACGAGCCGCCCCGATCTTGACACCGCTGATCTCGACGAACTGACCTATCTGCTCGAGTCCGGGTCTGACCGCATCGGTGCCTTGGATTTCCAGCTGTCGCCAACGGAGTATGTGCCTCGCCTGAAGGGGAGTTCCACGCTGGAGGAACTCCAGAGGGCGGCCGAGAAGGTCGAGATGGGGATCCCGCTCTCACCGGAACTCGATCAGGCCCTGATTCACGGCAGCTCCATCGGCGGCGCACGGCCCAAGGCTCTGATCGAGGAAGAGTCCCGGAAGTACATCGCCAAGTTCTCGTCGAGTTCGGACCTCTACAGTGTGGTCAAGGCGGAGTTCGTCGCTATGAGGCTGGCTCAGATCGTGGGGCTGGATGTTGCGCCTGTGTCGCTGACCCGCTCATGGAACAAGGACGTTCTTTTGATTGAACGGTTCGACCGTATTCCGGCCGGGGACAGGTGGCGGCGCAAACACATGATCTCTGCCCTGACCCTCTTCGAACTCGACGACATGACCGCTCGCTACGCCAGCTACGAGAAGCTGGCCGAGATCATCAGACACAGATTCAAGGATCCCAAGGCGACGCTGCTGGAGCTGTTCTCGCGCCTGGTCTTCAACGTCCTGAGCGGCAATACGGATGACCACGCACGGAACCATGCTGCGTTCTGGGACGGCCAGTGGCTGACGCTGACTCCGGCTTACGACATCTGCCCCCAGCCCCGAACGGGCAACGAAGCCTCACAGGCGATGCTGATCGCTGGCGGTAACCGCATGAGTCAGGTCGCATCATGCCTCGATGCCGCCCCGGCTTTCCATCTAACACGGGAAGACGCTCTCGAGATCGCCCGTAGCCAGAGAGAGAAGATCCAAGATAACTGGGGCTCCGTTTGCGATGAAGCCCAGTTGTCCGAGATCGACCGTGCTATGCTGTGGGGTCGGCAGTTCGTGAACCCCTACTCACTGACCGGGATCGTCTGATTTCGTGGCGGACAGCCTGGACCTGACGAAGTGGCCATGCTTGCAGTAGGGCGGACCTTGCATTTGAGTTCTGTGCCATGATTCCAGAGTCTTAGGTGAGACCCTGAGTGTGCACGAAAGAGTCACGAAGGACAAGAATACAATATCCTATTCATCCTGTATGTTTTATATCATCGAGTTCGGGAATCCGGGATCAGGTGGTCCAATGGGCTCGGCAAAGAGACTTCCGGACAATCACCGACAACTTACCATGTGATAATGATAAACTATCATCAAATATGCTAAGGTCCATTTTGTCTCCAGCACTCAGATCCATTCACAAAGGGGGCCTGCGATGAGACGCTTGCAGTTGCTGACCGTCGCTTCGATGCTGACGGTCTTTTTCGTCTCTCCACTCTTTGCCGAAGACTTCATGCCGCCGCTCTTCCGGGGCGACCCGTTGACCTACACGGCTACCTGGGAGTTCCTGACCGACCCGGGCCCAGGGGACATCTGGCCCGATACCATCAACAGTGTCGGTGATGGTGTTCACAGCCTGTTCAACGCCCAGACACACACCCACCGCGACGTGAATTTCGTGTTCTGGGATCCGGCTGGGTTCCTTTTTACCCAGAACGCTCCGGGTCAGCTCGCCTTCTTCCTGAACAACTGGGTCGATCCCTATCAGTTCAAGCATGTCTGGATCCAGGTCACCTACACTTCCGCGGATCTTCCGCCGTATGTCTCCTCGGTGATAGGCGCCGATGAGAGCATGCAGTGGCCCGACCCCTACATAGGCTACCCCATCAGCAGAATCGATGTCGACGCCAACCACTTCGTGGAGCACTGGCAAATCCAGCCCAATCCGAACATGGAGTACGTCTACCTGGAACTGCCACCTCATACCAGAATCGACGAGGTCGTCATCGACACCTGGTCCACCGAGCATCCGGTGAGCAACGAGCTCAAAAGTTGGGGGGAAGTGAAAGCCCTGTTCCACTGATCGCCATCGTCGAGGAGGGAGGATCTGTGAGCGCGGGTCCTCTCTTGTCCATCCCACTCTTCCGCTGTCCCAATCGCCCGCCTCCTGCTACCCTGCCCAGCAGGAGGTGGCCCATGAATGGATTCATTCGCCGCCCGGACTTCTCGAGTCTCGGCACCCTCGCAACGATCATCATCGTACTCCTTCTCGGAATCTCCCCGGTTTCCGCCACGGACCTGACCCTGCTCGGCCGCTGGTCCAACGGCCCTTGCGTGACCGTCGCCCAGCTCGATGACCTGATTGTCGCCGGCAACGGCACGGCGGTCGAACTGCTCAGGCTCGGCGCGACCGGCTCGGTCACCGCGATCGGCAAGATCATCCTGCCGCACCTGGTGGAGCACGTCGCGGTGATCGATACGCTGGTCCTCGCTTCGTGCGGAGAGGGCGGGCTGCAGGTGATTTCGGTCGCCGATCCCGCGACGCCGATCCTGCTCGGCGCCTGGACGGCAGGCGGTGCCGTCCACGCCGCCGCCGGCGATGGCCGCTATGCCTTTCTCGCCGGGGACGGCCAGACTCTGCGCGTGCTCGATCTGTTCGACCCCGGGTTGCCTGTGAGCGTCTTCTCCTCAACGACATCGATCAATGCCACAGCCATCGTCCTCCAAGATGGGCTCGTCTATGTCGGCGACGATGCCGGCGACCTCCATGTGTACGATATCGTCGATGCGCGGCACCCAGAGCAGACCGACTGGTTCGGTCAATCGAGCGACGTCTACGACATCGTAGTCCAGGACGGGCGTGCTTATCTGGCCCAGGGGCCTCTCGGGTTGCTGGTGATCGACGTGTCGGATCCCTACGACATCGACGACATCGGCTTGCTGCCCCTGCCTGCGGGATGGGCCCTCGGCGTGGATGTTTCCGGCAACCGCGCCTACGTCGCCGCGGCGGGTGGTGGCTTGAGGGTGATCGACATCACCGACCCGGCCGCGATGGTCGAAGTGTCGTCCTGCGAGACCGGCGGGTACGGCCGCGCCGCGCTCGTGTGGAGTCTGCCGCCGAACGCCGTGCTGGTCCTGATGGCCGACTCATGGCTCGGCCTGAGCCTGATCGTGCCCTACACGATCCAGCAGCCGACGGTGTTGACCACGGCCCTCGACCGTGCCGATGCGCGGCGGGTCGCCATCGACGCATCCCTGGTGGCGATCGTTGATCACGATGTCGGCGTGCGTCTGCTGGACGCCGATCCTCCCGGCGCGCCTCTGGAGCTGGCCACGATCCATCTGTCCTACGCCAGGGATGTGGATCTCGACAGCGGGCTCATGGCCGTGGCCCGGGAACGCATGGGCTGGTCGCTGGTCGACGTGTCGACGCCGGATCAACCGGAAATCCTGGCGACGGTCGAGACGCCGGGCCTGGTTCGTTCCGTCGTCCTGGATCGCGGCTACGCCTGGCTCGCCGACGGTGACAGCGGCTTCCGGATCTACGATCTCGCCGTCCCGAGTTCGCCCGTCGAAGTCGGGGTTCTCCAGGTCGGCGCCAACCTGCTGGACGTGGCCATCTCCGAAGATCTCGCCGTGCTCATTGATGAGAACGCCGGCCTGCTGGTGATCGACATCTTCGATCCCGCCGAGCCGGCCTTGATCGGGGAGATGTTCCTGCCTGGCACGCCGCTGGCCGTGGCCCTGGGGGGTGATGAAGCGTTCGTGGCGTTGGGAGCAGCGGGTTTCAGTGTCGTCTCTCTCGCCGCCCCCGCGGTACCGGAACTCGTCACGACGGTCGCCACGCCGGCGTCGGCGCGGGACCTTTCCATGTCCGAGGGTTTCCTCTCGGTGGCCTGCGGCTCCCAGGGCGTGCGCGTCTACGATGGACGCGATCCCGCCGACCCGTTCCTGGTCGCCAGCAAGGTGACGAACAACGGCACCGGAGTCGTCAGCCGCGAGCGGCGGATCTACCTCGTCGACGGCTTCGACGGTCTCTGGCTGTTGCGCAACGAACTGGTGATCGCGATCGAGGACCCCGACCAGACCCCGACGCCTCGGCGTCCGCCTTCGGCCGTGCAGCTCTCGTCCCCGGCCCCCAATCCGGCCAACCCTGGCACGTCGATCACCTTCTCTCTCGCGGCGCCTTCTCCGGTGCGGGTCACGATTCACGATCTCCGCGGACGGCTGGTGCGCAGCCTGTTCGACGGCTCCGCGTCGGCAGGTGAGCGGACCTTGCGCTGGGACGGACGCGACGACGCCGGGCGACTGATGTCGTCCGGCGCCTATGTCGTGCGCGTCGTGTCGGAGCGGGGCGAGGCGAGCCGCCCGCTGGGATTGGTCCGCTAGCGCTGGCGCCAGCAAACCTCGGGCTCGGGGCGGTTGTCGAGGATCTCCTCGATCGTCTCGAGCACTTCCGGAGTCAGGTTGGCGGCCACTTCGAGGGCGGCGAAGTTCTCGATCACCTGGGCGGGACGCGACGCGCCGGTGATCACGGTGCTGACGTCGGCGTTGCTCAGGCACCAGGCGATTGCCAGCTGGGCCAGGGTGCAGTCCATCTCCTTGGCGACGGGCTTCAGCTTCTCGATGATGCGGAATTTCTGTTGTGCCTGGTCGCCCTCGACCTGGGGACGGAGCCACTGGTAGTTTTCCAGATCCATACGCGAACCGGTCGGCACGCCGTCGTTGTACTTGCCGGTGAGGATGCCGCTGGCCAGGGGCGACCAGATCGTCGTGCCCAGTCCGATGTCGTCGTACAGGTCCGCATACTCCACTTCGACCCGTTCGCGATGCAGCATGTTGTACTGGGGCTGCTCCATGGTCGGCGGTGTCAGATGCTCGAGGCGGGCGAAGTCGTAGGCCTGACGGATCTGGGATGCGCTCCACTCGCTGGTGCCCCAGTAGAGGGCTTTGCCCTGGCGGATCACGTGGTCCATGGCCCGCACGGTTTCCTCGATGGGCGTTTCGCTGTCGGGCCGATGGCAGAAGATCAGATCCACGTAGTCGGTCTGCAGGCGTCCGAGGGCCTTGTCCGTGCCTTCGAGGATGTGCTTGCGTGAAAGGCCGCGGTCGTTGGGCCCTTCGCCGCCCCAGAAGATCTTGGTCGACAGCACGAGGTCGGAGCGGCTCCAGCCGGACTTGGCGATGGCGGCGCCCATGATCGTCTCGGCCATCCCCTGGGCGTAGACTTCGGCGTTGTCGAAGAAGTTGCAGCCGTGGTCGTAGGCGGTGGTCATGCACTCGAGGGCGGCGTCGACATCGAGCTGGTCGTTGAAGGTGACCCAGGCTCCGAACGACAGGGCCGAGACCTTGAGTCCCGATCGGCCGAGGTGACGATATTCCATGGTATGATCTCCGGGGTTGGCGATGCTGGTGACGAGGCCGCGCGCATTCTAGCATGCCTCGGCTCGTGTGTGGCCTATCCCTCCTGGGGGCCGGCCATGTTTTTTCCCACGGCCGCCGCGATCGGCCTGAGCGTCTCCATCAGGTCCGCGAACATGGACGGAGTCAGGGCCTGGGCGCCGTCCGAAAGGGCTTCGGCGGGGTTGCAGTGCACTTCGACGATGATGCCGTCGGCGCCGGCGGCCAGTGCCGCACGCGCCACCGCCGGAATGTACTCCCGCACACCGACCGCATGGCTCGGATCCACGATCACCGGCAGATGGGTCTTGTCCTTGAGCACCGGCACGGCCGAGATGTCGCAGGTGTTGCGCGTGGCTGTTTCGAAGGTGCGGATGCCCCGCTCGCACAGGATGACCTGCTGGTTGCCGTTGCTCATGATGTACTCGGCGGCGAGCAGCAATTCCTCCACAGTCGACATCATGCCGCGTTTGAGCATGACCGGCTTGCGGATCCTGCCGACTTCTTCGAGCAGGGCGTAGTTCTGCATGTTCCGGGCGCCGATCTGGATGATGTCGGCGTACTTGGCGACCAGGGCGACCTGATCGGGAGCCATGGCCTCGGTGATGACGTCCAGACCGAGCTCCCGCTTGGCGGCCAGCAGGAGGCGCAGGCCTTCTTCGCCGAGGCCCATGAAGCTGTAGGGGCTGGTACGAGGCTTGAAGGCGCCGCCGCGCAGCACCACCGCGCCGGCGGCGCGCACGGCACGGGCGGCATCGAAGAGCTGATCGTGGGACTCCACCGAACAGGGACCCGCCATGACGATGAAGTCGTCGCCGCCGAGACGTCCGCCGCTCAGCTCCACGATCGTGGACTCGGGGCGATACTCCCGGGCGCTCAATTTGAACGGAGTGTTCATGGTGGTGACTTCGGCCACGCCGTCCAGGGAGGCGAGCTCGCGCAGTCGGGCATTGTCGCCGGCTCCCATGACGCCGATGACCGTGCCGTTCTTGCCGTGACTGGGTCTCGGCTGGAAGCCGATTTCTTCCACGGCCCGGAGCACCCGGCTGATCTGGGCGACGGTCGCCTGGGGATCCATGATGATGATCATCGGTCGTCCTTCCCGCCGGCACCGTCGAGGGCGGCGTTCATCTCGGTCAGGAATCGTTCGGCGACCGCGACGGCAGTGTCGGGGTTCGGCGATTTCCGGATGAGCCGCAGCAGGGCCGACCCCACGATGACGCCGTCGGCTTCCCGGCCGAGGGCTGCGGCCTGGTCCGGACTCGACACGCCGAACCCGACGTAGCAGGGGGTCGAGGTCCGCTGCTTCACGTCGCGGACGAAATCCAGCACGCCGCCGGACGTGTCCAGGGTGCCGCCGGTGACCCCGGTCAGCGAGACGAGGTAGAGGAATCCCCGGGCGGTGCCGGCAATGGCTGCAATGCGATCGGTACCGCTGGTCGGAGCCACCAGGTCGATCAGGTCGAGCCCGTGTTCCGCCAGGATGGTGCGGGCCGGCCCCGCCTCCTCGAAGGGGACGTCCGGCAGGATGACTCCCGACAAGCCGGCGTCCGCGGCTCTGGCGGCGAACGAGGCGATGCCTCGGGGGAGAAGCGGATTAATGTAAGACATGATGACAATATCGCAACCAGATCGCGCTGCGTGAGTTGCGGAGATGTCAATCGCTCGATCCGCTGTCATCCCGGCCCGCAGGGCCGCTTCGCTCGTGGCCTGGATGACCGGCCCGTCCGCCACAGGATCGGAGAAGGGAATGCCGACTTCGATGATCTCACAGCCTGCCCGGGTGGCGGCCTCGAGGAGGCGGACGAAGGTCGCCTGGTCGGGATAGCCGGCGGTCAGATAAGGCACCAGGACCTTGCGGCCGGCGTCCCGGAAAGCCGTGGTGCGCGCGTGAAGGCTCATGCTCTGGTCTCCAGGACGGTCTGCAGATCCTTGTCCCCGCGGCCGGACAGGTTGACGATCACCAGATCGCCGCACTGGCCCGAAGCGATCAAGGGCCGCAGGTAGGCCAGCGCGTGGCTCGATTCGAGGGCCGGGATGATGCCCTCGAGACGGCAGAGGTCATCGAACGCGGCCAGGGCTTCGAGGTCGTCGACGACTCCGTAGTGGACCCGGTCGAGGTCCTTGAGATGACTGTGCTCGGGCCCGACTCCGGGATAGTCGAGGCCCGCGGAGATCGAGTGGGCCGGCTGGACCTGGCCGTCCTGGTTCTGCAGGAGATAGCTGTAGGCGCCGTGAAGCACGCCAGGAGTGCCGAGGCACAGGGCGGCCGAGTGTCCGGCGCTCGATCCTCCGGCCTCGACGCCGTGAAGACGCACGTCGGGGTCACCGAGGAACGCGTGAAAAATGCCCATGGCATTCGATCCTCCGCCGACGCACGCGATCACGTCGGTGGGCAGGCGTCCTTCGCGTTCGAGGATCTGGGCCCTGGCCTCGTTGCCGATCACCGCCTGGAAATCCCGCACGATGGTCGGGTAGGGGTGGGGGCCGACCGTGGATCCGATGATGTAATGGGTCTCGTCCACGTTGGCGACCCAGTCCCGGATCGCCTCGCTGGTCGCGTCCTTCAGGGTGCAGGTCCCCGAGGTCACTTCCCGGACGTCGGCGCCGAGCAGCCGCATGCGATCCACGTTGGGATGCTGACGTCGGATGTCCTCGGCGCCCATGTACACGGTGCAGTCGATTCCGAAGCGGGCGCACACGGTGGCGGTCGCCACCCCGTGCTGCCCGGCTCCGGTCTCGGCCACGATCCGCTTCTTGCCCATCCGCACAGCGAGCAGGGCCTGCCCGATGCAGTTGTTGATCTTGTGGGCGCCGGTGTGGTTCAGGTCCTCGCGCTTGAGGTAGACGCGCAGGTTGCCGCCCAGTTCGGCGTCCAGCTTCTCCGCGTGATACAGCGGTGTCTCCCGGCCCACGTAGTGGCGCAGGAGATCGTCGTATTCGGCCAGGAAGGATTCGTCGGCCCGGGCTTCGGCGTAGGCGGCCTCGAGCTCCCGCAGGCAGGGCATGACGGTCTCGGGAACGTACTGTCCGCCGTAGGGCCCGAAGCGGCCCCGGCTTTCCGGACTGAACTCAAGCACGTCGGGCCTCGGCGATGAAGCGGCGGACCAGTTCGAGATCCTTGATTCCGGGTGCCGACTCGACACCGCGGCTGACATCGACGGCGAAGGGTCTGGTCGCGGCCACCGCGGCGGCGACGTTGTCGGGGTTCAGGCCGCCGGCCAGGAACACCTGCTGATGATGTTCGGCGCTGTGGGCGGCGGCCTTCCACAGGACAGCCAGGTCGGCGTCGTCGTGGGGCTGCCCCTTGGGCAGGTCGTAGAGCAGGCTGTCCCCGGCGAAGGGATCGGTCGGGTTCAGAATCGTGTCGCCGTGAACGACACGGGCCACCGGCAATCCGGTTCGCTCGCGCATGGCGACGCGCAAGGGAAGGGGCTCGCCACCGTGCAGCTGGAGCAGGTCGAGCCCGGCGACACGCGCCGCTTCGGCGATCTCCACGGCGCTGTGACCGGCGAACACGCCGACGAGCTTGGCCTGGGGAACGGCGGCCCGGATGATCGCGGCCTGCTCGAGGGTGACGCGACGTTCGCTGGCGGCGAAGATCACGCCGATGAAGTCGGCCCCGGCCTCGACGCAGGCGATGGCCTGATCCGCCATGGTGACGCCGCAGATTTTCACCTTCACGTCGTTCATGATTCCTCTCCTGTCAGATGTCTCAGGGTAAGACCGGGATCGGCTGCTGTCAGCAGGGTGCTCCCGATCAGGAAAGCGTCGGCGCCCAGCGCGGCCAGGTCCAGGATGTCGGCCCGGTTTCGCAGCCCACTCTCGGCCACCATGATCGTGTCCGCCGGATGGCGCTGCAGCAGACGCCGAGTCGTGTGCAGATCCAGCTCGAGGGTGTCGAGGTTGCGGCTGTTGATCCCGATCAGGGTGGCGCCGACGGCGACGGCGGCGTCGAGGTCGTCGTCATCGTGACACTCGACGAGAGCGGCCAGGCCCAGGGCCTCGGCCTCGTCGTGCAGATGCCGCAGCAGGTCGCCGTCGACCAGGCGGGCGATCAGCAGGATCGCATCGGCTCCGGCCGCCCAGGCAGCCCGGATCTGGGCGGCGTCGATCACGAAGTCCTTCACCAGGACCGGAATCCCGACGGTTTCGCGCACGGCTGTCACGTCGTCGAGGGTCATCCCGAAGCGGGGCGTGTCGGTGACGATGGAAATCGCGGCCGCGCCGTTCGCCTGGTAGATGCGGGCCAGGGACAACGGGTCGCGTCCGTTGGGAAAGGCGTCCACGCTCGGTGAGCGGCGCTTGATCTCGGCGATCACGCCGCCGCGTTGGACGGCCTCGACGAATCCCCGAACGGGACCGTGGGCTTCAGGCCGCAGGGGCGGCGTCTGAGCGAGCAGGCCGGCGACGATGTCGCGTTTTTCCGCGGCGATGGTTGTGAGAAGGCCGCTCATGATCCGCTCTGTTCTCTGGCGGCTTCGCGCAGGCACTCGAGAACGCGTCGGGGACCGCCATCGGCCACGGCTTCGCGCACCAGGGTCAGGCCCTCGTGCGGGGTCCGCGAGAGGCCGGCCACCGTGGCGGCGAAGGCGGCGTTCAGCAGGACGACGTCGGCGGCGGGTCCCGGCGTACCGTCGAGGATCGACACGATGATGCTAGCGTTGAGGGCCGGATCCCCGCCGGCCAGGTCCTCGGATCGACAACGAGCCAGACCGAACTCCTCGGGCGTCACGGTCCGCATCGTGACTTCGCCGTCGCGGAGTTCGGCCACGGTGGTTTCGGCCACCAGCGAGACCTCGTCGCAGCCGTCGCGTCCGTGGACGACATAGGCGTGCTCGGCCCCGAGTGCCGCGAGAACCCGGGCCATCGGTTCGCAGAGCGCCGCGTCGTAGACGCCCAGCACCTGACGTTTCACACCGGCGGGATTGGTCAGGGGCCCGAGGATGTTGAAGACGGTTCGCGCTGCCAGCTCGCGGCGGACCGGCATGACGTGAGCCATGGCCGGGTGCAGGGTCGGGGCGAAGAGAAAGCCCAGTCCGACCTCGTCGATCAGGCGTGCGGAAGCCTCGGGGGATGGGGTGATCGAAACTCCGAGGGCTTCGAGCACGTCGGCGCTGCCGCTCCGGCTCGACACCGCGCGGTTGCCGTGCTTGGCCACGGCGGCCCCGGCGCCCGCGGCGACGAACGCCGCGGCGGTCGAGATGTTGAAGGTTCCCGAGCCGTCGCCGCCGGTTCCACAGGTGTCGATGGCGTCGGGCCGGGTCAGCTCGATCCGGGTGGCTCGCGAGCGCATGCCCTCGGCGAAGCCCGTGATCTCGTCGACGGTTTCGCCACGGACGCGCATGGCCGCCAGGATGGCGGCTGTGATGACCGGGGAAACCTCACCGTCCATCAGGCGCTCCATCAGGGCGCGAGCCTGGGCCCGGTCGAGGGGCTTGCCCTCCAGCAGTTGCTGAACGAACCGGTCGCTCACCGCGCGCCTCCGTTCGCCCGACGCAGGAAGTTGGCCAGGAGGTCCTTGCCTTCAGGGGTCAGGATCGACTCGGGATGGAACTGCACGCCTTCGATGTTCAGGGTCTTGTGACGCACGCCCATGATCTCCCCCGAGGACGTGTAGGCCGCGATCTCGAGTTCGTCGGGCAGGTCCTCTTCGAGCACCAGCAGGCTGTGATAGCGGGTCGCGTCGAAGGGATTGGAGAGCCCGTCGTAGATCGTGCGGCCGTCGTGATACACGTGGGACGTCTTGCCGTGCATCACGTGCTCGGCCCGGCTGATCCGGCCGCCGTAGGCTGCCACGATGGATTGATGGCCGAGGCAGATGCCCAGGACCGGGATCCGACCGGCCAGGCGGCGAATCATCTCGACCGAGACGCCGGCGTCGTCGGGCGTGCCGGGACCGGGGGAGATGATCAGGCTCGTGGGATTCAGAGCCTCGAGTTCGTCGGGTGTCATGGTGTCGTTGCGCACGACCCGGACCTCGGCTCCGAGCATGCCCAGGGCCTGGACGACGTTGTAGGTGAACGAGTCGTAGTTGTCGATGAGCAGGTGCATGCTACAGGCCCTCCTCGGCGATGGCGACCGCCCGCGCCAGGGCGCGGATCTTGTCGAGCGTTTCCTGGTATTCGTGGGCCGGAACCGAGTCGGCGACGATACCAGCTCCAGCCTGGATGAAGTATTCGTTTCCCTGCATGAAGAGTGTGCGAATGCCGATGCACAGGTCCATGTCGCCGGTGGGACCGAAGTAGCCGACGGCTCCGGCGTAGGGCCCCCGCCGTTGTCCTTCGATCTCCCCGATGATCTGCATGGCGCGGATCTTCGGCGCTCCCGAGACGGTGCCGGCGGGGAAGGTCGCCCGCAGCAGATCGAACGCGTCGAGTTCGGGGCGCAATGTGCCTGTCACCCGCGAGACAAGATGCATCACGTGCGAGTATTTCTCGATGGTCATGAACGTCTCGGTCTGCACGCTGCCGATCTCGCAGACGCGACCGAGATCGTTGCGCCCGAGATCCACGAGCATGACGTGCTCGGCGCGTTCCTTCTGGTCGGCCATCAGTTCCTCGGCCAGGGCCAGGTCGGCGGCCGGGTCGGCGCCGCGGGGCCGGGTTCCGGCGATGGGGTTGACCGCGGCGGCGCGTCCCTCCTTGCGCACCAGGAGTTCGGGTGAGGATCCGACCACCTGGGTGTCGCCGAAATCGAGGAAGTAGAGGTACGGCGACGGATTGAGGATGCGCAGGGCCCGATAGATCTGGAAGGGGGCGACGTCGGTTCGACCGCTGAGCCGCTGGGACAGCACGATCTGGAACGCGTCTCCGGCGAGAATGTGCTCCTGGGCCTTGGCGACCATCTCTTCGAACTGTGCCTGGGTGACCGAGCCGACAGGCTCGGGGAAAGCGTCGGGCAAGTCGGGACGCACCGGATGCTGCAGGGGAGCGGCGAGACCGTCGAGCAGTCCACGGAGTCGTCGATCAGCGGCGACGCGAGCTGCGTCGTGGTCGGTCTCCGGGCGGACCAGCAGTTCGATTTCGGATTTCACGTGGTCGAAGACGGCCAGGGCGTCGGGGACGAGGAAGCGGAAGTCATCGTCGGATTCTCCGTCGGGCAGCATGACCGGCTCGAAGTGCCTGATGATGTCGTAGGAGATGACACCGATGGCCCCGCCGAAGGGACCGGGGACGTCGTCGGGCAGGTCGATCGCGCTGCGCTCCAGTTCCCTGCGCACGGCGGCGAAGATATCATCGCCGACAGGATGGCGTTCCACGCCCGCATCGGGACGCGTGATGGTCACGATGTCGTCCCGCAGGCGGATCTCGGTGCAGGGGCCGAGTCCGATGAACGAGTAGCGTCCCAGCTGGATGCCTTGTTCCACGCTCTCGAGCAGGAAGACGGCGCCGTGATCGCGCAGCTTGAGGTACGCCGAGACGGGGGTCTCGAGGTCCGCGGGAATGCGCAGCCGCAGAGGGGCGCGTCCTTGGGCGGTGTCCGTGTCGTCGGTCATCCTGCTGTCCTCTTTTCGGGTCCCGGGCATGAAAAAACCTCCATCACCGGGATGGAGGGTCGGCGTTCTCTGGGCGATCTGGAGGTCTTAGATCGGGAGTCGAGAGGCTGACGCGTCCATCCGGCGCTGGTCCTTGGACCATCGCCAACACCAATCGGTGCGGATCGCGTCGCGGTGCATCTCTGTTCTCCTCCGGCTCGTGCCGAGCCATGAAGTGTGCAGATGAGAATACCAGCACTCGGCTTCATCGTCAAGTCCTACGAGATCAATGGGGCTTGCCGGTGGATGTTCGGGGGTTTGAGAGCCGAATTCCGTGAAAGCCACGAAAAGGAAAAGATGACTTCATGAATCACCCTGCAATCTGCTATCATATAGTCCGGATTCTTGTCATCCCCGCCTGGACCCGATATCGGAGGATTCACTATCATGCGGAAGCGATCTCCAGTTCTCCTGATGCTGATCATCGCCCTGATGGCTCTGGCCAGTTCGGCGGCCGCTGCCGAGCGGACCGTCCTCGGTGAATTGTTCACCGCCGACGGCTGACCCTACTGCCCATCCGCAGTTCGCGGATTCCTCGACCTCGAAGCGAATTACTCGACCGACCAGCTGGTGTGCATCACCTGGTATCTGACCAGCCCCTGGACGACACCCTTCGGCTCGAACCGGTACAACAACCTGCCCGATGGCGGCACTCCCAACGCCCACTTCGACTACGTCGACGCTTCGGTGGGCGGATTGCCGAGCGGCACCATGTATCCGTACTACGTGCCCATCGTGAACTCCAATCTCAACGACGTGGCGCCGGTCACCATGCTGGCGAATTTCGCCGTCAGCGGTGCAGACGTGTCGGTCAATGTGACCATCAACGTCGATCAGACCGTGACCACGACCAACAACTTCGTGTACTTCGTGGTCATCGAGGACGATGTCCACAGCCACGAAAACGTCGCCAGAACGGTCCTGGCCGAAGAGCGGTTCCTGCTCACGACCCCGGGCGAACAGACGTCGATCAACCGCGCCTTCACCCTGGATCCATCCTGGAAGCCCGACGACATCGAGATCGTGATCTTCGTGCAGAGCCTGACAGGCCAGAAACCTGTGCTCCAGGCGACCAAGGCCCTGGCCAACTACGTGGGCTCGGTGATCGTAGACGTCCAACCCTCCGGACTCGGAGCGGGTTGGACCCTGACGGGGCCCAACGGCTACGAGATGATCGGTGTGGACAGTCGGATCCTGGCCGTCTTCGATGAAGGCGACTACACCCTGACCTTCGATGACGTCGAAGGGTGGACTTCGCCGGGCGTGGATCCGATCACCCAGACCATGGTGGTCGACGGCGAGCTGACCTACACGGGGATCTACACGAACGGGCCTTTCACGGCCCTGACCTCGGGCGATCTCGGCCACACGGGAGCCGGCCGGGGCGTCGCCCTGATCGATTTCGACGGTGACGGTGACCTGGATATCCATGTCGTGAACGCCGGCGAAGCCGATCTTCTGCTGCGCAACGACGGCCCGGGTGTCTTCACCAACATCGCGGCGGGACCGACCGCCGACGCCGGCGCGGGCCATGCGGCGGCCTGGGTCGACTACGACAACGACGGCGATCTCGATTTCTACCTGTCCCGTGACGGCGAAGCCAACAAGCTGATCCGGAACGACGCCGGCACGTTCGTGGACGCGACCATCGGCACCCTCGGCAACACCGGCTCCGGTCGCAGCGTCGCCTGGGCCGACTTCGACGGCGATGACCTGCTCGACGTCTATCTCTGCAACAACGGCACCGCCAATGTCCTGTACAAGAACTTCGGGCCCATCGGCAACGACTGGTACTTCCTGGAACAGAGCGCCGGCGTCAATGACGCCTCGGGCTCCCAGGGCGTATCCTGGGGCGATTACGACGACGACGGGGATCCGGACCTGCTGTTCACCAACGCCGGCGCCGCCGATCGCCTGTTCGAGAACGCGGGCAGTTTCGGCTTCTACGAAGTGTCCAACTCCACGATCAACAACCTGGGTCAGGGCATGGGGGTCGACTGGAGCGACTACGACCTCGATGGCGACCTTGACATGTACCTCTGCGTCTATGGTTCGTCCGACCGCATGGTTCGTCAGACTGCGACGTCGTGGATTCCCCAGAGCGGTACGCCGGCGAGTTACATCGCCAATACCCGTTCGGGGATCTGGGGCGACTACGACAACGACGGCGATCTGGACGTCTATCAGGCCAAGGGCGGCGGCCAGTACGACCGCATCCTCAGAAACGACGGCTCGGGTGTTTTCATCGAGATCCCGTTGGGCATCGACGCCACCGGGGGCGACGCCTACGGCGCGGCCTGGGGCGACCTGGACGGCGATGGCGACCTGGACCTCTATGTTGTGAACAACGGTGGCCCCAACGCCCTGCTGATCAACGAGCAGACCACCGGCAACAACTGGCTCCAGTTGAAGCTGGTCGGCGTTTCGAGCAACGTGTCGGCCGTGGGAGCGACCGTCCGGCTCACCGCCGGCGGAACGACCCAACGGCGGGAGATCAGGGCCGGCAACGGCTACCTGTCCCAGTCCTCCCTGGACGCGGAGTTCGGCCTGGGGACCGCAACGTCGATCGAGCTGCTGGAGATCATCTGGCCCGACGCCGAGATCCAGACGTTCACCAGCCTGCCCCTGAACTCGGTGTTGACGATCGTGCAGGGCCAGACCACCGGCATCGACGACGGTCTGGATGAAACTCCGACCACGTTCGCAATGCAGCGGGCGTATCCCAACCCGTTCAACCCGTCGACCACCGTGGTCTTCGACCTGCCTCGTGCGGAGTCCGTGGATCTCCGCGTCTACGACCTCGCCGGTCGTCTCGTGCGTTCGCTGCTGGACGACGATCTGAAAATCCAGGGCCGTCATTCGGTGGTCTGGGACGGCACCGATCAGTCGGGCCGTGTGCAGCCCGCCGGAGTCTACTTGCTGCAACTGCGTGCTGGAAGCCACGTGGCCGGGCAGCGGGTGATGCTTGTGAAATGAAACGTGGGCGCGCGTGAACGCCGATCACGCGCGCCCGACGATATCCTCGAGGATGAAGAACCCAGGTCCCGAGCCGTCGGCTCGGGACCTCGTTCTTGTGCGAAGCTGGCGTTTCGGGGGGGATGATGTAGATTGGGCGCCGAGGTCAGCAACACACCGAAAGAGGGATCGTGAGCATGGCGAACCAGTTTATTTTTACGATGAAGGATCTGCGCAAGACGGTGCCGCCGCAGAAGGAAATCCTGCGGGGGATCTGGCTGTCGTTCTATCCGGGCGCCAAGATCGGCGTGATCGGACTGAACGGCTCGGGCAAGAGCACGCTGCTGCGGATCATGGCCGGGGAGGATCAGGAGTTCCAGGGCGAGGCGTATCCCGCCGCCGGGATCCGGATCGGGTACCTGTCCCAGGAGCCTGAACTCGACCCGACCCTTGATGTGCTCGGCAACGTGGAGCAAGCGGTCGCCGGGGTGAAGGCCATGGTCGAGCGCTTCAACGAAATCTCCATGCAGATGTGCGAGCCCATGGACGACGACGCCATGGCGAAGCTCATGAACGAAATGGGAGAACTGCAGGATCGCATCGACGCGACCGACGGCTGGGAGCTCGATCGCAAGCTCGAGATCGCCATGGACGCCCTGCGCTGCCCTCCCGGTGACCAGGACGTGTCGACCCTCTCAGGGGGAGAGAAGCGCCGGGTGGCCCTGTGCCGTCTGCTGCTCGAAAAGCCCGACATGCTGCTGCTCGACGAGCCCACCAACCACCTCGACGCCGCGACGGTGGCTTGGCTCGAACGTCACCTGCGCGAGTACGAGGGCACGGTGATCATCGTGACCCACGACCGCTACTTCCTCGACAACGTCACCGGCTGGATTCTCGAGCTCGACGGAGGCAAGGGGATTCCCTGGGAGGGCAACTACTCCAGCTGGCTCGAGCAGAAGCGCAACAAGCTCAAGGAGCAGGACAAGCAGGACCAGCGACGCCTCAAGACCCTCGAGCGCGAACTCGAGTGGGTCAGCGCATCGCAGAAGGCGCGTCAGAAGAAATCGAAGGCCCGACTCGCGCGCTACTCGGATCTCGTGCAGGAGGACCGCGAAATGCAGAACCGCGCGGCCCAGATCAGGATTCCGCCAGGCAAGCGCCTTGGCGACGTGGTCGTTCGGGCCGAGAACCTCAGCAAGGCTTTTGACGACAAGGTGCTCTTCGACGATTTGACCTTCAACCTGCCCGCCGGCGGCATCGTCGGAGTGGTCGGGCCGAACGGCGCGGGCAAGACGACCCTGATGAACATGATCACCGGACGGGAGAAGCCCGACGGCGGCATGCTCAGGGTCGGCGAAACCGTCGAGCTGGCCTACGTGGACCAGGAACGCGACGACCTGGACGACAACAAGAGCGTCTGGGAGAACATTTCCGGCGGCGCCGACGAGCTCGATCTCGGCGGAGTCCTGGTGAACAGCCGGGCGTACTGCTCGGGCTTCAACTTCAAGGGATCGACCCAGCAGAAGAAGGTCGGCACCCTGTCCGGCGGCGAGCGCAACCGCGTGCACCTGGCCAACCTGCTCAAGAGCGGTGCCAACGTGATCCTGCTGGACGAGCCCACCAACGACCTCGACGTCGATACGCTGAGAGCCCTGGAGGACGCTCTGCTGGAATTCGGCGGCTGCCTCGCGGTGATCAGCCACGATCGCTGGTTTTTGGACCGGATCTGCACGCACATCCTCGCTTTCGAGGGAGATTCGAGCGTCATCTGGTCGGAAGGAAATTACACGGATTACGAGGAGGCTCGGCGCAAGAGGCTGGGTGTCGAGGCGGACCAACCGCACCGGATCCGCTACAGGAAACTGACTCACGATTGAGGCAAAGCATTGGGAAAGAGCAGGGCCGCCCCGAGGGGCGGCCCTTTTTTTGATGTTGACGGCTCCCTGTCACGGCGCTGGGAGAGCCGAAGCCCTCCCTGCGTCGGGTGCCGTCGGGATCACTGCGCTTTCGGTCAACAGTGAAGAAGCTGTTGCACGTCTCCCGATCGACGCTACCGGGTTCAACGTACGGATTCTTGGGGGGTGGCGCAATGCTTTTGGGTGGGAAATTATGGGGTGGGGATTATTGGGGTGGTGGTGATCGACACTCAATGTCACGGCTGCGGGGGTGAAGGCTTGGCAGCTTGTAAGTAGAATATACTGAGTGGGTTATGGCGTCAAGGGGCTTTGGGTGGGTGATGTCGAAAAGGGCTGGTGCCCTTCTGGTGCCCATAGAGTCCACTGGGGCCAGGAGACACATCATGTCATTTCTACATATGGTTGATTCGCGGCAGTGATGACAGGGGGGGGATCCCTCTTGTTTTTCTGTTCATACTGACCGACTGAGCGGAAGTATTTGCTTGTTCGCTTAAAGTTACGGCAATTGACGAACGGGTGTCACCGGGATATTGTCCAAGCTTCGATATCAGACACGACTGCAATTATATCTGTGAATGGTGTTTAAATGCCCGAATTCACACTGGTCAATCTTATTGCGTGGGTGAACGAGCGTTTGCCTGCGTGGCAGCAGGACACTCTCCGTAGGCTCGTTGAGGCGGGAAAGCTCAACGATGATGATCTCACTGAGCTTACAAAGATGGCTCTTGCAGCTCATGGTATCGATTCAGATGTACCTACCCCTGTTGAGCTGACTGAGGACGCCGAACTAGCTGAGACAACTAAACCTGCCGTAAGGCTTTCTGGGCTTAGTGACATCCAAAGAGTTAACGCGCTAGGGTCAGGTCCTCTCCGGCTCACACTTGAAGGGATCAACGTCATCTATGGTGGCAACGCGACGGGAAAATCGGGTCTAGCGCGAATTTTGAAAAAAACCTGTCAGTCGCGAGATCCTGGTGGTCCCATTTTGCCAAACATCTTCGAAGAGGATCCGCAGCAGCCTGCAGCTGCCAAGATCGATTTCATGGTTGAAGATGAAGCGTTTGAGGTGAACTGGACAGATGGTACTCCTGCGGACTCGCGACTTCGCTCCATCAACGTATTTGATTCTCGTTGTGCGGCAGTGCAGGTAGAACGGGCGAACCGGATCACATACACTCCCCGGATACTTCAGCTGTTTGGTGATCTAGCTCAGGCCGTAGATGGTGTGGCTGCTAAGCTCCGCGAGCAAATAGTGGCATTGGGCGAAGTCCCTCCGGAAATAACCGCGCTTCAGCTGACTGAAGGCACGGAGACAGAAAAGTTCTTGTCGGGGCTGTCCAAGGAGAGCCGCGTCGAAACACTCGAGAGCCTCTGCGAAATTACTGATGCAGACTTGGATCGGCTGGCGGAACTGGATCGTGCGTTGTCCATTGATCCGGTTACTGGTGCAGAATCCAAAGAGATGCAAGTTCAGAATCTTCAAGAACTTCAGGACGCTGTTGATTCGATCAACGATCATCTTGGTAGCGAAGCTTGCCGGAGATACGAGATCCTTATCGCGGAGCGCACGCGAACAAAGAAAATTGCCGAAGCCGCACGAATTGCATTTGAGGGTAATTCGGACCTAGCGGGATTTGGGACGGAGGAGTGGTGTGCTCTTTGGAAAGCGGCCCGTCTGTTCTCTGAAAGTCATGCTTACCCTAATGCCCCATTCCCCGCAGTGAGCGAGGGGAAGCAATGCGTATTGTGCCAGCAGCAGTTGGCCTCCGAGGCGCGGCGTCGCATTCAGTCTTTTGAGGATTTTGTACAAGCGGAAGCCCAGAAAACGGCCACCTCCGCTTCGGAAACAGTCGATGGGCTATTGCTTACTTTATCTACAATGCCTTTGCCTAAGGACGTTCGACGAAAGGTCAAAGAAGCCGGGCAGGCAAAAACGGAAGTGGGGGAGGCGCTCCGTCGCTTCTTGGTAGTCGCAAAAATTCGTCGCCGTCAGGTTGTCCAGTTGGCGGCAGACGTAGGACCAGATCCACGCCCAGGCTTGCCTGGCAAGCCAATCTTGACCATGCTGATAGATGGTATCAGTTCGGATGCCCTCCAATTACGTCGTGCCTCTGAGAATGAGGAGCGAAAGAAGATGGTGGACGAACGGGAACGGCTTAAAGATCGCATTACAGTTGCTGACCATGTAGATGCAATGAAGGTTGAGATCACGCGGTTAAAGACGCTTGCTAAGTATCAGGCCGCTTTGGATGACTGTAAAACCCAACCCATAACCCGAAAACGACGGGTTGCAGCGGATATAGTTCTTACGGGCCGCCTCCAGGCCGCGTTTTTGAAGAACCTTCTATCTCTCGGATTCGGAGGTAGCCCTGTCGAGTATAGCCTTGGTGCTGGAGAGCACGGAGACCATCCTGTCGAGATGAAGCTGACACCGAGACCCGAAGTGGGGTTGGCCGAAGTACTGAGCGAGGGCGAGCGTACATGTGTTGCATTGGCGGGTTTGTTGGCGGAGTTGGAAACCACGGGAAGTCGTTCAGCTCTCGTATTGGATGATCCGGTCACATCGCTGGATCATCAGTACCGAAAGAGAGTTGCAGAACGCCTTCTGCGGGAGGCTACAACTCGTCAGGTTGTAGTATTAACTCACGACATCGTCTTCCTCTTCTTGCTTCGCAAGTACCAAGCGGACCTCAAGGTGCCCATGATTGAGGCTAGTCTTCACAAAGGTTACCGCGGGGATCATGGGCGAGTTACTGAGGGGCCTCCATGGGAGGCGATGTATGTCAAAGACCGTATAAAGCGCCTCAGAGCAGACCTGGATCATGCCAGACGCGCATTGAAGGATGAAGGCCGCCAGGCGTATGAGGGACATGCCGGTGAGATCTACAAGAACTTGAGAATGTGCTGGGAGAGGGCTGTTGAAGAGGTGCTGTTGAATCAGACTGTACTCAGATTTGGGGACTCGATCCAGACTCGCAGACTCGCCAAGCTGGTGGACATCGCTGAGGCTGACATTGGTACGATAGATAGAGAGATGGGACGTTGTTCGGATTTTGAGCATGACGAGTCGGGAGCTGTGAAGGCAGACTTGCCCGAGCCAGACATCATTCTGGAAGATATTGGACGACTTGATGAATGGGTGAAGGACCTGAGAAGAACTAGGGGCCGAAGCTAAGATAAATCGAGCTGCCACGTGGAGAGCATAGTCTGTCGTTAAGTCGGGTGTGAGCGATAATTGGAGATAGCATGAACGTATTCGAAACCCACGGCAGAATCATCAAAGACTACGCCAGCTATATCGGTAGCTTTATCAATATCGCAGATGAAGAAATCGCCCAGGAGGTCGACCGCTCACTGGCCGAGGGCCGCCTGTGGCCCCAGCCGCTCCTTCAGTTCAACCCGGCCTACAAGAAGGCTGGCTCGATCGATCAGGTCATCGAAGCCGGTCTGATGCACGGTGATGTTCGGAACATCTTCACAGGCTATACTTTGTACCAGCATCAGCGGGAGGCCATTGCCCTTGGGACAGCTGGTCGGGATTTTATAGTCACCTCCGGCACTGGCTCGGGAAAGTCCCTTACCTACATCGGGACCATCTTCGATCATCTTCTTTCCAATCCGGGATCACAGGGCGTCACAGCGGTCATCGTGTACCCGATGAATGCCTTGATCAACTCTCAGACTAATGAGTTCAATTCCTATAAAGAGAACTACGAGCGCAACACGGGCCGTGATTTTCCAATTTCCTTTGGGCAGTACACTGGCCAAGAGAAAGAGGAAAAACGTGAACAGATGCGCGAGACTCCCCCGCAGATCCTTTTGACCAACTACATGATGCTGGAACTGCTGCTGACCAGGGTCCGGGAGCGGCCTATTCGGGACGCCATCTTCAATAAACTTCAATTCCTTGTATTTGACGAACTGCACACCTATCGGGGCAGGCAGGGCTCGGATGTCGCTATGCTTATCCGGCGCATCAAGTCCTACTGCAAGCAGTCTGTTTGCTGCATCGGAACCTCGGCCACGATGGTGTCGGTGGGAAGCCGGGCCTCGCAAAGGGAAAAGGTCGCTGAAGTTGCCAGCACAGTATTCGGGCGAGGATTCACTCCCGAGCAGATTGTTGACGAGACCCTTGATAGGTCGTTGGACTCTGGAGGATCCCTTCCCGCTCAGGATGCTCTTAGAGCTGCTGTCACTGCTTCCATCGATACAGATGCGGATGAATCTCTTTTGAAGTCCCATCCCATTGCGGTGTGGCTTGAGAACCGGATTGCTCTGGATGAGAAAGAGGGGCGGCTGGTCCGTCGGACACCGATGGGCTTCTACGAGGTCGTAGCGGCCCTGGCCGAAGATTCGGGATGTGATTTGGGAAAATGCCGCGAGCGTCTCGAGCAGGTCCTTTTATGGATTAGTACGGTCAACGAGAGAATCCAGCATACAGGGTTGAGGTACACGCTTCTGCCGTACAAACTCCACCAATTTATCGCCCAGACCGGATCGGTCTACACGACTCTCGATCAAGACGATGAACGCTTCATCACTCTGGAGCCCGGAATCTACAAGCAGGACGAGGAGGGCAAAAAGCCGATCTTCCCGAACGTCTTTAGCCGGGTCTCAGGACATGCGTTCATCTGCGTTTCTATTGTGGACAGTTGCCTGATGCCCAGGGAATTTCGGGCAACTGGGGACGATGAGGAGAACGGAACCGACGGATACCTGATCGTCGGCGACGATGTCTGGGACTCCACGCAGGATCTGGATTATCTCCCGGACGCCTGGGTGAAGGTCCGCAAGAGTGGGGAGCGTGTGCCCGACTCGAAGAAGAAGGACCGATTCCCGAAGAAGATCTACTTCGACGAATTCGGTCGATTCTCTGAGACCGAGCCGAATAAGTTCTGGGGCTGGTTCATGCAGGCGCCGCTTCTATTCGACCCAACTGGTGGAGTCTTCTATGATGGCAAGGTCAGCGAGTATACTAAGCTGACAAAACTCGGCAGTGAGGGCCGAAGTACGTCAACCACGATTACGGCGTTTTCGATCCTCAACCAACTCCATGATCTCGGGTTCAACCCTCGTGACCAAAAGGTCCTGAGCTTTACAGATAACCGGCAGGACGCCGCCCTGCAGGCTGGCCATTTCAATGACTATGTCCAAGTTGTCCGTTTCAGGTCAGGCGTGTACCAGGCATTGGAACAAGCCACAGACGGGGTTCTCGACTACGCGAACCTCGGAGAAGCGGTCTTCAAGGCCTTGGCTCTTCCATTCCGGGACTACGGCAATAAGGAAGAGGAGCCGTCGCTTGCTGCGGTGAAGAGAAAATATGAGAATGCCCTACAGGACTTCCTGCTGTACCGGGCACTGGGGGACCTGCGTCGCAGCTGGCGGATTGTCCTGCCGAACCTCGAGCAATGTGCTCTGCTGGACGTCGACTATCTCGACCTGGACGAGATCGCGGCTGAGGATGCATTCTGGATGGAAGTGCCGATTGTCGGCGATCTCGACCATACAGCCCGACGTGATTTTCTGGCAGCCGTCCTCGACTTTTACCGTCTCGAGTTTGCGATCCACAGCGAGAACTTCCTGACCCCATCCAAGCTCAAGGAATACGAGAAGCGGTTCAGAGAGCAACTGAAGTCTCCTTGGACACTGGAGAGTGATGAGGATCTCATCCCGCCATGTGTGATTCGACTAGACCCGCTTCACAAAAGATCCCGCCTCGCGAACAAAAGCATGGGGCCAGCCAGTTCGCTTGGGAAGTACATCAAGCACATTGCGAAAAAGGCAGGTGCTGATCCGGGAGACTTCAAGGGGGATCACTATCGCGAGTACATCCTATCACTGATGAGGAAGCTCGTTGATGCAGACTATCTATTCGAGGAGACGGCCCGCAACTCCAATGATGAGGAAGTGCCCGTCTTCAGGTTGCGGATCGAAAAGATTCTGTGGAAACGTGGAGACGGACAGACTGTCAAGCCGGACGTCATCAAACGACGATCCTACAAAGAGCAGACGCCCAACCCTAATGTCTTCTTCAGAGACATCTACCAGCGGGATTACACGCAGAGCAAACGCCTGTTGGCAGCGGACCACACGGGCCAATTGGGTAACGATGCTCGCCAGGACCGGGAAGACCGTTTCAGGGCTGATTGGTACGT